>Ga0193728_1000270_pt1 | contig 24467 bp, 46 predicted proteins | sample U1c1metaG_FD_143037 | JGI IMG/M metagenome (GOLD analysis project Ga0193728, IMG submission 143037) | Soil microbial communities from a riparian zone of the East river system, Colorado, United States - U1c1 | ecosystem: Environmental > Terrestrial > Soil > Riparian zone | place: USA: East River... | reverse complement strand
CGACGTACTTTCAGGGGACCGCCACCTATCAGTTGTGGCAGTACACCGCAGCGACGCCGTTTTCATCCGCCACCAAGATCTGGGAGGGCGGCAGCACCCACTACACGCTGCCCATCACCGATTCGACCAACCCGACGCGATATTACTGGGTGGTCGCGATCTACCGCGGCGCCGCCTCGCCACCGACGCCGGCGGCAACGGCCGGGTGTCCTGCGAAAGCGCTTTCAGTGACCGCCGGCTTTCGCGCGTCCTGCCAGGCGTCTTACTACCAGTATGGTTCTGCGGCATCTCAAACGACGCCTAACATTCCGGTTTCGACGACGGGCGGCACTTCGCCTTTCACCTACGCGTGGACGCGCGTGAGCGGCGACACTTCAATTACTTGCAGCAGTGCCAGTTCCAGTTCGCCGACCTTCACGCGCGCGAGCATGGTCGATCAAACCGGATACTCCGCGATCTGGCAGTGCTTGGTCACTGACAATGCCTCGCTCACCTCGACGGTTACGTTTACTCCGGAATTTTTCCGCGACATCAGCAGCGGCCATTAAAAGGGGAATCATCATGCATATCCAATTGAACGCCCATTACTTCTTCCTGGTCCTCGCCCTCGTGCTCGGGGTTCTCGCGACCTTGAACGTCCCGTCGAGCCCGCGATTCAACCTGTTCGCCGGCTCATTCACGGCATTTCTGCTCGCTGTATTCTTCACATGACGACGCCCAACGTCGCCGCCTTCCTGACCATGGTGGCGCATAGTGAGGGCGTTGATCAGGTCCGCGATGCGAGCGGCGCCCTCGTCGATCCGTATCGCGTCTGCTATGGCAAACGCCATATCATTCAGGATCTGAACTGGCATCCGCACGAGGTGCGCCTGGACGGCACCCGCGAGTGGGCTGGCGAGGGCCTCAAGGATGAATATTGTATCAAGCTCGGCTTGAAGCCCGGCTGCGTATCGACCGCGGCGGGCCGCTATCAGATTACCTGCCCGACCTGGCTCGGATGGAAGAACGTCCTGCAGCTGAATGATTTCGGGAAGACTGCCCAGGACGATGTCGCGGTCCAGATCCTGAAGAAGCAGGGCGCGCTCGAGCTCGTGAATGTGGGGCGTCTGGAGGACGCGATCGAGCGCTGTCATCCCATCTGGGCGAGCCTGCCCGGCAGCACGTCCGGGCAGCCGCAGACTCCGCTCGCCACGCTGCTGCGGGCCTATACGGAAGCTGGCGGGGAGTTCGCATGAACATCACACTGACCGGCGTCGCCGAGGCCATCACGGCGTTCGGCGGAGTGGTGACCGGGATTGGCACTCTCGCGTTGCAGATCATGGCGGCCCGTCGCTCGATTTCGAACGGCCGCAAGATCGACGAGAACACTGCTCTCACGCGCGATACGGCGGCCAAGGTCGAAGTGGTTCATGCGGCAACGACGGCGATCGCCGAATCGACCGGCACTCATCAAACCCTGTCGGAGAAGTCATGATCGCCAAACTCAAAGCCTTGTGGAACGATTTCTGGGCCTGGTTCAACCCAAAGCCGCCGGATATCCCGTGACGTGTGGATAAGAAACACGATTTCGGAGCTACGACCGCCGTCAATCTGGTATGGGAAAAAGCCAAGGAAAAGATCACGCCTCGAATCATTTGGGGCATCGTCGTCGCGATCGTATTAGCGGTCGGGTTCGTGTTGAATTTGCAGCATAATGCTTCCAACCTGGAAAAAACGACGGTCACGTTGCAGCAGCAATTCAACGAACTGAAGCAACAGCTAAACGATGCAGCGAAAGAGCGGGGGACAGACAGGGAGAAATTGGCAGATATAAGTCGTCAGATCGAAGACCTGGCCGCCGAGGTCGATCGACAAAGAAGTGAATGGGATCGAATTCACGGCATTGCAGAAACACCACCGCATGCGAGGAAACGACATTGACGAAGATGACGCGGGCGGATCGACTCGCCCAACTGGTAGAGAAGCAGCGCGAATTACGCAAGCACATTGCGGACGCTGATGCCATGAGCAAAGCGGTCGATGGCGCGCGTATGTTGCTGCAGAATGGTTTGAGCGACACCGCTTATGCCACGGATGAGATCTCGGGGCAGGTGGGGATCGTGAAGGATCGTCAAAAGTGGGTCATGGCTCGCCAGGATGAACTCGATAAAGAGATCAAACGGCTGGCGAAGGAGATCGGCCGCATGACTCAGCCGGGTGATTCGCGGTGAATCCAATTCTGGCCGCCAAGCTCGGGGCGGCGGCGCTGCTCCTGATCGTCATCGCCGGCGTGGGTTACCACTTCGGCGGCCTATCCTCTAAAACCGCATTAGAAGCCGACCATGCGGCGATGGCGAAAGCCGCCACAGACGCACTCCTGGCCCAGCGAGCATCCGCGCAGGCCCAAGCCATCAACGACAATGCCGCGGAGAAGCAGCATGACCAGGACCTCGAAGCTATCCCTTTGCATATCCGCCATGATCCTGTGTTCGTGCGCGTCCCAGGCCCCGCGCCAAATTGTCCAATGCCCGGCACCGAAGTCAAAGCCGCAGGCCAAGATCCCGGCAGCGGAGGAGCTGAGTCAGGATATGGACGCGATCTTCGACCCTCCATCGAAAAATTTAAGATAAAATACGAGACAGTTCTCGCTGACTGCAGACGCCTAAACTCTGAGTGGCCAACCCAATAATGCCAGCCCCGCAACCCCTTGCTTCTGGAAGCGTCTTTGGTCGATGGACGGTGGATGGAGCAGCCTTTGCCAAGGAAGGTCATACCTACTATCCCGTGCGATGCGCATGTGGATCGCACGGATCGGCAGACAGGGACAATCTGGTGAGAGGGAAGACCCGATCTTGCGGCTGTCTGCGTAACGAGCAGCAATTCAAGCACGGGCGCTGCGAGACCTTGGTCTACCGCATATGGGCTGAAATGCTTCAGCGGTGCAATAACCACAAATCGCCCAGCTTCAAGGATTACGGCGGTCGCGGCATCAAGGTGTGCGAGCGCTGGCACTCATTCGCGAATTTCTATACCGATATGGGCGACAAGCCAGCGGGTCTCTCGATTGACCGCGCCGACAATGACGGTAACTACGAGCCAGGCAATTGTCGTTGGGCGGACGCGAAGACGCAGGCAACCAACTGTAGGAAGCGCCGAACCAAGACGGCCCTGGCGGACTGACGGCGGCTGGATACGGAGTGGCGGAAATGAGGTACATCGGCCTGGTGGGCCTCTTCATCCTGATCCAACTGGCATCTCTGGTCCTCACCATCGTCGGGATCCCGGTCGTGGCCGTCCTCGTCGAGCTCGACTTCCTGTATTTCGGAATGGACGGCGAGCGGGTCCATTTCCCGCCGTGGGCCTGGATTTGGGACAATCAGGAAGACGGGGTCCTACCGACCTGGTTCCGCCAGAAATACCCCACATGGTCGCCTCACCGCACCGCGTTCGTCTGGTCGGCGCTGCGCAACCCGTGCAACAACCTGCGCTTTGTCCGCGGCGTCTCAAAGGTCGGCCGCCCGCTCTGGCGCAAGACTTGGGGCGCGAAGCCGGGCGGATTTTATTTTGCGGCCGGCTGGAACGGGAGCGGTTATCCTGTTTTGAGCGGCGGAAGGAACGTCAATCCCTTCTAGTCAGCTGCGCTCAATCCTGTAGCGCCCTGACGATCCCGTTTTCCGTGTAAACCAGCTTATCGCCATAGACCCATTGGGCCTCCACAGTGCCCGGCAGAATCGTGCGATTGCGCCGATCGGCCGCACCCCAGGAGCAACGCATTGCCTCTTCGGTAATGCCAATCTGAATCGTGCGCGAGCGGATATACCCGATTTCATCGGCTGTGAACGAACCACGGCGCGTCAGCTCGGCGATCGCGCCATCGGCGGACGTCCGGCCACGGACCATCGTGCAAAGCCTCTCGACGGATAGCGCCTGCAGCTCGGCGGCCGAATAGCGATGCGGCGGCAGGGATCCGCGCCAGTCCGCCTCGAAGTGGTTGCGGATCGATGCAGTCGTACGAGGGCTGATCTCGGCCCAGCTCTGCCAGAAGCCGGCCATCGACGCCTCGAGATCGGCGCCCCGGGCAGCCTGGACCATGACTGGGTCGCACGGTGACAGCTGGACGTCTGAGGGCACCTTGCCCACGACCCAGGTACATAGAAACTGCATCTTGCGGTGAGCCGCGTCAGGGAGCACCGATGCGGATACGCCGCCGGCACATAGCCCCGCCAGCATTCCCGCCAGCACCAATCCCGCCATTCGAATGTTCATCCTAACCTCCTTGCATGTCCTTTTTCCTGTGGGGAACTATGGTACCGGATCTAAGGTAATCAAGGCCTTATGTCCGTGTAACCCTGAGATATTCCCCACACTCTCAACCACACAATGTCAAATCCCGCCAACGGCTTGCGCGTAAGAGAATGCCTGCCTTCGAACCAGGGGGTCAGGGGTTCGAATCCCTTCGGGCGCACCAACTTACGCGCGCCGGTTGTGGGGAATAATCGCTACTGTGGGGAATAATTTAGGTATTGCCCTTCGATTTCGGCGGCGCGATGCGTACCGAATCAGGGACGGCAGTATTAGGCAGAAGGTTCATTCTGGCTTTCTTAGCGTCCCTTTCGACACCATTCATCAGCCGCGCCTGATGTTCTATAACCGATCTCTCATCGTCGTTCGCCGGCTTGGCAATTGATAGTTTGACTCTATGCCGACGAGCTTTCCGCCCAATACCGCGGAGAACCCCGTATGTCGCCGCCGATACCTGAGACGAACTGGCGACATAAAACGCCTTCCCAGCTTCACATTCGACCGTGAAGCCGGCTTCCTTTAGCCGGTCGCGCCATCTATTTGTGACCGTTTTGAATCGAGGCGCATCGCGATCCTGTTTCAGTAGCGCTTCGACTGTCTCATATTCGAATCGGTCGCCGACCTTCGGGGCTGGCCACGTCTTCATTAGCAGATCGACGTCTGGCTTTGTCGGCAACCCCTCGTTCCATGGATATAATTTCTGATCGTTGTCACTCATCGTCGCTTCCTTTGGTCATAGACCCCTCGCCTTGCCCCGCCTGACCCCACCCCGCCTCGCCGCGCCAAGCCCAGCCGCGCCTGGACATGCCGCGCCTAGCTGATTTCTGCCTCAAAAGTTCCATATGGGCCCGGTTTCTTGGGTGCGCCCGGCCGCCAATCACCGATACCCTTGTACTGGCCGGCATATTCGAAAATATCGCGCAACGCCGAATCGGTAATCTGATCGTCCCAGACCGCGATCGATCCGACTGCCTGCCAGCCCGCCGCAAATTGCGGGCGCACTCGTATATGTTTCGACGTGCCGACCGCGGCACGCTTGACCAGCAGTTCAAAACCGAGATCGCGTGCGCGCAGCTTATGTTTGGCAAATTCGGTTTCGTCTTTCATGGCTTCGATCTTCTTCCATTCGATCGGCTCGCCCCCGACAAGTAGTTGCCAGAAAGGCTCGACGCTCATCATTCCGCTTTGAGTTTGCGACTTGAAGGTCTTTCCATTCTTGCCGCCAGGCACGGGCACCATCGTACCGCCCTCCATGAGCGACTTCATAATGTTCGATTGAGGAATGGATACGGTTTTGCCGTCGTGATAAACACAGCCGAGCCAGCGCCACGCGGGCGAACGATCATCGCCAGCTTTACTGCCTTTTTTGTTGGACGCATCGTTTTTCCATGTATCCATGAAATCCGCCCACTCGATATTGTCGTGATGCATCAATAGGGGCGTCTTGCCCGTCAAAGTCACCGAAAAATTACGCATCCAAAAACTCCTTGTTAGAGATGGTCATAGACCCCGTGCCTTGCCCTGCCTAGCCCGGCCATGCCCTACCGGGCCAAGCGCCTGCCCTGCCATGCCCCGCCAAAAAATCTCCTCGTTCAATATGGTCATAGACCCCGTGCCCTGCCCTGCCATGCCTGGCCTAGCCTGACCCCGCCTCGCCACGCCACGCCACGCCGAAATCATGACCTCGGCTTCGCCTTCGTAACCCCTCGTCGATAAAACCGCTTCGTCGTCTCGACGCTGGCATGCCCGAGCCGCGCCTGGGCCTCCTGATCCGTCTCCGCGCCGTCGGCCGATACGCTCCGCAGATCGTGGAACGTGAATTTCTCGCCGCCGGCGTCGATGTGCTTGCGCATGAGGCGCTGCCAGTTCGACGAGAAACCGCTCTTCGTGTAGCGCTTCCCGTTCTCCCGCCGCAGCAGGTACTCACAGGGGATGTCCGGCGCCATGGCCTTCAACCGGCCCAGGAGCGCATCCAGATCCGGGCTATGCGCGATCAGGAGCTCGGCCTCGGTTTTGTTCTGTTTCACGTAGACGCCGTCGTCCTGTACGTCCGTCCAGCGCAGCTTCAGGAGGTCAGCCCGGCGCTGGCCAACCATGACCGCCAGGTCGATCGCCAACTGCATCCTGGGGGTGCCCAGGGCGCGGAGCTGCTCGACCCAGGCCATCGGCACATACCGCCGTTTCTTCCGTTTCGGCAGCTCGAGGCGTGCCGCCGGATTGATGGACGTGGCGCCCCAGCGGATCGCCTTGCGGAAGACATGGCCGAATAAGACGATTTCGTGCCGGGCCGCCGTCAGTACCGGCTTTCCGTCCTTAGACCGCCGGCTGTCGATATATCCGTAGCAGTGCTGCGCCGTGACGTTGTCCGGCAGCATGTGCCCGAACGCCCGCTTGAGCCGATCGAGCGACTTGCCTTCCTCGGCCCGAGTCTGTTCGCTCTTCTTGAGCGGCAGGATCTCCGCCCGGTACCGATCGATGACGTCCCCCATGGTGCGCGAGCTCCACGCGCCGCCGATCAGGGTGGCGTATTTCGTGATCGCGGCGCCGAGGTCGCGTCCCAGGCCGACGCGCGGCGTCTTCCCGATGCGGAAATAATAGGAGCCGTGCTCGAGATACACTTTCGCGGGTAGATGCCTGTCATTCCGTCGACGCCTACCCATTGATTTCCTCGAAATTGGGTTCCTGATTCTGGGCCGCTTTCCCGCCGACCATGTGCCTGTTGAATTCGGCCTGAGCGACGACGGGCTCCCCAAGGCCGTTCACAATGAACCGCCAGCCGTGCCGGCGCAACCAGCGGACTTGAGCTGATGCCCGGACGTAGCCGGTGAGCGTCTTGACCTCGGAGCGGGGGAGGATCATAAGTCCACCGGCATCAATTCGTTGAATTCCGGCCGATGCCGAAGGATGTATTTCGCCTCGAGCGCGATCAACTGGGCCTGGCGACACAGAATGAACGTGCATCGATCGAAGGGAATTTTCTTGGCGATTCTGAAGCCGCGGCGGGCGCGTATGTGAGAGGTCACCCGGTCACGGACATTGAGCGCTTGACCGACATATAGAAGCTCATTTCCCCGCCAGAGGAAGTAGACTCCTGAGCCGAACGCTGGCGGTTCGGCGGGTAATTTTCTCAGCGCGCGAAGCGGGAGCAATTCATGCGTCGCCGGTTCGTCAGGATGGACCTTATCGCAATCTTCGGCCGCCACATCGTGAGTGACCTTTGGCCGGCCGTTGCGGCTCACGACATGCCGAATGCGCCACTTCTGCAGGAAACGAATCTGTGCCGCCGGCTGGCGGTAGCCGGTCATTTCGATCATTTCTTCGTCGGTAAGGAACATGGCGGCTAGAACGGGAGATGGTCGAACTTGTCATCGTGCTTCCCAAAGCGACCGCCGCACTCCGTGCATTTCCACCATTCTGACCAGCCCATGCGCTCGCGCTTCAGCCAATCGCCGAGACGCCAGATTTTCCCCTCGATCCATTCGCGCAACCCGCGCTGATAGTCCTCATGACCGCAGCGTACGCAGTGATAGACCGAATAATACTCAGCGCCAACCGGGTCGTAGCGATGCCCCCAAATGCGGCAAAGCAGCTTCATGACTTAGCCTCACGAGCGGCGCAATCGCATCGGCCAGTCCAGCCCATCAGCTTGTGCTTGAAGAAATTCCCAATTCTGGCCGCGACATCGCAATTTGCCTTGTCCACGCCGTAGGTCGTGCAATGCTCGCCGCCGGCATGCTCGTCGCCCGGATTGCTCACTCTGCGTGCCACAATGATCACCTGATCGTATCCGTACGCGATCGCGATGCGTCTGGCGGCGGCAATGGGAATAGGTTTCATGATGCCGCCTCCTCCCGCCATTCATCCTGCGGCCCCGTCCGCCAAGCCGTGAAGTCCGCCGGCGAGAGATCCCGCACCAGCCGGGCGAACGCCTGCTCCTGGGCGGCCGCCTCGCTGTCGGCCTCGACGTCGAGAAAGCGGTCGCCGAGTAGGCAGCGGAATTTCACGCGCCAGGCTCGGTTCTCGTCTCGACCGCCGAGACGTAGATCTCGACTACCAGCAGGGTAACTTCGCCCGGCTTCAAGATGACGCGCGCTTCGGCGACATGCGGCAGCTGGTGGCCGTCGATGCGCACCTCCTTGCAGATGCCGTATTGATTCAAGGTCTGGATCAGGCCACTCGTGCGCTCGCGAAACTTTTCCAGCGCTGCGCCAGGCAGATCAAGCCGCGTCAGGTGCAGCCGCTTGAGCAAATTCTGATATTGAGTCGCCATGCTATGAGTCTGTGTTGACAGATACAGAGTTGCTACTAATTGACTCAGAATCTGTTTTCGCAGTCCATTCGTGCGTCGCGGGGTGCAGCTCCTTGATCTGATCGCACACCGCGCAGAGCGTGGAGACGGGCGGTTCCGATGGTGTCGGGATGTTCAGCGCGTCCATTTCATCCGATGTGGGGACGCGATCCGCTTCGTAGCACAGGTTCAATAGCGCCTCCAGCTCCTCGATCCGCGTCATGCGCGCGTCGGCGATGCCTTCGAGGGTGCGCTTCTCTAGCACGAGCTTATCGACGTAGGCGGTCGTCTCGGCGGCGAGGGCGTCGTAGTCGGAGGCCAGAACAACATCGAGGTTCTTCAGGTTGAACGTATCCCACTCGCCGCCCTTCCGAACCATTAGTAGGCCATTGGAAACCTGATAACGCTTGACGCTCATTTGCCAGCCTCTCTTTCCGAAGCTGATGGCGTCAGCAACGAACCGCACCAAGGGCAGTACAGGAACCGCACACCGTCATAACCCTTGTACGTGTTAGGATTGCGCGCAAACAGAAATTGGTTCGGCGCGTTCACCTTGTCAATGTTCTCGCGCCACGTACTGCAGGTGCAGTTCACTTGGATACCTCTCTTTGCGATTGTGATGCTCGCTTCGGATGCCGTATCCGAATGAACATCGCGTTGTGGTAATTCACGCGGCACTGTGGTTTCGCGCAGCCAATTTTCCAGCACCAGACGCAGCGAATACGATGAACTGGCGATGTCACTTAGCCGCCTTTGCAGAGGCGGAGCGATTGCTTTCGAACACCAGAAGATGATTATTGTCGTAGTCGATTTCGAATGAGAGACCGGCTTCGTGCGCAGCGCCAAGGTTTTTGTAACCAACTAGCGCGGCCACCTCAGTCCAGAGAGCTTCCTTGCGAATAGCCGCCTCATTCCCGTGGCGACGAACCATTGCCCAAAGAATCTCGAAGGTGGTCGCGTCCATCGAATCGGCCATGCGGAATTTCTTGGGAATATCTTCTTCAAGAATCACGATGTCTTTTAGAGTTCCCTTACCCTGGACCGCGTCACCAACAAAATATTTATTCACAAAAACCCCTATGTTTTCAGTCTTTTCCCGTCTGTGTCGCTTTGGTTTTCACCATCGCGCGATCCAGCGCATCGATCACCGCGCCGATCACCTGTGTCGGGGTTGCGATGTCCAAGGCCGGGTTTGCGCGATAGTCCACGAGTTCGCGCCGGAAGGCCGTCAGGAATATCGACAGCGTCAGGTCCGCCACGAGCTTCTCCTTGCGCAATTCATCGCGCTCCCGCTCCGTTCGAATGAGCCTCGCGTTCAGGCGGTTGACGGTATCGCTCACGCCGCCTCCATCGTCTCAATGACCACGCCGCGCTCTGCCATGACGCCGGCGGGGATCTTGAAGGTCACTATCGACGAACGCCCTGGACGAGCTTGACGCTCTGCGCGCCCTTGACGATCTCGGCCGTCACTTGCTTGACCGCCGCGGCGAACGTCTCCAACGGGCGAATCAGTTCGTACCCCAGAGAAAGCCTACCCTCCGACATCCGATACTTGAACCGTGCTCCCTGGAGGACCGTCGTGCCATCGACGAATACCGGCAATTGCAGGGTGAACTCGGTCGGAATCTCGAGATCACCCGCCTTGGTGTTTGTCGTGCCCTTGATGGTCTCGACATAGCGGAACTGCACCTGGCCGTTGTCCATGCGGATCCCGGATTCGAACGCCGCGCTCTTGTGCACCTGCAGCTGCAGACATAGCTGCAGCATGTCGGCCCCGGGCGGCGTCACGATGTCGCGCAGGTTCGCCTCGATGAAGCTCGCGAACTCCTCCTGGCCGACCATCTTGCCCGCGGCCCCGTTCCAGATTTTCCACTGGTCGGATTGCGGGCAGCGGTAGTGCGCGACGTGACTTTGCTCGCCGCGATTGCTGGCCTGGTCCACGGAAATGATCTTCGGATGGTAATCGAGGACCCCCTCGTAGGCCGCAGCCGGCTCGTTTGCGAAGATCAGCGAATCGACCGTCGCGTACCGGCTCAGGTATTCCAGGAAGGCAGGCACCGACAGCAGCTCGACGGCCTGTTTGATGCGCGCCGCCGGCGGGAGGTACTGTCTCAGATCGACCGCCTTCATGTTCTCGGGCACCAGCGCGAACCGATGTTCCTCGTCGAGCTCGACCATCACTGGCGCGCGGACGGCCCCCAGGATCGTTTCAATTGCTTTTTGATCCATTACGCTTCGCTCCCAACTTGTTTGATTTCGCCCGTCTCCGGGTCCACTCGCTCGATCGAGCGCAGCGACATTTCAATCTGGCTCGGATCCTGGCGCGTCAGGCCGCCGCCGGCGACGTGAAAGAACACCGTATCGCCGTGATCCAACTTCGGCACGCTCGATTTGATCGAGTCCTCGACCATCAGGTAGGAGGCGCCGCCGGCCTTCGGTGGCTTGAATTTCAATTTGAGGGTGAGCTCACCGCTCTTGCCGGTGGCCCGCACCGCGGTCACGATCTCGGCGACATTCGTCGCGAGATCCTCCAAGGTGCGCCCGGCGCGCAGTTCGCGCAGAGTTTCGAGAAACGGTCGTGCCATCGGGTATCTCCTAGTTGGTTAATTTGCGATGCAAAGCGATGACACGCCGCTCGTTGCGCGCGGTAATACGATCGCGCCGGAACTGCAGCGCCGGCGAGTGGTACCCCAGCAACTTAGCCAGTCCGGCCTTGCTGAATCCCTCCTCGAGCAGCTTATCGATCAGATGCCACGCGACCACCGCCGGCACAAAGGATCTATCCGCGCGCGCAGCGGGCGTGACTGCAAGGATCTTGCGTTCGGTGCGTGCGCGGATCCGCCGGCGATCGCCGTTTTTGATCTCATGGATTATCGAACGAGCGATATCGGTCGCGAAACAGACGGACCATTGACCGACGCCGGCGCGAGAGAGTTTAAGAAGGTGGGCCCGCGCCGGCCCGGCATCCACGATGCCATTCCAATCGCCGGCGAGGCGCGCAGCCTGGCGAATTCGTTCGTAGTCGCTGTTCGATCGTCGGCATTTGAAGCACTTGCAGCCGGCCATGTAGCGCAATCGGTGGCCGTGCGGCCGCCGGGCGCCGAGCTCGGCGATGGGCCGTAAGCCTCGAGTAGCGGGGTTCATATCGCCTTCTCCAGGCCGATCGCATCGATATCGTCGATGAACGTTTCGACCTCCTCGAGCACCTCATCCCATTCGTCGTCCGTGGTCGCGCTGCATTCGTCGGACGGCCTCGCCTCGACATAGAGCGGATCACTACGGCGCATCACATCGGCGACTGAACGCAACAATTCGACGGCGCTACGCAACTCCTCGTTCCGCGAAGTCACGCCGCGCCCTTGGCCGCTTTCTCGGCATCAATCCTCTGGCGGACCTCTTCGCGATCGATCCGGACTTCCTTCGGCGCCGAGACCCCGACGCGGACCTGGGCGCCGTCGACCGCTACAATCGTGACCCAGATGTCATCCCCGATCAGGATGGTTTCGCCGGCGCGGCGCGTGAGCATCAGCATTACTTTTTCCCCTTCGCCTGGGATTTCTCTTTTGCATCGATCTCATCGTTGATATAGCGCTGACCGGCGGAGACCGCGGCGGCTGGGCTGATATAGAAACCGCTCATTTCGATATCGCCGACGTAACAGAGAAAATCCGGGCCCAGAAACCGCACAGAGATCAGGCTTCCTCGATAGAGCTCCGGAACGCCAACTAATTGACGCGTCAAGGTCATGCCTGCACTCCGTTCTTCAGCCGTTCGTTTTCCGCCACCACCTCATCCAGGTGATCGAGCAGCTCGCGCCGGTGCTGGATCGCGACGGAGCCGATATCCCGGATGAGCGACGCCTGGATCAGCGGCCGCCCGTTATCGTCGAACGCGCGCGGCCGCAATGCTGTCGCCTTGCGGATCTGAGCCAGCCGCTCCGGCGTCACTTCGGCGCCGCCGCGGCTTCTTTGAGGCGCTCCTGGGCCATGTTGTAGACGTCCTCGAGCTCGAGCGGGATCTCGGCCGCGAGCTTCTGATATTCGGCTTTGATGCCGTTCCAGTTCGCGTTGAGTGCGTCGATGGATTCGGATTCGTCCCTCAGAGCGAGCATGGCACTCGTTCGAATCTTGTATTCGAGACTGTGAAACCCTTCCGCGCCGGTGGCGTCCGGAAGGATTGAATCGACATCGTCGGTCGGGAGCGGCGGCCCGGAGGCGAGGTACGCGTTGATGTCGGTCGACTGCGGCAGGACCTTCGACAACCGCCTGATTGCGGTCTTGATCCACATTTCGGACTCGAACGGCCCCGACCATGGGCCTTTGTCCAGCGCCTTGACGACGGATTTGATGGCGTCGATGTCCTCCATGCCGAGGACTCGGCGGTAGACGACGCCGTCCTTCGTCTTGCCGATCGCATATGAGCCGACCAGGTGCCCACGTTCAGCCCGCCAAATGGGCTTGTGCACAATGCGTTCGTTATCGCCGAGCTCGTATTCGAAGAAATCGTTCGAATAGATCGCGTTCGCGGAGAACCCGGCAAGCTGGCCGCTATTGCGGATCTTCTTGAGGAGGCCCGCGACCATCGACATATACGTCGCGAGCTCGACTCCCGCTTTGTTATCTTTGAACGGCACGATCGCCGCCTCGCGACCGTCCGGCATCAGGCCGTCGCGGGCGCATTTGAGGCAGGAAAGGAAAAGAGAATGGCGCTCGCAGTTGAGCAACTTGGGCTCGTCCGCACAGGCCGTCAGGATCGTCGAGACGAATTGCTGCACCGGAATGCTCGGGGGTAGCGCCTCGACGAGCCGCGAGCGCATTGTCTTCAACGTGAGCTCGATCTCGCGGACCTGTTCCTTTTGCGAGGCCTTCAAATCCGGTTTCTTGGCGGGCGCATTCATTCTAATCCTTTAAGGTCAATCGGCTTGTTTGCGATGGAACATGGAGGGCGGCTTCTCGACGTTGAGCGCGGAGCGCAAAGCCCGAGCAGCGCATGCCCGCCCATGCTTGGCGACCTCGCGATCGAAGTCCGTCTTCGCCCAATGGACGGTGAGCGTCGCGAGGCGCAGCGCTTTTCGCGCGATGATCTGTTCGCGGGTCATCGGCGCAACCAGGCGTGTAGAACCGAGACCGAGCCGACGATCACGAATGCAGGGCCGAGAAGATAGCCAATCCACTCGCAGGTCATTTGCGCACCCTCCAATCCGCCCACTTATTCGCGCGCGGCTTGCCGAGTCGCTCGAGCAGGATGACAAGCGCGCAGCTGGCGAGGATGACGAGCGCCATCACCAACCATTGATCGCCGGTCAGATGACTCCAATCGTTCGACCTCATGTCGGCCACCGCGGGTCATCGAACTTGCGCGCCCCGCGAAAGGCGGCGACGTTGAAGCGGTTCAGCCGCTCGTTCTTGATGAACTCATCGCGCTTTTTGCGCCAATGGTGAAACCGGTCGACCGGCCCGGCGAAGTAGACGAGGGCGCATACCGCAGCCGCGAAGACGAGCGTGGCGATGATCGCGGCGGCCCAGCCGAGGGAGGCCAAGTAGGATTTCACGCCAGCACCAGGAGCGTTGCCGCGAACGCCAGCAGGATGGTTAGACAGACCGCGAATTCCAATTGGAATGCCGGCGGGTAGGATTTGATGACCTGATCTCGCATGTTCGCCTCCGTGATCGTGGGAGGCGAGTATGCAACTATCAGTTGTATTCGTCAACAACCGAAAGTTGCATTTCGGCGCCGTATGTCAAATAGGTCACAAATCTTCGAGAAGTTCAATCATCTCCCAGGGAGTCAAGTCCCCGTCAAATCTTCCTGGGAGTCGTCTTTTTTTGCTTCGGCAGGCTTCGTAGTGGCTTGAACGATGGCGAATCCTACCAATTGTCCGCGGACCTCATCGTCAAGGTCGCGCCACATGCTCATGAGTTTGCGCGAGAAAGTGTCGTGACCGAAATCTCGACTGGAATCATCAAAATCGATGCGCAACTCTGCCGCATTGATCTTTAGTATCTTCTGGATCCGTAGCATGTTGGTCTGATCGGGTACGGCCTCGCCGCCGAGCCACTTCCTTGCCGCCTCGTAACTGACGCCCAGCGCCTTCCCCAGCGCGCGGATGCGCCCCGGCTTGGGTTCAAATTTTACCCGATCGAGGGCCTTGTCGAAGGCTTTCGAGAACGCCTCCTTCGTTTCTGTGCGTTTGCTTCCAACCATGAGTTGCACGGTATGAGAAGTCTGTCCACGTATCAGTTGTTGACCGCATGCAACTATTGGTTGTAAATTGGCGCGCATGAAAGCGGTCGAAAAAGCAATTGAGGCGGCTGGCGGTGTGAAGGAGCTCGCGAAGCTCTGCGGCGTCAGCTATGAGGCGGTTCGCAAATGGCAGGTGAAGGCCTGGTTGCCGGCGGAGCGAGTATTGGAGGTTGAGCGTTTCAGCGGTGTTCCGCGGCAAGAATTGCGTCCCGATCTATACCCCCCAGAAGTCGCTTAGGTCCATGCAGTATGCGGACCGAGCCGCGGGCACGGCAGCCAATGCGACAAAACGCGTGAAAACAGGCTCGTTACGTCAAATTGCGCCTCTGTCCGGTATCGGACATAGCGGCCGGCGCCTGTTTTGAATTACTACAAGCACCACATCGGCGACTACGCCAAGAAAACCGGCGCCTTGTCGCTCGTGGAGCATGGCGCGTACCTCCTGATGCTCCATGCCTATTACGGATCAGAGGAAGCGCTACCGACCGGCGAAGACCTATACCGTCTTGCGCGCGCTCACACCAAGGCGGAAAAGGCCGCGGTGGATAAGGTGGCTGCAAAATTCTGGACGAGGACGCCTGCGGGCCTGGTGAATGGGCGGGCAATCGAGGAGATGGAATCGGCGGCGGCGCTTGCCCAGGTCGCACGCGAGAACGGGGGTAAGGGAGGTAGACCAAGGAAACCCACTGGGTTATCAAATCAAAACCAACTGGGTTTAGGGACAGAATCCCATGCGGTTAAAAACCAAAAAGCTATCCAGACTCCAGACTCCAGACTCCAAGATCCAATTAAGAAAAATCTTAAGAGCGAGAAGCCGTTAGAAACGGTTTCTGAAAGGCAGCAGAGTCGGAGTATTGCAGCGAGATTACCGGGCATGGTCAAGCTCGTGGACAAACTCACGTCATGAGGTCCTGGATCCAACAAGGAAACCGATGGCTGTCGAATCCGTACCAGATCATCAGCAACGTGCGCGGCTACGAAGCGTGGCTTCGAACGAAAGAACGCTATGGCGTCCTGGGACGCGAGATCCCGACGCTCGAGCGAGCGAAACAATTTTGCGACGAGCATGCGAAGAAAGGCGCCGCGGACTCGGAGGCCCAGCCGGCCGCGGCGCCGAACGGTAGTGGCGTCTAGGGGCGTGCCGTCCATGTTGGACGATTATACGGGCTGTACGTTTCTTGACCACTTGTGAGAGTTCAGCGACATCAGGTAGGAGGATGCTGATGATGGAAAAGTCGACATTTGAAACCAAGCGCAGCTGTAACGATTGCATTCACAGCGATCGCGTCATTCCATCGGTAGGCGGGAATATCACGCAGATATGCCGCTTCAATCCGCCGGTGTTGTCCTATCAGTACATCCCGGACGGAAAGGGCGGCTTCGCAGTGCTGCAGCAGTCCCTCTGGCCGATCATGGTGGCGGGTGATTATTGCGGCAAGCTCGAGACGAGATCGAATTAGCCGTGATGGCCATTGCGCGCGACTACCTCGAACCGACAGACACCCAGGACGCCGGCGAGACCAAGTTCATCGATCAGCTGCTCGAGGGCTGGGCGAAGTGGGCGCGCAATACCGGGATCGATCAGCGGCCGACGGCGGCGGGGGAGCTATGGCAGATCGAGATGATCATCGGGAGCGGCGAATGGGTGATTGAACTCTACGATGACAACTTCGTGCTGATCGATCAGAAGATTGCGCTCCTACCACGGCGACTGAATCAGATTGTCTTTATCGAGTATATGGAGGGCGGCCCGTCTCGCGCGAAGGCCAGAGAAATTGGGCTGGCCTACCTCGCCTACCGGCAACGATTGCACGCGGCGCAATGGTCGCTCCATACGTTGCTGACCGAGTTTATCGAACGCCTGAAGGTGAACGTGAATGTGAACAACGTCAAAAAAGCCATGCGAAACAGGGGCAAAGGCGTTGCATAGTGCGCACCAAAAGGGGTATATGCATGTCAGACTTGTCCTGCGTCAGCCCGAAAAGACCCGCCTTGAGCGGGTTTTCGCGTCTCTGAGGTCCCGGTGACCGTCATTTTCAGGCCGAGCCGACCAGCGACGGCCTCCGCCGCGGTGGTATCTGGGTCCCCGGGCGACATCCTGATGTACTCGGATGGGGTGCTCAATCCCATCTTCCACAAGGATCACGATTATTCGTTCGGGGCCTGCACCGAGTGGAGCTCGGTCACGGCGTACAACCCGGGCGACTACGTTCACGACACGACGGCCGGGCACAACTTCATGTGCATCGCGTCGAACACCAACCAGGAGCCGCCTAACGCGACCTACTGGGTGCTGAACAGCAACGGATCTGGCGTCGGCGGAGCGGTCGACAACCTCAATGATCCGTACGGACCGCAAGCGGGGCATACCTATTCCTGGGCGGTCGGCGGTCAGTTCTCAGGCCTGCAGCAGGGCACGACCTACGATGCGCCGCCCTACGGCCTGGATATCTCCGGATGCGTCGCGATCGAACTGGCGATTAAGCCCGCCGCGGCGACGACCAGCGCGCTGTATTTCCATTATTCGCGGTCCGGCGGCGATGACATCACCACCAGCGCCGCGATCGACGACATCACGACTGCGGTCGGTGCACTGACCGCCGGCAGCTGGAATACGGGCAAGCGCTTTCCGCTCTCGCATCTGGGCGCCCTCGGATCGGACGCCTACTACAAGTGGGCGCTGAATCAGAGCACCGCGGGCCCGACGAAGATCGACGACGTCAAATTCATCGGCGGGACAACGCAGTTCGTCTACAACCATAACGCTCTGGTCAGCGGTTGGAGTTCGAACCTTAGTAATTGCACGCTCGACACAGCCTTTTCGCCGAATATGCTCGGGACGGCCTTCTATGCGCTGAACCAGGCGCCGGCGTTGAGTTCGGTCGCGTCCGCGCTCTGCATGCACGTCAATGCAACGGCGGTCAATCCATTCGTCGAGTTTCGAAACGCGAGTTTTTCGCTGGCGGGCCTGGCGCATTTCACCTTCGCGCAGTATTCGACCAAGGCCGGATACGCATTCACTGTTCAATTTCTAGATACCAGTTTCGCGCTAGTCGGGAATGCGGTCGCGATGGCGACGCATACCCTCTACGACCGCGGCCTGCAGTCGGGAAATCCTTCGAAGTGGACGGTCTACGATGTGCTCTTGACGGCCTTTGGCTCGCTACCAGGAACAATCGGCGGCTTTCGGATCACGGAGACCTCGAGCAACACGACGAACGACTTTTACCTGTCGGCGCCCGCGTTCACATCGGCGTGGTGATCTGAAATGACGATCTCCGTCGGCGCCAGCACGAGCGCGGTCACCGCCTCGACGACGTCTTTTTCGACGAGTGCCATCACCGTCGGCGCGGGGAGCGGTGTCTATGTGTCAGTCTCGCAGCGTTACGGGACCTTGGCGGCCGTAAGCTCTGTCGTCGACAGCAACGGCAAGACGCTGACCAGGATCGGGACGCAGATCACGAACGGGAGTGATTTCGCGCTCGATCGTTTTTATGGCGCGAATATCGGGGCGAGTGCGAGTTACACCGTCACCGTGACCATGGCGAGTGCGATTTCGTTCGCGATCTTCGTGCTCGAGATGCCGGGCGCTGACCTCTCCGCCCCTTTAAGTCAAAGCAATCAGGCGGGCGGATTCGGAACCGTCTCGCCGGGATCGATCACGATTGGTGCCAATGAATTGATGGTCTCGACGTTCGCCGAGGATAACTTCACCGCCTCGATCGCTTTTGCTGAGTCGACCGGGTTTACGATCCAGACGCAGCAAGTGGTAGGCAATACCAATCTAGGCGACGGTGCGCTAGCAACCTGGATCCCGGGAGCCGGCACCTATAACCCGTCGTGGGCGCCCACCGGTCATGCGAGCGTCGTCACCGTCGACAGTTTCTTGAGTGCCTCCGGCGGCGGACCGACCGCGCAGCCGCGGACTCTTTACGCATTTCAACCCACGATGGCGCAGTAAATGGTTCAAGCGGTAATCACTCGCGGCTCAGCGCCCAACGATTTGACCGGCGAGGGCGCGTACTACGCCTTCGGCAAGGCGAATGACAACTTTACGGAGCTGTACCGCGGCAAAAACGACTACTGCGATCCGCGGGATTTTGGCGGCTGGGATATTACCGGCTCGAGCGGCATTTCGAGCGTATTGCAATTAGCCATCAATCAGGCAATTACGGCGAATCGGCAATTGCTTATTCCGCCTGGACTCTATGTACTCGACGCTCCTGTCGACTACATGCCAGTGATATTTGGTTCACTCAGCATGATAGGGTTGGGTAATTATTGTTGGGTTCATGACAACTCGTTTCCCCCTGCTGCCGCGCAGCAGCCAGGGGCTATATTTCAAGCGAATTTCAACGACCGTCCGGCCTTCTTCAATTCTCACGGAGCGAAGAATTGTTACTTGGCTAACTTCGGAATTGTTGGCCTTAACACCATCACCGGCACCGGCACACCGACTGATGTAAAGGCAAATTACGTCACCGGTGGTTCCCGCGACTCACGCTATTCGCCGTACTGCGGCTTCCTGATCGACGGCTTCAATACCGCCGGTAGCGTCCCTCCGGATGGCGGCTACCCTGGCATGTCGGCCTTCTACAAGGACAACGCCGTAATCGGTGCTTCCACGGGCCACGTGTTGGAGAACATCAGCATCTCAGGCTTCGTGGTTGGTCTAGGGGTTGAATTGAGTGGCATCGTCGGCGGCCAAGGCGACACCTTAACCTTCTATCACTGCTCCATCCAAACCTGCGACACCAACTACGCTTGCGGCAGCGCTCAATCGAAGGACGTTGTTTTCCTTGCAGGTAATCTCTCTTCTGGTCGAGAACTCATCAGCTGCGCAACCTACGGTAACAAAGCTGGCTGTCCGCCGAAGATGTTGGGAGTGAACCTGCAATTCGCCCAGCGAGTGTTCAATCTCTCGACTTCCGAAGCCCCGTTTACCCTTCGGGATTGCTACCTTGAATCCGTTCGCACTCTGGGCAACTTTGGCACCGGGGGGGCGACGGTGCGAGGTCATTGCACTATCGCTGACATGCATTTCAAGCTCGAAGCCGCCGTCGGTCCAATGCCGCCGATCATCTTCGAGACCTTCGGCCTGGCCAAACTCGACAACCTCAACATCAGCAACAACGGTTCATTCCCATCGAACGCTCCGACCACCTATAACTTCGCCAACGACATCAGCGTTCCGATAGAGATCAATTCCGTCACCTTCAATAGTTGGGGACCCGTCGGCATCCCCGCCATCGTCGGCCAAACCGACGCCGGCTGTAGTGCGGCGTTGAGGGCTTGTCTCAGTTATGGCGTCGGGGGCGTCGGCGGATATCAGCAACTTTCCGACAGCTCTGTTGCAGATGTTTCGAGTTTCACCGTCAACAATCGTTTCGCCGGTACCCTGCGTTCCACCCTGTTCGCCAACGGGGTCAACGACATTCTTTTCAAGTCCGCCAACATCAAGGGCACTATCAACGCGGCGGTCACAGGCAGTGCTTTCACCACTCGTGCTGTTACGTTCACCGGAGCGCTTTCCCTCGGCGCTGTTACTGCCACACTCAATGCAAACTGGACTGATCCTTCCGGCTGGTATGACACGCTGTTCAGCAACGGCGATACAAAGCGGGTGCTCTACGCTCTCGGTGCCACGACAGCCAAGTGGGGTAGCGACGGCCTGAGTTCCTCCGCCACAACCGCCGCCACGGTTCAGCGAGTTGCTCTCAGTTTCACCGCCACCGATGTCACTCTTTTGCTCCTGGGTGACGTTCTATTGTGGAAAATGCTTCCACAGGGTGGCTCCGGTTCTGGCCGCTATGTTCCCGGTTGGGTCGTCACCAACATCGCCGGGAGCGTGGTGACAGCCCAAGCCCTCTACGAGATCAACGAATACGACACCGTTGCTGCTAACGGCTCCAGCTACGCCGTTGTCCAGCCCACTTGGGCACCGTCCGGGGCTTCGCTCACCTGCACCACGGCGACCTCGGTCAACCTAACCTCGGTGTCGCCGGTAGCAACTCTGAAAGTCGGCGACTGGGTTTCTGGCGCCGGTCTCGTAGCCAACAGTCGAGTCGTGGCCACCGACGGTGCAGGCAATGTCACTCTCAACAAAGCAACGACAGCTTCTGCCTCTGGCGTAGTTCTGTCCTTTGGCCAGTTCCAAACGCCAACCGTGACGGCCACATGGTGAGCCCTATGCTCGATTACATGAAGCTGCGCTCCGAACAGGCGCATATCACTGAATCCTATGTCGCCATTCCGCCGGCGCTCGTCATCATCGATGAACGCGGTTCGGTCTGGACGATTGGTTTTGACATGCGGCCCGGCCCGCGTGGCGAGTACGAGTTTGATGTCTTGCGCGATGGGACAAAGACCGGCGAGTACGCCAGCCGGATTGAAAGACGAGGCGGAAAGGTTCGAATCTTTACCCGCGACGGCTGGAAACGCTGGTCCGGAAACTCATTTACCTAGGAGTAAATTTCAATGTCACGTGAATATCTTGTCTCGGCTGCGGCCATCACTCTCGCGAACCAGCCGGTCACCCTGGCATTCGTCAACCCGGGCACGACGGCGTCGCTCGAATTCACGCGCGCATGGGCATCCCAAGCCGCGAACGCGACCAGCGCCCAGCAGCGCGTGCAATTGTCCTCGCAGGTTACGGCGTTCCCAACGCTCGTCACCGCGACACCGACAAAGAACAAACTGAGCGACCCGGCGTCGCTCATCACCGGCGGCACGGCAGGCGCTGCGGGCACGTGTGGCATCAATGCCTCGGCCGAAGGCGCCGGCGCCAAGACCGTCCTCTACCCGGACTCGTTCAACGTGCTGAACGGTTGGCTCTGGGTGCCGACACCCTCGGAGACCATCATCATGAATGCCTCGGGCGCATCGGGCCTTGGGCTGCATTTTCCGGCGGCGCCGACTACGCTCACGAGCTGGTCTGCCGGCATGGGCTACCGCGAACTGTAAACCGCAGTGGCCAATTTCGCCGATCGCGTTGCCGAAAGCACGACCACGGCCGGCACGGGGACTATCACCCTTGCCGGCGCGGGTGCGAGCTTTCAGTCTTTCGCGGCGGCGTTCCCGAGCGGAACACAGGTCGCCTATCGACTGCTCGACGGCAACGCGTGGGAAGTCGGCTACGGGACATTCACCACCGGGTTTCTATCCCGTGACACAGTCACCGCCTCGAGCAATTCCGGCTCTCGGATTACATTGAGCGGCGGCTCGACCTCGGTCGTCTGCACGGCACTCGCCAGGGCCTTCGATTGGCCGACGATTGCGACCGTCATCGCGGCAGCCGATGTGCTGACCATTCCGGTTGGGAGGCAGTTGGTTATGCATTCTGACCTGAACGTTGTTGGCTCGATCATCGCACTCGGAGACATTGCCATTTTATGAGCACCCTGACGCAGACCGAGCAGACGTCCCCATCGGCACCATCAGCGAGTCAGCAACGGTTGTATCCGAAAGTGGGCGGCATGTTCCGTATGGACAGCACAGGCACGGAACGGCAAATGCTTGACACCGGTACGGTTCAGAACGCAGGTGCGTTGCTAACTGTCGCACAAACTTATGGAGCGCTGTAAATGTCACTCTCGCCCGCTTTCGCATCAACTCCGTTCACCATCAGTGCTTCGCTGGCCGCCGCCACCGCCTGCACCACGCGCGCCCCAACAGCGCATGCCTCACTCGCCGCCGCCAACATCCTGCTATTGGCTGGACCGCAGACCAATGGATGGCGGCTGGATCAGATTCGCGTCAAGGGCTGTTCCAGCAGCATCAGCGCGCCCACTGCAGCGCAGATTGTTGGCATTTGGGACGATGATGGAGTTACCGCGTGGCTGATCGACGAGATCCTGATCGCCGCGGTCACGCCCAGCACCCTAATTGCCAGCTTCCAAATTCAATCGGTGTACAACGGGTTACCAATCCCCGCAGCACACAGTTTGTATATGTCCACGACAGTCACCACGACAGCCGCGACCACAGCGCTGCTGGTCACTGCCTCTGGCGCCTTGTACTAGGATCGCACCATGGCCCTGGATCTCAACCCTCCGTCCGGTCGCCGGGTGCAGTTGCCATGGCAGCTGAACGGCGATCAGGAAGTCATCAGCTCGGACACTTCCCTTTATCGCAGGGGCTCGGGTTGGAATTGGCAGCCGACATCGACCGGTTACATACTGGTTGGCAACATCGTCATGAGGTACGAGTCGCACAACGCGCCCATAGACGGCAACGGGAACTTCCTGGGGCGGGATGACCCCGGAGCTTGTTACCTATGGACCTATGCGGAGGATGAAATAATCCGCGTGTATGGCGCACCGTCCGCGCTCAAGGGCAGCTTGCCCGTGTGGACGCTGTTTCATTCCTACAATGCGTTGACGGGTGTGGCGCTGTTCGGCGGCGGCTTGACGGGCACCGCGACCAACAACAGCGTTGCGGCGGGCGGCATCGGTGAATTGATTACCGCAACCGTGGTTGTAGGCTCGGCGGTCGCGTTGACGACGGCGACGGGCGCCAACATTACGTCCGTTTCGCTTACCGCGGGCGATTGGGATGTGAGCTGTGTGGCTGATTTCACTCCGGCGGCCACCACCAGCATCACGCAGTTGCAGGCGGGCTTGGGCACCACGACCGCGACCTTGCTTGGCCAAGCGGGCGGCGGCGGCGTGGGCACCGACCCCTTCGTGAGCACCGTCATGCCGGCCACGGTCCCCGCCGCGGGCCCGCTGCATTTGGCGCTCCCGGCGACTCGGGTGTTGCTCGGATCCACCACGACGATCTTCTTCGTGGCGAACTGCACCTTTACTGTGAGCACATTGTCCGCCTACGGAACGATCCGCGCGCGCCGCATGCGCTGAAGGGGTAACGCATGGCGCTCGGCTTTGACGCCATCTCGGCCGGCGCTATCGGGGGCGAGGCGAGCGGATGGACCGCCGACAGCGCGATCGTTACAGCGGATTCGACTCGCTGGCGCGCCGATGGCAGCTTTCTGCCGTCGGGCGGCATCGATAATCCGCCCGGATTCGCAGGCGTTGCCGCGGCGCAGGCCGTCATCCGATCAATTTGGGACCGCCAGCCCACCTGGCCGGCCCAGACGATGGCCGATAGCGCTGGGATTGCGTATGTCCCGCCCGTGGCAGGCGTACCGCCCCCGCGCAGCAACGTCATCGCCCGAACTATCGCTGATGCGTGGAACGATTACACCGTAACGGTCATATCGGTCCCGCAGACGGCGCAGGCCTACGCCGGCGACACGCCGATTCCGAATTCGATCGCCCTCGATATGGCGATCCGGGCGAGCTGGGATAGCCAGCCGAATTGGAGCGCCCAACGCGCGCCCAAATCGCTCGCCTGGAATGTGACAGCGGCGGGCCCGGTAAACGATCCGCCGTTCGCCCAGCGCATTCCAGTCGTCTACTCGAACCCGAACGCCATCTATTACGGCGGCGGGTATCAGTACGGCTTTACGATGCGGGCGGGCGCCTCGAGCGTGGCGCCGGTCACGCCCGACAATCCGCCCCCGAGCTCGCGTGCTGCTCAGACCGCGATCCGGGCAATTTGGGACCAGCAGCCCGCCTGGGCAGCCCAATCGGAAGCCGATGGCGCCGGCTGGAACGTCGCGGCGATTGTGGCGAATCCGCCGCCACCCAGGCCG
>Ga0193728_1000269_pt1 | contig 24493 bp, 24 predicted proteins | sample U1c1metaG_FD_143037 | JGI IMG/M metagenome (GOLD analysis project Ga0193728, IMG submission 143037) | Soil microbial communities from a riparian zone of the East river system, Colorado, United States - U1c1 | ecosystem: Environmental > Terrestrial > Soil > Riparian zone | place: USA: East River... | reverse complement strand
CCCCTGCGCGAGCGGCGAGAAGACGATGCAGCCGACGCCGAGCGTGCCAAGCGTGTCGAGCAGGCCGCCTTCGATCCATCGGTTCAGCATCGAGTACGACGGCTGATGGATGAGGAGCGGCGTGCCGAGGTCGCGCAGAATGGCGTGCGCCTCCTCCGTCTTCGCGGGCGAGTACGACGAGATGCCGACGTACAGCGCTTTGCCCTGACGCACCGCCGTGTCGAGCGCGCCCATCGTCTCCTCGAGTGGCGTGTCGGGGTCGAAGCGATGCGAGTAGAAGATGTCGACGTAATCGAGCCCCATCCGCTGCAGACTCTGGTCGAGGCTCGAGAGCAGGTACTTGCGCGACCCCCACTCCCCGTACGGGCCCGGCCACATGTCGTAGCCCGCCTTCGTCGAGATCACGAGCTCGTCGCGGTACGGGCGGAGGTCCTGCTCCATGAGCTTGCCGAACGTCTCCTCCGCCGAGCCGAACGGCGGCCCGTAGTTGTTCGCGAGGTCGAAGTGCGTGACGCCGAGATCGAATGCACGCCGCACGATGGCGCGGCTCGACTCGAGGGGGCGATCGGCGCCGAAGTTCTGCCAGAGGCCGAGCGAGACCGCGGGAAGCTGCAGGCCGCTCCTGCCGGAGCGGCGGTACGCCATGTGCTCGTAGCGATCGTCGGCGGGAAGGTAGGTCATGCCTCCATCATCGCAAGCCCGAGCACAGTTGCGTCGGAGGAACGACTCGGCGATCATCACGATCCCGCCGTCCGCCGAAAGGGTCGCCATGCGCTTCAGCCTCTACTCGGAGATCCAGCTGCATCCGGGCAAGTCGCCGCAGCAGCTGTACGCCGAGGTGCTCGAACAGGTCGTGAACGCGGACCGGCTGGGCTACGACGTCTACTCCGTGATCGAGCACTACTTCTATCCGAAGTTCTCGATCTCATCGAACCCGACGGCGTTCTTCGCAGCGGCCGCGCAGAAGACCGACACGATCCGCTTCCGCACGATGCTGCACGCACTGCCGTACCACAACCCCACCGTGCTCGCGAGCGTCATCCACGCGACGGACATCCTCACGGGCGGGCGCTACGAGTGGGGCGTTGGGCGCGGTCACGGGTGGATCCCGCTGCCCGCGGGCGAGCAGCTCGACGAGCACGCTCGGCCACGGTACGAGGAAGCGGTCGATCTGTTGCTGACGGCGCTCGAGAACGAGCGCTTCTCCCACGAGGGCACGTACTTCAACGTCGGCGACTCACACGTCGTGCCGTTCGTCGACCGCAAGTACCGCGTGTACCTCGGTGGGACATCCGACCGCACGTACACGCTCGCCGCCGAGCGCGGGTGGGGCGTCGCCGTGCCGCCGCTCCTTCCGTACGCGGCGCTCGAGCAGCAGATGGATCTCTATCGCGATTCGTGCGCGAAGGCGGGCACTGAGCCGGACATCGTGTGGATCCACGCGTGCCACCTCGACGAAGACCGCGAAACGGCGATCCGCGAGGGCCGCGACTGGATCAACGGCTTCATCCAGGGCAACGCGTCGCCGCTGACCGAGTGGCCCGTCCCGCCGGCCGACGACCTCAACAAGGCGGGCTACGGCTTCTACGCCGCGGGAATCATGGAGGGGCTCGCGCAGATTCCCTACGAGAAGCTGATCGAGGACGACTACGTCTGGGTCGGGACGCCGCAGGACATCGTCGAGCGCATCGAGGCGACGCGGAAGCTCTGCGACGGCATCCAGGAGATCGGCATCACCGTCAACGCCGGCGGGGCTCCGCACTGGATGGCGATCAAGAACCAGGAGCTCTTCGCGAGCGCCGTCATGCCGCACGTCCCCGCGTGAACCGCAGCGACCTTCAGCAGATTGCCCTTGCCGCGCTCTTCATGGTCGCGGCAGGGCTCGCGCACTACCTCGACGTGACGCCCGTCGCGACGTTCATCGTCGCGGCAGGCGCCATCGCCCTGCTCGCGCGCCTCGTCGGCGGTGCGACAGAGCAGCTCGGCGGCCGCGTCGGATCGTCGGCCGCGGGAGTCGTGCAGTCCGCGCTCGGCAACCTACCGGAGCTCTTCATAGCGCTCTTCGCGCTGAATAAGGGCCTCATCGAGGTCGTTCAGGCCGCGCTCGTCGGATCGATCATCGCGAACGGAGTACTCGTCCTCGGGATCGCGTTCGTCGTCGGCGGCTGGAAGCACGGGACGCAGACCTTCGACTCGGCGCGGGCGCGGATGATCTGCACGCTGACCGCGGTCTCGGCGGCGATCCTGTCCGTGCCGACGCTCGCGCACACGTTCCACACCCCCGCCGCCGCGCATGGACGCACGCTGAGCCTCATCTGTGCGGGCGTGCTGATCGCGGTCTTCTTCATCACTCTCCCGTTGTTCCTCTCGGGAAGCGACGGGCACGAAGGGGAGCCGCCCCGCTGGTCGCTGATGACCACGATCGCGGTGCTCGGCGGATCGGGCGTCGGCGCGGCGCTCGTCAGCGACTGGTTCGTGAGCGCTCTGACGCCCGCGACTCATTCGCTGCACATGAGCGAGGCCTTCGCGGGCCTCGTGATCGTCGCGATCGCGGGCAACGCCGTCGAGAACGTCGTCGGCGTTCAGTTCGCGGCGCGCAACCGGCCCGACTTCGCAATCTCGGTGATCGTCAACTCCGCGCTCCAGGTCGCGCTGCTGCTGACGCCGATCCTCGTGTTCGCGAGCTTCGCGTTCGCGACGCCGCTGACGCTCGTCTTCCCGACGCTCCTCGCCATCACGCTGCTCATGTCCGCGGGGATCGTCGCGCTCATCGTCTACGACGGTGAGAGCACACGCGAGGAAGGCGCGATCCTCATCGGCCTGTACATCGTCATCGCGGCGAGCTTCTGGTGGGGTACTTAGCCGCTTAGTCCGGTCCAGCGCGCCGGCGTCGGCACGTTGAAGTCGAACTGGTCGAGGATGCGCACCACCGTCTGGTCGACGATGTCGTCGATCGACTCCGGCTTGTTGTAGAACGCCGGCACCGGCGGACAGATCGAGACCCCCAGCTCCGACAGCGTGAGCATGTTCCGCAGGTGGATGGCGCTCAACGGCGACTCGCGGACGGACAGGACGAGACGGCGGCGCTCCTTGAGCACGACGTCCGCCGCGCGGGCGACCAGGTTGTGAGAGAACCCGTTGGCGATTGCCGCGAGCGTTTTCGTGCTGCATGGCGCAATGACCATGCCGTGCGTGAGGAACGAGCCGCTCGACACCGCTGCGGCCTGATCGCCTTCCCCGTATGTGACGTCGGCGAGCGCCTTCACCTGCGCGAGGGTGTAGCTCGTCTCGTGCTCGATCGTCACCCGCGCCCAGCTCGTGACGATCAGGTGCGTCTCGACGTCGAGCTCGCGCAGCCGTTCGAGCAGCCGGATGCCGTAGATCGCTCCGGATGCGCCCGTGATGCCGACTACGAGGCGTGGCTTGGCGACGTCTCCCATGCCGGCGGATTGTGCCTACAGCCTCGTAAGGTACGCACATGAAGATCCGCGCAGCCGTGCTCGAGGAGTTCGGGCAGCCGCTCGTCGTGCAGGAGATCGACCTGGCCGAGCCCGGTCCGGGCGAGGTTCTCGTCCGGCTCGTCGCCTGCGGCGTCTGCCACACCGATCTCTACACCGCGTCGGGCGCCGACCCGTCGGGTTACGCGCCGACGGTGCTCGGACACGAAGGCGCCGGCGTCGTCGAGCGCGTCGGCGACGGCGTCACGTCGGTATCGCCCGGCGACCACGTCGTGACGCTCTTCTCGCCGCAGTGCCGCGAGTGCATCCACTGCGTCAGCCCGCGCACGAATCTTTGCCTCGCGATCCGCGAGCAGCAGAACAAGGGCTTTCTGCCGGACGGCACGACGCGGCTCTCGCGCGACGGCGATCCCGTGCGCCACTTCATGGGTACCTCGACATTCGCCGAGTACACCGTAATGCCGGAGATCGCGCTCGCGAACGTCGACCGCGAGGCGCCGTTCGAGCATGCGGCGCTGTTCGCATGCGGTCTCTCCACCGGTCTCGGCGCAGCGATGTTCACCGCACGGGTCGAGCCGGGATCGACGTGCGTCGTCTTCGGCGCCGGCATGGTCGGCCTCGGCGCGGTCGCCGGCTGCCGGCTGCAAGACGCTGAGCGGATCATCTGCGTCGACCTTTCGGAGGATCGCCTCGCGCTCGCGCGCGGGCAGGGCGCGACCGAGATGCTCGCGGGCGGCCCCGACGTCGTCGCGGAGATCCTCGAGCGCACCGGCGGCTTCGGCGCCGACTACACCTTCGAGGCGACCGGCCGCGTCGACGTGATGCGGCAAGCCGTCGAGTCCGCACGCATGGGCTGGGGCCTCTGCACCGTCGCCGGCGTCGCGGGCAAGGGCGAGACGCTCGACATCGTCCCTCGCTACCTGATCACGGGCCGCCGCGTCTGCGGCTCGTCGTTCGGCGGCGTCAAGGGGCGCGACCAGGTTCCCGAGCTGGTACGGCTTGCGCTCGACGGCAAGCTCGACGTTGCCCCGTTCGTCTCGCACACGCTCTCACTCGACGACGTGAACCGCGGCTTCGAATTGATGGAGGCGCAGGATGGAATCCGGAGCGTGATCTCCTTCACGTGACCCGCCGGAAACGCGACCGCGAGGACGAGGACGACCGCCCGCCGATCTGTCCCGCATGCGGCGTGACGCAGGGGATGGTGATGAGCGAGGACGACAAGACGACCTTCGTCTGCCTGGAGTGCGGTTTCTCCGACGAAGCCCAGTAGGCAAACCGTTTGAGCCTCGCGGCCGAAGAACTATTACGAGATTCGTAATCTCGCGCGACCCCGGCACCGATACCGTCCAAGCTGATGGAAACCCCGCAGGAGAGACCACCCGAGCTGACGCGCCCCTACGGGCGGCGCGCCTTCCTCGGCGTGAGCGCGCTCGGGCTCTCGTCGCTCTTCTGGGGCAAGTCCGTGTGGGGTGCATTCTCGAGCGCTGCACAGCCGCTCGAGAACGCGCTGCCCGCGAGCCTCATCCCATCGGGCTGGCGCATCTACACCGTCGCCGCGACGATGCCGACGTTCGACGCAAGCACGTGGCGGCTCAGCATCGAAGGCCTCGTCGCGAATCCGCAGACACTCACGTATGCCGACCTGCGCGCGCTTCCCCGAGCCGAACAGGTGTCGAACTTCCACTGCGTCACGGGCTGGTCGGTGGACAACGTCCACTGGGCCGGCGTCCGTTTCAAAGACCTGCTCGCCGCCGCGCAGCCGAAGTTCGACGGAACCGTGCTCGAGTTCGTCTCGGCGGAGTACCCGTACGTCGACACGCTGACGTTGAAGCAGGCAGAGCTTCACGACGCGATGCTCGCCTATGAGATGAACGGCGCGCCACTGCCGCGGGAGCACGGTGCACCGGTGCGCGTCGTGATCCCCGAGATGTACGGCTACAAGAACACGAAGTGGGTGCAGAAGATCAACGTGACGGATCAGGTCACGCCCGGGTACTGGGAGCAGCGCGGTTACGACGTCGACGCGTGGGTCGGCAAGTCGAATGGCCTCTAGCGCCGTCTTCACCTCCGAGCCGAAGTACATCCATCGCTTCTCGCGCACGGAGCGCACGCTGCACTGGGTACATGCCGCCGCGTTCTTCGTGCTGCTCGGCTCCGGGCTCGTGCTCTACGTCCCGAAGCTGAGCGAGCTCGTCGGCCGACGGCCGTTCGTGAAGGACGTCCACTTCGACACCGGGCTCGCGTGGATGCTCGCGATCGCGCTGATCGTCATCCTCGGCGATCGGCGCGGCCTGCGGCGCACGCTGCACGAGCTCGACGCCTTCGATCGCGACGACCGCCTCTGGCTGAAGCGGATCCCGCGCCCGCAGGGACGCTTCAACGCCGGCCAGAAGCTGAACGCAGCGTTGACCGCCGCCTTCGCGCTTCTCTTCTTCATCTCGGGGATCCTGCTCTGGTACGGCGAGCGCAACAACAGCTTCCGCCTCGGCAGCACGATCCTGCTGCACGACGGCCTGATGTACCTCTCGCTCATCCTGCTCGTCGGCCACCTGTACCTCGCGCTGATCTATCCGTCGACCAAGCACGCGTTGCGCGGAATGACGACCGGCTCGGTGCGGCGCAACTGGGCGCGCGAGCATCACCGCAAGTGGGTCGACGAAGAGTCTAGAAAGACAACCCGCGACGAATGAACGCCGCGCCGTCGCGTGCGAGCTGCTCCTCGCTCTCGAACATGCGGCGCCAGATCTTCGTCGCGCCGGCGAGCTCGGGCAGCGAGTCTCCGAACGCCTCGATCACGACCCAGCCGTCGTAGTCGATCTCCTTCAGCGCGGCGAACGTCTCCTCCCACTCCACCTGCCCGGCGCCCGGCGTCGAGCGATCGTTCTCCGAGAGATGCACGTGGACGAGCACGTCCTTGCAATCCTGGATTGCAGCGCGCGGGTCCTTCTCCTCGATGTGCGCGTGAAACGTGTCGTACATCATCCGCACGCTCGGGAGACCGACGTCGCGCACGAGCGCAGCCAGATCGGCGGCCGTGTTCGTGAGATACATCTCGAAGCGGTTGAGGTACTCGAGCACGATCGTCACGCCACGCTCCTCCGCGTACGGCGCGACCTCGCGGAGGTACTCGACCGAGCGCGCCTTCTCCTCGGCCGTCGGCGGCGCCCCCGAGAAGACGCCGAGGGGCGCGCCGAGCGGGCCGCAGATCAGCGGCGCCCCCAACGCAGCAGCGGAGTCGAGGTTCGCGCGGGTCGCGGCGGCGGCCTCGGCACGCACCGCGGGATCCTCCGCGATCGGATTGTCGTCGGCCGAGCGGGCCGCGACGGCGAGGCGCTCGAGCCCGAGGTCGTCGAGACGCGACCCGAGCTCTGCGTACTTGTCGACCTCGCGGTCGAAGATCGGAATCTCGACGCCGTCGAAGCCGGCGTCCTTCAGCATCGCGAACGTCGTGTCGTACTCGCTGCCCGACACATCGGTCGACCAGAGCAGCATGTTCATGCCGAGCTTCACTGCGTCATCCTAAACCGGGCGTGACGTAGAGTCGTCCTCATGATCGACCTCCCCCAGAAAATCGTCTGCGTCGGCCTCAACTACCGCGACCACGCCGAGGAACAAGGCGTCGAGCTGCCCGCGCGGCCGCTCCTCTTTGCGAAGTGGCCCAACACGCTGATCGCCTCCGGCGATCCCATCCGCGTCCCCTCCATCTGCCTGAACCCCGACTACGAGGCCGAGCTCGGTGTCGTGATCGGTCGTCAGGCGCGCGGCGTCTCGGCCGACGATGCGCTCGACTTCGTGCGCGGCTACGTCGTCGCGAACGACGTCTCCGGCCGCGACCTCCAGTTCTCCGACGGCCAGTGGGTGCGTGGCAAGTCGCTCGACACCTTCCTGCCCGTCAGCGATCTGATCCCCGCGAGCGAGGTGCCGGATCCGCAGTCGCTGCCGATCCGCGCGATCCTCAACGGCGAGACGATGCAGGACTCGAACACGTCGAACCAGATCTTCGGCGTCGCCGAGGTCGTCTCGTTCATCTCGCAGGCGATCACGCTCGAGCCCGGCGACCTGATCATCACCGGCACGCCCGCAGGCGTCGGCGCGTTCCGAAAGCCGCCCGTGTGGCTGCAGGACGGCGACGAGATCACGATCGAGATCGACGGGCTCGGCTCGATCACCAACCCCGTGAGGAGGGAGTCATGAGCTTCGTGCTGGTCGTAAGGATGACCCTCCTGGACGAGAGCACGCGGGACGAGGCGGTCGCCACGATGCGCGAGCTCGCCGATGCGACGCGCAAGGAGCCGGGCTGCGAGCTGTACATCCCGACGCGGGATCCCGAGAACCCGAAGTCGTTCCTCTTCTACGAGCAGTACGTCGACAAGGCGGCCTTCGAGGCGCACGGTGCGAGCCCGCACTTCCAGGAGCTCGCCGTCGGCAAGCTCTTCGGGCTGATGGAGTCGCCGCGGGAGCGCAGCTTCTACGAGACGCTGTAAGCGTTGAGGCGCGCGCCGCTTCTCGTCGCGCTGTTCCTCGCGGCGGTGTCGCTGCGGCCGCAGCTCGTCGGCGTCGGCACGCTGCTGCCGGCGATCCAGCGCGACCTCGGTGTCTCGCATGCCGTCGCCGGGCTGCTCGGCACGATTCCCGTGCTCTGCATGGGCCTCTTCGCGCCGCCCGCTGCGTTCCTGTCGGGGCGCGTCGGCTCGCGTCGCGCGATCGGTCTTGCGCTTGCGTTGATCGGTGTCTTCGGCATCGCGCGCGTCCTCGTGCCGGACGCCGCGGGCGTCATCCTGCTGACGATCCCGCTCGGCATCGGCATGGGGCTCGCGGGCGCGATCCTTCCCGTCGCGGCGAAGGAACGCTTCTCCGACCGGCCGGGGTTCGCGACCGGCGCGTATACGACAGGCATCACGAGCGGCGCCGCAATCGCAGCCGCGGTCTCCGTGCCGCTCGCCAACGCGGCCGGGGGTTGGCGTACGCCGCTGCTCACGTTCAGTGCGGTTGCGTGCGTGCTCACCGCGGTGTGGTTCTGGCTGACGCGCGACGATACGCCGCATGTGCGCAGCGAGATACGACCGCTGCGGTTGCCGTTGCGCAATCCGCTCGGCTGGCGGCTCGTCGCGGCGTTCTTCTTCATGTCGTTCGTCTTCTACGGGCTCAACGCGTGGCTCCCCGACGCGTATGTCGAGCGTGGCTGGAGCCAGAGCTCCGCGGGCGATCTCCTCGCGGTGCTGAACACGATCACGATTCCCGTCGGCTTCTTCGCGGCGTGGGCGGCGGATCACATCGGCACGCGGCGCCTGTGGCTCGGAGGCGCGGCAGCGCTGCAGGTGCTGTCGCTGCTCGGTGTCGTGCTGCTGCCGGGTGCCGGCTGGGTGTGGGCTGTGCTGCTCGGCCTCTCGATCGGGCCGCTCTTCCCGCTCACGATGACGCTGCCGCTCGACGCAGCGGCGCGGCCCGCCGAGGTTGCGGCGCTCGCCGGGATGATGCTTGGGCTCGGCTACACGCTCTCGTCGAGCGGCCCGCTCATCCTCGGGTTCGTCCGCGACCACACGAGCAACTTCAACGCGGTGCTCTGGGTGCTCGTCGGAGCATCGGTGCTCCAGTTCCTCGTCGATTCCTCGTTCAGCCCGGCGCGCCTCGCGGCGAGCCGGTCGCGCGTCACGGATCGACGTACAGCGTGACCGTCTCGGTGTAGAACTCGATCGCCGCGCGGCCCTGCTCGTGCGGCCCGAAGCCGCTCGACTTGATGCCGCCGAACGGCACGTGCACGTCGGCGCCTGCAGTCTGCGAGTTCACGTGCAGCAGGCCGGCCTGCGCCTCGCTGCCGAAGCGCGTAGCCGCGGTGAGTCCTGTCGTGAAGATGGCGGCCGAAAGTCCGAACGCGCTGTTGTTCGCGCGCTCCATCGCCTCGTCGAACGTCGCGAAGCGGTAGAGCGACGTCACGGGGCCGAAGACCTCTTCGCACGAAAGGAATGCCTTGTCGCCGACGCCTTCGAACACGGTCGGCGCGATCACCCAGCCGTGCTCGTCGGCGCGCTCGCCGCCCGCGGCGACCGTGCCGCCTTCCTGCTTGCCGCGCTCAATCGCCTCAATGATCTCGTCGAACTGCTTCTCGCTGACGATCGGGCCGACCTCGGTGTCGGGGTCGGTCGGATCGCCGACCTTGCCGCGGTCGATGCGCGCCAGCAGCTTCTCCCTGAACGTGTCGTACACGTCGTCCTGCACATAGATGCGGCGCGTTGCGGTGCACTTCTGCCCCGCCGACCAGAACGCGCCGGCGTACGAGGCCTCGACCGCGCGATCGAGATCGGCGTCGCCCATCACGATCAAGGGGTTGTGGCCGCCGAGCTCGAGCTGGACGCGCTTGCCGAGCTTCGTCGCTTCGTCGCGCACCGAGGTACCGGTCGCGACTGAGCCCGTGAAAGAGATCGCGTGCACGCGCGGGTCGCGCACAAGTGCCGCGCCGACGGTGGAGCCGCGGCCGGTGAGCACGTTCAGCACGCCGGCGGGCAGCCCGGCTTCGGCAAACGCCTCGGCGATGTGCAATCCCGTGAGCGGTGCCTCGTAGGCGAGCTTCAGCACGACCGTGTTGCCGTAGATCAGCGCGGGTGCGAGCTTCCAGACCGGGATGGCGAGTGGGAAGTTCCATGGAGTAATCAGCGCGACGACGCCGACCGGCCTGCGGCGCGTCGACACCTGTGCGCCGGTCGCGGCCTGCTCGAAGTACTCGCCGACCGAGCGAAAGGCTTCACTTGCGGCGAAGCGGAGGATCTGCGACGCACGACCTGCCTCGCCGCGCGACTCGCGCAGTGGCTTACCCATCTCGAGCGTCATGTCCTGCGCGACCTGCTCGACGCGCGCTTCGAGCACGGCGGCTGCGGCATTCAGATACCCGGCGCGGCGCGCCATCGGCAGCGCGGCCCACTCGGCGAAGGCGCCCTTCGCCGCTCCGACCGCGGCTTCGGCGTCGGCGTCGCTCGATGAGGAGAACTCGCCGACCGCCTCGCTCGGGCGCATCGGGTTCGGCTTGGTGTACGTGTCGCCCGACGCGGCCGGAACCCAGGCGCCTCCGACGTAGTTGAGGCGCGCTGAGCGGCTCGGCGCGTCGATCGTCTCGGTCATACCTGCACCGTAGCGATCAGGCCACTGCGTTGACCAGCACGCCGATGCCGGGAATCTCGATCGAGACGACGTGGCCCGACGCGAGCGTGTAGTCCTCGGGCGGAACGAGGCCGGTGCCGGTGAGGAGCACGGATCCCGGCGGAATCGGGTTGTCGCGCATTGCCCAGCCGGCGAGCTCGCGCGGTGAGCGCTTCATCCGCGCCGTCGAGGTTTCGCCGGCGAAGAGCTCCGCACCGGCGGCGTCCGTGATGCGCATCCGAATGTCGAACGCCGCGTCCCAGTCGTCGGGCACGGCGAGCGCCGGGCCGAGCGCGCACGCGCCCGCGAAGATCTTGGCCTGCGGGATGTAGAGCGGATTCGCGCCCTCGATGTCGCGGCTCGAGACGTCGTTCCCGATCGTCACCGCAACCGGCTCGCCGTCCTCGCCGAAGACGAGGCCGAGCTCGGGCTCCGGCACCATCCAGCTCGAGTCGCTGCGTATGCGGATCGAGCCGCCCGGGCCGACCGTGCGCCGCATGCGTGCGTCCTTCATGAAGAGCTCGGGACGGTCGGCGTCGTAGACGAGCGCGTAGACGTCGCGTGCGTCGGTCTTCGCCTCCTCGAGCCGTGCGTCGCGGCTCCGCTCGTATGTCACGCCCGCGCACCACACCTCGGGCGCGTCGACGGGCGAAAGCAGCGTGAGGTCTGCGAGGGCGGCGGCGCCGGTAATCGAGCCTCGGCCGTGGATCGCGGCGAGCGGATCGTCGTGCTCGAACAGCTCGACGGTGTCGCCGTCGAGCCGGCCGACGCGTGGCGCACCGTCGACGTCCACCCGGACGAAGCGGATCAATACGTCGCCCGCCCGCCGGAGATGTCGAAGCAGGCTCCGGTCGAGAAGCTCATCTCCTCGCTCGCGAGCCAGCAGATCAGCGCTGCGACCTCGGACGGCTCGCCGACGCGGCCGAGCGGGATGCGCGTCGTCATGAAGTCGATGTGTTCCTGGGAGAGCTGCTGGAGGATGGGCGTGTTGATCACTGCGGGCGCGATGCAGTTGACGAGGATGCCGGTATCGACGAGATCCTTGCCGATCGACTTCGTGACGCCGATCACCGCCGCCTTCGACGAGGAGTACGCGCCGGCCATCGGATTGCCCTCCTTGCCGGCGATCGAGGCGATGTTGACGATGCGGCCGTACGTGTTCTCGCTCATCTTCGGGATCGCCGCGCGATTCGCGAAAAATACGCCGTTGAGGTTGATCGCGTGGACGCGGGTCCACTCGTCGTCGCTCACATCGACGGTGTGGAGCGAGTCGCCGCCGATGCCGGCGGCACAGACGAGGATGTCGAGACGCGGAAGCTTTTCGACGGCGGCGTTCAGCTGTGCGGAGTCGCGGACGTCGTCGCCGTTCGCGAGGTCGAACACATGGACATCTGCCCCGCCTGCGCGGAGCCGCTCGACGGCTGCGGCGCCGATGCCGCTCGCTCCACCGGTGACGAGCGCGACACGCCCTTCGAAGCCGTATTGGTTGCTCATGGACGATTTCTATACGGTTTTGCCAATGGCGTTCGATCCGAGCCGCCACTACCCGCTCGGCAGCAGCCGGCCCGATCTCGTGCGAACACCCGGTGGCCTCGCGCTCGACGAGCTCGAGCTGCACGGGGAGAACGTCACCTCCGAGGAGCTGCGCGCGACGCCTGAGACGCTGCGGCTCCAGGCCGACGTCGCGCGGGCCGCGGGACGTTCGCAGCTCGCGGACAACCTGCTGCGTGCCGCCGAGCTGGCTTCGGTTCCGGACGAGACGATCCTCGAGATCTATACCGCGTTGCGGCCGAAGCGCTCGACGGCGGCAGAGCTGGCGGCCTGGGTCGAGCGGCTGGAAGGCTGGGGTGCGCCGGCGACTGCGGCGTTCGTGAGCGAGGCAGCGCAGGTCTATGCAGAGCGGGGCCTCCTTGCAGCCTGAGGAGCGTTCCGCGCGGTTCGTCGCCCGGGAGGCGCGCGGCCTGCGGAAGGAGCTACTGATCGAGCCGCTCGCCGAGCTCGGGCTCGTGGCGATGAACGGCCCGAACGATCCGGAGCCGTCGCTCGTGCTCGACGGCGACCGCGTCGTCGAGCTGGACGGGCGGCGTGAGGAGGAATGGGATGCGTTGGATCACTTCGTCGCGCGGTACGGGCTCGATGCCGGTGTCGCGCGCGAGGCGGTGTTGCTCGATGACGTGGAGATTGCGCGAAAGCTCGTCGACGTGGCGGTGCCGCGCGACGAGCTGGTTCGTCTTTCGCGCGGATTGACGCCGTCGCGGCTCGCGCGAATCGTGGGGATGCTCGATCCCGTCGAGTTGATGTTCGCGATGAAGAAGCTGCGCGCGCGGCGGATGCCGGCGAACCAGGCGCACGTCACGAACCTCAAAGAGAACCCAGCGTTGTTGTCTGCGGATGCCGCCGAAGCGGCCGCGCGAGGCTTCGCAGAGGTGGAGACGACGGTCGGCGTGTCGCGCTATGCAGGGTTGAATGCGATCGCGATCCTCGTGGGCTCGCAGACGGGCAGGCCGGGCGTGATGACGCAGTGCGCCGTCGAAGAGCGGCTGAATCTCCGGCTCGGGATGCAGGGCCTCGTGACATACGCGGAAACGCTGTCGGTGTACGGCACGGAGCCGGTGTTCGTCGACGGCGACGACACGCCGTGGTCGAAGGCGTTCCTCGGCTCGGCGTATGCGTCGCGCGGGATCAAGATCCGCTTCACGTCGGGCGGCGGCTCCGAAGCGCTGATGGGAGAGTCGGAAGGCAAGTCGATGCTGTATCTCGAAGCGCGCTGTTTGTCACTGGTGCGCGCGGCGGGATCGCAGGGCGTGCAGAACGGGTCGATCTCGTGCATCGCGCTGGCGTTGTCGGTGCCGGGCGGAACGCGGGAAGTGCTGTCGGAGAACGTGCTGGCGGCGTGGCTCGACCTGGAGGTGGCGTCGGGCAACGACGCGATCGCGAGCCATTCGGAGATCAGGAAGACCGGAAAGCTGATGGGCCAGTTCCTGCCGGGTACGGACTTCGTCACGTCGGGCTATTCGGTGATGCCGCGCTACGACAACATGTTCGGCGGCGGCAACTACGACGCGGACGATCTCGACGAGTGGCTGACGCTGCAGCGCGACTGGCAGGTCGACGCGGGCATCGAGCCGCTTGGCGAGGAGGATGCGATCGCGGTACGCGCGAAGGCGGCGCGCGCGGTGCAGGCGGTGTTCGACGTGCTGGGCTTCCCGGCGATCACGGATGAGGAAGTGCGGCTGGCTGCGACGTGCCTCGACTCGCGGGGTCTGCCTGACCGCGACCGCGCGGCGGATGTCCTTGCCGGAGACCGTGTCCTGACGGAGCGAATCAGCGGCCTGGACGTCGCGCGTGCGCTTGCGTCGCGCGGCTTCGACGACGTCGCGGAGGCGGTGTTCGGCATGCAGCGGCAAAGGGTTGCGGCGGACTACCTGCAGACCTCGGCGATCATCGACGCGGACGGCATGGTCGTTTCGGCGGTGAACGATCCGAACGCGTACGCCGGCCCAGGCACGGGCTATCGCCTGGAGGGCGAGCGTTGGGAGCATTTGCAGAGCCTGCCGCACTCGATCGACGCGCGGCTGCTCGGCTCGGCGCAGGGTGTGGAGCGTGCCGTCGAGGAGACCGGCGAAGCTTTGCGCGGAACGAACGTGAACGAAGTAGTGATCGCGATCGGCCCGGCGGAATGATACGGCGGATGCGAGACGATCAACGGCCTGCAGCACCGCGACGTCCTCGAGGCGCTGGTCGAAGGCGTCCGGGACGAAGGCGCAGAACCGCGGCTTGTCCGCATCCGCCGTTCGGCGGACGTCGCCTTCATCGGTCACGACGGCGCCAGGCTCTCGGGCTCAGGCATCGCGGTGGGCCTGCAGTCGAAGGGCACAGCGCTGATCCATCGCGCCGACCTGGAGCCGCTCGACAACCTCGAGCTCTTCGGCATGGCGCCGTCGCTGACGCTCGACTCGTACCGCCAGATCGGTCGCAATGCAGCGGGCTACGCACTCGGTCACCCGGTCGCGCCGGTGCCGACCGTGATGGACAACTATGCGCGCGCGAAGCTCATCGTGCGGACGACACTGCTGCATGCACGCGAGAGCGCAGCAATGGTTCGCGGTGGAGCGCCAGTAGAACTAGCGCTCCTAACAGCTCCCGTCGGCGCCTAGTTTTGGATTCCGGCTCGGATCGAGAGGTCAGCCCCGTCAAAGCGGATCTCGATCGCATCCGCGCGCCGCGTGATCGCTCGCTCAGGCGGTCGAACACACCCATCACCGTGCGGGCGTCGCCGTGCCGCAGGCGCTGCACGCAAACGTCCATCACGCCGCCGCCGCAGTCTCGCCGTCGTCGAGGTCGTCGTCGTGCGGCGTCAGCCACGCGACGAGCTCCGGGTCGCTCAACAGCATCTCCCGCAAGAGCGGGTCGATCTCGATCAACTCTCGTTCCTTCACAGCTCTCCTTCCTGCCGGGCGAGCCGCAACGCATTGCGGCTCGCCCGGCGAATGTGGATCAGGCGTTGCAGCCCGCAGGCGACGCCACGGTGACGTTCGCCTTCGTGGGACTCGACACGCCGAGGTACATCGCGTAGAGCGTCACGCGCGCCTTGCCGTCGTTGCGCGCGAGATGGACGTGATTCGCGGGCTCGACGAACGACTGCCCCTTCGACACCTTGAACGGCTTGCAGCTCGCGACTGACGGGTCGAACACCGTGAGCGTGCCGCCCGTGACGACGACCGCAACGGCGGAGCCGTGCGTGTGCCAGCCGAAGCTTCCGCCCGGCGCGATCTTGATCGACTCGAGGATCATCGAGCCCGTCGTCGCGTGAATGGTCGTCGCTTTCATCTTCCCGACGGCGAGCGGCGACGCGACGATCGGGGCTCCGCCCGCGCCGCCGAGTGACGGTGCAGCGAGCGCAAGTGCGCCGACCAGGGCCAAGCCGATGAGGGTGGTCTTCATGCTGTCCTCCAATCCGAGTGCGGTTGACGTTCCGTAGGCGGAAGCTATGGAGGCCGCCTTTGCACTCCCTTTGCGCGGCCTTAGCGCGGGGATAGGTTGTGGCGGCGATGCCTGAGGTCACCGTCGGTCTGTTGGGGGGATTCACCGCTGCGGTCGATGGCGTGAGCGTCCCTGCGACCGCATGGCGCCTGAAGAAGGCGCGCGAGCTCGTGAAGCTGCTCGCGCTCGCACCCGGTCACCGCCTCCACCGCGAGCAGGCAATGGACGTGCTGTGGCAGGACCGCGAACCAGCAGCGGCTGCGAACAACCTCCACCAGGCGCTGCACGTCGCCCGGCGCGCGCTCGACGCTGACGCGATCGAGCTGCGGGACGAAGTCCTCTTCCTCACGGCGACCATCGACGTCCATCAGTTCGAGCTCGCCGCAGCGGATGCACGCCGCGCCGAGACGCCCGCCGCATACCGAGCCGCACTCACGCTCTACCGCGGCGAGCTCCTGCCCGAGAACCGCTATGACGACTGGGCCGAGCGGCGCCGCGACGAGCTCGCGGCGCTCGCGGCCGCGCGCGAGGAGGAAGCCGCGGCGAACGCGTCCAAGCCCTTCACGCTTCCCGGAGACGCGAGCTCGTTCGTCGGCCGGATCGAGGAGCTCTCCGAGCTGACGTCTCTGCTCCGGCGCACACGGCTGCTCACACTTTCCGGCGCCGGCGGCGCCGGCAAGACGCGGCTCGGGCTCGAGCTCGCGCGAAGCGCCTCGTCGTCCTACGAAGCCGGCGCGGCGCTCGTCGATCTGTCGACGATCGCGGACGCGATGCTCGTCGCGGATGCGATCGCAGCCGCGCTCGACGTCCGCTCCCTCGGAACGCAGGACGTCGTCGAAGCCCTCACCGATTTCCTCGCAGCGCGAACGCTGTTGCTCGTCGTCGACAACTGCGAGCACGTTCTGGCCGCGACTGCAACGCTCGCGGACACGCTGTTGCGCGCCGCGCCGCAGCTGACGATTCTGGCGACGAGCCGCGAGCCGCTGCGCGTGTCGGGTGAGGTGGTGTTCCGCGTCCCCTCGCTCGACATCCCCGACCCGGAGCAGCGGCTCACCCCCGGCGAGCTGAGCGAATACGAGGCGGTGTCGCTCTTCACCCAGCGCGCGACAGCCGCCGCGCCTGGCTTCGCGCTCGACGAGGGAAACGCGGAGGACGTCGCACGCATCTGCTTCCGCCTCGACGGCCTGCCGCTCGCGCTCGAGCTCGCCGCAGGACGCGTCGGCGCGCTCTCCCCCGCGGCGATCGCTGAGCGGTTGGACGACCGCTTCCGCCTCCTACGTTCGGGAAGCCACGCCGCACCGACACGACAGCAGACGCTGACCGCGACGCTGCAGTGGAGCCACGACCTCCTGGAGCCGGACGAGCAGCTGCTGTTCGCCCGACTCGCGATCTTCGCCGGCGGCTTCGAGCTCGACGCGGCCGAGACGGTCTGCACGGGCGACGGGCTCAGCGCGCCGGCAATCGCCGATCTGCTCGCGCGACTCGCCGAGAAGTCGCTCGTCGCGGTCGAGGACGGGAGCCCGGGACGGCGGTACCGCCTGCTCGAGACCGTTCGCATGTACGCACGCGAACGACTCGTCGCCGCCGGCGAAGAGCTCGTGCTCGCCGACCGCCATGCCCGATGGGCGCTGGAGCGTGCGGAGCAGGAGCGCGGCTCACCGCAGCTCGATCGAGAGACTCCCAACCTGCGCGCGGCGCTGCGCGTCCTGCTCGGGCGCGCACCGCATGATGCGCTGCGTCTCTGCGTCGCGCTGGTGCCGTTCTGGTTGCGGCGCATCGAGCTCGACGAGGCAAAGCGGGGCTTTGCCGAGGCGCTCGACGCGAGCCCGGAGCGTACGCCGCTCGGCGCCGAGGCGCTGCTCGGCGCGTCGGCGTTTCACTTCCGCAGCGGCACGCTCGCCTCCGGGATGGCACTCGCCGGCGAGAGCCGGACAGTCGCCGCGGAGATCGGCGACGCACAACACGAGTGGCGCGCCTTGCAATTCCTCGGCGAATTCGGCATCGCGGGCGACGAGGTCGCCGTCGCCCTGCCGTGGCTCGAGCGCGCGCTCGAGCTCGCGCAGCGAGAGGGATACGCCGCCCCCGAGGCGATCAGCATCCACTCGCTCGGGGTCGCCGCGTGGATCGTCGGCGACCTGGAGCGCGCCGACAAGCTGATCGCCGACAGCATCGAGGCGTTGCGGAAGCTCGAAGGCTCTGACGACACGGTTCCGTCACCGCTCAACATCGCGGAGGTCCGAACCAGCGATCCCGGCGGTCGGGCCGCCCTCAGACATCTGTTCGAAGACACGCTCCAACCGTTCGTGGAAGTCTCCTGCCACGCGGCGGTGAGTTACGCGCTCGCGAACCAGGCCGGGATCGCCCGCGTCCGCGGCGACCTCGAGCGAGCCCACACGTTGCTCGAGGAAAGCGAGGCGCGCTTCGCCGCCGCCGGCGACGATGCAGGGATCTCGACGGTGCTCGTCCGCCGCGCGTACACCTCGCTCGCCGGAGGGGAGACCGGGGCGGCTCAGGGACATCTCGAGCGTGCGCTCGAGCTGCGCGCAGCCCTGAGCGACAGACGCGGCCGAGGCCTCGTCCTCTCTGGCCTCGGCCACGTCGCGACGATCGATGGCAACTTCGACAAGGCGGAGCGCGACCTGACCGAGGCTCGCGACATCTTCCGGCGCGCCGGCGACCGCTGGGGTCTGGCGAGCACCCTTTGGCGGACAGCCGATCTCGCCCTCGCGCAGGGGAACCTGGATGACGCCCAAGCCTCGCTCGAGGAGGCGCGCACCGTACTGAAAGAGACGCAGCGCGAGCGCTGGCTCGCGAGTACGCTCGCCGGGCTCGCCGAGGTCGCCCTGCGCCGCGGCGACACCGACCGCGCCACCGAGTTGCTCGCCGACGCGCGAGAGCGCTATGCCGTGCGCGACGATGCATTTGGCGTGGCGAGCGTCGACGAGCAGCTCCGAGCCATCGCTAAGGGGCCGCTAAGTCCACGCAAAGGCGCCCGCGATATCACTTCCCCGAAAGCGACGACGAAAGGACAACGGACATGAGTCAGACCATCGCCCCGGTCCTCGGGGAAGCAACGATTCAGGAGCTGCGCGAGTCGGTGCGCGGCGAGATCTTCACGCCGAACGACCACGGCTACGCGAACGCAAGCCTGGTCTGGAACGGCGCGCACGACGGCCGCCGGCCGGCCCTCGTCGTGCGGTGCTCCGGTGTGGCCGACGTGATCGCCGCGATCGGCTTCGCGCGCAGCAACCACCTCACGATCGCCGTTCGCGGCGGCGGGCACAGCGTCGCGGGCTTCTCGACCTGCGACGGCGGCATGGTGATCGACCTGTCGTCGATGAACGGCGTCCGGGTCGACCTCGAGACCGGGCGGGCGACCGTCGGCGGTGGGGCCCTCTGGGCGGATGTCGACCACGAGACGCAGGCACACGGCCTTGCGACGACCGGCGGCCTCGTGTCGACGACCGGCGTCGCCGGCTTCACGCTCGGCGGTGGCATCGGGTGGCTGATGCGCAAGCACGGGCTGGCGTGCGACAACCTCATCGGCGCGGACGTCGTGACGGCAGACGGACGGCTCGTGCATGCGAGCGAGACGGAGAACGCGGACCTGCTCTGGGGACTACGCGGCGGCGGTGGCAACTTCGGCGTCGTCACCCAGTTCGAGCTGCAGCTCCACCCGGTCGGGCCGACGGTCTATGCCGGGCCGATCTTCTATCCGGCGGCCGCCGCGGGTGACCTCCTGCGCGTGTTCCGCGAGTGGGCCACCGACGCGCCGGATGAGGTGACGGCGGTCATCAATCTCACGACCGCACCGCCGCTCCCGGTGATTCCGGAGGCATGGCACGGCAAGAAGGTGGCGGCGCTGATCGCTGTCTCCGCAGGGCCGCTATCGGAGGGCGAGGCCCTCGTCGCCCCGTTCCGCGCCGTGGCCGAGCCGATCGCCGACCTGCTCGGGCCGATGCCCTACCACGTGATCCAGACCCTGATCGATCCGCTCTGGGTCAAGGGGATCAACTCGTACTTCAAGGCGACGAACCTGTCACGCCTCGACGACGAGCTGATCGGACGGCTCACCGAGCTCCACCTCGCCGCACCCGGCCCGCAATGCGAGATCCACGTGCACCAGATGGGCGGTGCGGTGGAGCGGGTCGCCGACGACGCGACGGCGTTCGCCGACCGATCGATGCCGTTCCTGCTCAACGCCGTCACCGGGTGGCACGACGCGAGCGCGGGCGATTCGCATCGCGACTGGGCGCGCGACGTCATCGGGGCCGCAGACGATGCGTCCACCGGTCGCGCGTATGTCAACTTCCTCGGTGACGAGGATGCGGGCCGCTCGTCCTACGGCGACGAGACCTACGCCCGGCTGGTCGCGCTGAAGAACGAATACGACCCGCGAAACGTGTTCCGGCTGAACCAGAACATCAAGCCGTAGGGGGGCCTGTCGTGCGCGTCGCTGCCTCTCTCGGGGCGGCGGTGCGCACGTCCGGCGCGGATCGGAGTATTGGCGCGTCCGCAACGCCCTCCTATGCTTCGGCGGAGATGGATCTGCCCGGAGTCAATATCCGCCGGCCCGTCGGCGCCTATCTCGTGGCCGGCGGTGTCGCCATCGGCCTCTATTTCCTCGCGCCTGCCGACTCGGTCGCGCAGACCGTGACCTACACCGTCATCGGTGTGTACGGGATCGTCGCCGTCGTCGTCGGAGCACGCCTGAACCTCGAAGGCCGCGCACGCCTGCCGTGGTACCTGTTCGCCGTGGGGCTCGTCGCGTTCGTCGTCGGCGACTCGATCTTCGACGGCTACGCGATCGGGAACGGTGACGTCCCGTTCCCGTCCATCGCGGATCCGATCTACCTCGCCGCCTATCCGATCCTCTTCGTAGCGATCGGGCTGCTGCTCGCGCGCGTCGGCCGCGTCATCCGTGCTGCTGCGATCGATGCGGCGATCGTGACGTGTGCGTTCATGCTCGTCCAGTGGGTGCTCGTGCTCGCACCGACGGCGGATGCGCAGGGAAGTGGAATCGACCGGTCGATCCTCGTCGCGTATCCGGCGATGGACATCCTCGTCGTCGCACCGCTGGCGGGCCTGATCTTCTCGCGCTCGGCGCGCAGTGTCTCGTACGTCCTGCTCGCGCTCGCAATCCTGATGATGTTGGTCGCCGACGAGGTGTATTACGGGCGGGGAGTCGCGTATCGGTGGCTCGACGTGTTCTGGCTCGCGTCGTACGTGTTGTGGGGAGCAGCGGCGCTGCACCCGTCGGTGAAGCTGAGCGCGGTCGCGGAGGCAACGAGGCGGCGGCTCGGTCGGTTCCAGCTCGTGGTGCTCGGGGTCGCCGTGGGCGCAGCCCCGATCGCGCTCGCGGTGCAGACGGCGCGAGGCGCGAACGAGCATCCCTATGCTGTGGCCGCCTTCGGCGTGGCGATCAGCGTTCTCGTGCTGCTGCGCCTGGCGAGGCTGCTGCGCTCGGCGGACGCGGCGAACCGAAATGAGCGTTACGCGCGGATCGAGGCCGAGAGCGCGCGCATCGTTCTGCTCGAGCAGAACGAGCGACTGCGCGAGCTCGACCGGCTCAAGGACGAGTTCGTCGCGCTGATCTCACACGACCTGCGCACGCCCCTGACGTCGATCACGGGCTACGTCGAGCTGCTGGAGTCGGATGACACCGGGCCGCTGAACGAGGAGCAGCGCAGGTTCCTCGCGATCGTCGGGCGGAACGCTGAACGCCTCTTCCATCTCGTGAACGATCTCCTCTTCGTTGCGCGGCTTCAGGCAGGACCGCTCGAGCTGGAGCTCGATGACGTCGACCTGGCCGCGGTCGCGCGCGAGTCCGTCGCGGGCGCAGGGCCGTATGCCGAGTCACGGAGCATCGGGCTCGAGCTCGTCGCCGCGGGTGAGGCGGTCGTGCTCGGTGAGTCGGGACGGCTCACGCAGCTGCTCGACAATCTCGTCTCGAACGCGATCAAGTTCAGCCCGGACGGCAGCACCGTGACGATTCGCGTAGGGGCCGAGGACGGCGTGGTCGCGCTCGAGGTCGCGGACTCGGGCATCGGGATCCCGGAAGCGGAGCGGTCGCGTCTCTTCGAGCGTTTTTTCCGCGCGTCGACGGCCGTGTCCGGGCAGATCCCCGGCACGGGCCTGGGCCTCTACATCGCGCAGGCGATCGTCGAAGCACACGGCGGGCAGATCGCCGTCGAGAGCGACGTCGGAGCGGGAACGACGTTCAGGGTCGAGCTCCCGACGCGCCCGTCAGGCCGGAAGCGTCAGGCTCTCGATGTCGCGCGGGTAGTCGGTGAGGATGTCGATCCCGTCGGGCGTGACGGCGACCGTGTCTGAATGACGTAAGCCGCCGAGCCCCTCCCGGTACAGGCCCGGCTCGATCGTGAACACCATCCCGGTCTCGATCACGGTGCGATCGCCGACGTCGAGGAACGGCGCTTCGTGGTTGCGCAGGCCGATCGCGTGGCCCGTGTGCTGCCGCCAGTACGGCAGCAGATCGTTCTCTTCGAAGTACCGCATCACCGCGCCGTCGACGTCGGCGCACGTGACGCCCGGGCGAATCGCGTCGAACGCGGCCTGCTGCGCGGCGACCACGTGGTCGAACATCCGGCGCATCTCGTCCGTCGGCTCACCGATGATCATGCCGCGCTCGAGCTCGGCGTTGTAGCCCCAGATCGGCGCGCTCGTCTCCGTCACGAGCATGTCGCCCGCCTTGAACTCGATGTTGTGCGCGACGGCGTGCGCCCACGCACTGCGCAGGCCGATCTGCCCGCGATAGCCGGCCGATGCGCCGTCGGACGAGCCTTGCTGGCCGAACTCCCCGAGCGCCTCCAGCATCGCGAGCGTCGTCTCGTGTCCCGCGCGCAGGCTCGCCTCGGCTTCCGTCGCGCCCGGCTTTGTGTACTCCTGCAGCAGGCGGTGAGCGTGCGCGCACCAGCGCGCGCTCTCACGGATCAGCGCGATCTCGTGCTCGCTTTTCCGCGCCATCATCGACTCGATCAGCGTCGCGAGCGGCGCCACCGTGGCGGCCGCAACCTCGCTCAGCGGCGGGCCCTGATACCCGAGGATTCCGGGATAGCCGTCCCCGTCTGCGCCGATTGCGCTCTTGATGCCGAGATCCGCCAGCATCCGCGCGAGGATCCGCATCGGGTGTTCGATCCCCGGGTACTCCGGATACGACTCGACGCGCTCGAACGTCGTCTCCGCGCGCACCCGGTCGACCTCGAACTCGGGAACGAAGATCGCCATCTCGCCCCCGACGTTCTGCGCGAAGACGATCGGCCGCTCGTTCGACAGGAAGTTGAAGCTCGTGAAGTACCGGATGTAATCGGGATCGAACAGCACGTAGCCGCTCAATCTCTCTTGCCGCGCGTGCTCGAGCAGGCGCTCGCGCCGCGACTCCAGCTCGGCTGCAGGAATGCTCACGCTCACGAGCGTACCGGGGTCGCGCGCGTGGCGACCTCCGCAACCGGCAGCGTCACGACGAACGTCGTGCCACGCCCGAGTGTGCTCCGGATGTCGATCGAGCCGCCGTGGGCGTCGACGATCGCCTTCGTGATCGTCAGCCCGAGCCCGGTTCCCGGGATCGCCTGTGTCGCTGCATCGCGGGTGCGGAAGAAGCGGTCGTAGAGGTTCTCTTGATCGGCCGCCGCGATTCCCATCCCGGAGTCCGATACCTCGAAGACGCCCTGCCCGTCGCGCATCGCTGCCGTGACCGTCACCGTGCCGCCGTCCGGCGTGAACTTGATCGCGTTCGAGACGAGATTGTCCATCATCTGCGCGAGCCGCCCGCGGTCGCCGCCGAGATGCAGCGCCAACCCCTTGTTCAGATGAAGCAGGATCCTCTTCGCGTCCGCCGCCGGCTTCGCCGCCTCGACGCACTCGCCGGCGAGCTGGTGGAGGTCGACGTCCTTGAAGTCGAGCGCGAGCATGCTGTCCTCGACCTCGGAGACGAGCAGCAGGTCACTCACGAGCCGTAACAGTCGCTCGGCGTTCCGCTTGACGACCACGAGATAGCCGTCGTCCGGCTCCGATCGCTCGGCGTTGCTCTGTTCAATGAGCTCGAGGTAGCCCAGAATCGACGTGAGCGGTGTACGGAGCTCGTGCGAGACCGCGGCAGCGAAGTCCTCCTTCTGCCGCATCAGCTCTTCGGAGCGCTCGACGTTGTCGCGATCGATCTTCCCGGCACGCCGCTGCATCTCGAACTGCCAGAAGAGGAACGCCACGAGGAATCCCGCGGCGACGATCGCGAGGATCAGCCCGAGCCGTGCGCGCGGATTCGTCACGCGGGCTTCCTGCGTCTGACGCCGGATCTCAGCATCGACGCGCGCCTCGAATAGCGTCAGCTGACGCTCGGCCTGTTGCTGCAACCGCGCCGGGATGACACCGGCGTTCGCAGCTGCAGCATCGAGCTCGCGCTTCGACCCGCGGAGATATGCCTCGTACGACGGACGCAGCCGCCGGGCTGCCTCCGGGTCGTGCCGCTCTATGAGCTGCAGCGCCGCATTCGCCGCCGCCACTGCCCGTGTGCGATCGCCTGCAAGCGCCGGGCTGACTCCGGCCGACGTCTCGGCACGGGACGCCAGGTCCTGGAGCTGGAACGCGAGACCGCCGAGCCGCTGCGTGCGTTGCGTCTGGCGCTCGAGATCTGCCGCGTGATGGAGAAATAGCGCGCCCACAGTCGTGGCGGCGACGAGCACCGTCATCGAGAATGCGATGAGCCCGTAGGCGACCGCTTGCTTGTGGCCGGCGAGCCACGACTGGCTCATGCGCGGCCTCTCCGTGCCCGAGCTAACCCTGCGCCTTGCCGGCGATGCCCCAGTTGCTGGGGCTGACACCCTGCACGATCACCTGGATGTGCTCCGGTGACGCGCCGGACGATTCCGCGAGCGCCGCGGTGAGCGCCTCGATGATCTTCGGCA
>Ga0193728_1000268_pt1 | contig 24522 bp, 21 predicted proteins | sample U1c1metaG_FD_143037 | JGI IMG/M metagenome (GOLD analysis project Ga0193728, IMG submission 143037) | Soil microbial communities from a riparian zone of the East river system, Colorado, United States - U1c1 | ecosystem: Environmental > Terrestrial > Soil > Riparian zone | place: USA: East River... | reverse complement strand
TTCGAGGATGCCCCGCGTCGCGCACACGGTGGTGGCCTTCTTCGAGCGACCCATCGCGCAGGCGTTGGGCATCGAGGTCTCGATCACGCCGACGCGCGGCTTGGGCAGGTTGGCCTGCACGCACAGCCGCTCGACGATCCCGTGCAGCTCGGGCTCCTGCGCGGGAGTCACCTCCTTGACCCCCATCGTCGCCAGCGCGATCTTGTCGGAGGCGAAGAACTGCACCAGCAGTATCACCGCCGCCACGACCACGATCACGCCCGCGCCCGCCCCGGCGGCGAACAGCACGCCGACGAACACCACATACACCAGCCCGAGCAGGAACATCGTCAGCACCATCCGTGCCTGCAGGCCCGTGTCGCGGCCGAACTTTTCTCCTCGTCTAGCCATAGCTCGCATTGTCGCAGACGTGGCTCACGGCCCCATAAATCCCGCTGCGCCGGCGGCGCGCGGCGGGGCGGATCCGTAGAGTGCGGCTCACGATGACGCGCGACGAGGATCGGTGGCGATGAAGCCCGAAGTGCACGTGCTCGGCATCTCGATCAAGACGTTCGGGGTGATGTTCGCGCTCGCGTTCGTGGCCTGCGGCCTGGTGATACCTCATCCAGAACTACTCCACCGTCAGGCACGACCTGGTTGGCAGCGTGTTCTCGGGCTCGGGCCTGGTTTGGTACGGCGGCGCGATCGGCGGCGCGATCGGGGTAATCGCGTGGATGCGCTGGCGCGATGCGATGGAACTGCGGATGTTCGACATGTGTGCGACCGCGCTCGCGCTCGGGTACGCGATCGGACGGATCGGCTGCCAGGTCTCCGGCGACGGCGACTACGGAATCGCCTCCAGCCTGCCGTGGGCGATGGGGTATCCCCACGGCACCGTCCCGACCCCGCCGGGCGTGCGCGTGCAGCCCACGCCCATCTACGAGACGGTCGCGATGTGCCTCGTGGCCTACCTGCTGTGGCAGCTGCGCGACCGCGTGCGCCCGGGTGTGGTGTTTGCGCTGTACATGGTGCTGAGCGGGTTGGAGCGGCTGCTGGTCGAGTTCGTACGTCGCAACGCCGAGGTGTGGGCGGGGTTGACGACGCCGCAGTTGGAGAGCATCGGGTTGATGATCGTCGGCCTTGCGTGGCTGGCGTGGATGGCGCGCGAGGATGGCTTGTCGGGGCTGCGCTCAGGGTCCGGCCAGAGCCCCCAGCCGGCCCGAGCCTGACTCGCCAGCGATAATCAGCGGATGGCCACCGGAACCACCTCGTCGCAGACCGCTCTCAGCCCCGCGTTCCCGCTCGGCAGCCGCCTGGACGAGCGGGGCCGCCTCCAGGTCGGCGGGTGCGACACGATCGAGCTCGCGCGCGAGTACGGAACGCCGGCGTATGTCGTCGCCGAGGATGACCTACGGGCGCGCGCGCGGGCGTTCGTCGACGCCGGCCGGCGGACCGGGCACGAGGACTTCAATGTTGTGTTCGCCTCCAAGTCGTTTCCCTGCACGGCCGTGCTGAGCCTGTTCGCGCAGGAGGGGCTGTGGTGCGACGTGGCCTCCGCTGGTGAGTTGCATCTGGCCTTGAACGCCGGGTATGCGCCGGAGCGGATCGTGATGCACGGCAACGCCAAGTCCGAATCGGAGCTGCGGATGGCGCTGGAGGCGCGTGTGGGGCTGATCGTGGTGGATAACTTCGACGAGATCGAGCGGCTGGATGCGATGCGCCCCGCGACTCAGGACGTGCTCATCCGGGTGACGCCCGATGTGCGCGGTGAGACCCACGATCACATCTCCACCGGGCAGGCCGACTCGAAGTTCGGGTTCGCCATGGTCGACGCTCCCGAGGCGATCGCGCGGATCGAGCGTGTCGCGGGACTGCGCTTGGTGGGGCTGCACGCGCACATCGGCTCGCAGCTGCTAGAGCTCGACCCCTTTCGCCGCGAGGTCGCAGAGCTCGCGCGGCTCGGCGATTACCCCGTGTGGGATCTCGGCGGGGGCCTGGGCGTGCAGTACACCGCCGACCAACCGGCCCCGCCCTCGATCGCGTCCTACGTCGAGGCCCTCGTCACGGCGGCGCATGCGCAGGGCATGGGCGAGCCCGGCCGGCGGTTGCTGATCGAGCCCGGGCGTGCGCTCGTGGCCAATGCCGGGGTGACTCTGTATACGGTCGAGTCGGTCAAGCGCAACGTCTCGCGTTGGGTGGGAGTCGACGGGGGAATGTCCGACAACCTGCGCCCGATGCTGTATGGCGCGCGCTATGAAGCCCATGTGGCCGACCGCATGGGCGGCAGCACCGAGTGCGTGCTCGCGGGCAAGCACTGCGAGTCCGGCGATGTGATCGTGCGCGAGGCCCTGCTCGATGATCCCCACCCCGGCGATGTGATCGTCACGCCCGCGACCGGCGCGTACGGGCACGCGATGGCCTCCAACTACAACGGCGTCCCGCGCTCGCCCGTGATCTTCTGCCGCGACGGTCACGCGCGGGTGGTTGTCCGTCGTGAGACGCTCGAGGATCTGACGGTGCGCGATGTCTGAGCCGTTGCGCATCGGCCTGCTCGGCCACGGCACCGTCGGCTCGGCGTTCGCCGCGCTGTTGGACGAGCGCGCCGCGGAGATTGAGCGTGTCAACGGCCGCGCGCCGGTGATCACGGGCGTGCTCACGCGCTCGCGGGGCGACTATCAGGAGATCCTCGCCGACGCGGACCTGATCGTCGAGCTGATCGGGGGCGCCGAGCCCGCGCGTGAGTACCTGCTGGCCGCGATGCGCGCCGGGCGCGATGTGGTGAGCGCCAACAAGCAGCTGCTCTCCCAGCACGGCGAGGAGCTGTTCGCGCTCGCGCGCCAACACGACGTGCGGCTGCGGTTCGAGGCCGCCGTCGCCGGCGCGGTGCCGGTCGTGCGCGTGCTCGAGGAATCGCTCGCCGTCACCCCGATCGAGCGCATCCACGGGATCGTCAACGGCACCACCAACTTCATCCTCAGCGAGATGACCGCGGGCAGCACCTATGCGCAGGCGCTCGTCGAGGCGCAGCGCCTGGGCTACGCCGAGGCCGACCCCACGGACGACGTCTCCGGCCGCGACGCCGCGGCGAAGATGGCGATCCTCGCGCGCCTGGCCTTCGGTGCTCCCGTGCGCCTGGAGGACGTTCCCTATGAGGGCATCGAGCACCTCGAGACCGATGACATGGAGTACGCGCGCGAGCTCGGCCTTGGGTTGAAGCTGATCGGCACGGCCGAGCGTCGCGACGGCGGGCTGTCGGTGCGCGTGCACCCCGCGTTCCTCTATGCCGGGCATCCGCTCTCCTCTGTATCGGGCCCGTTCAACGCGGTCACGGTCGAATCGGAGGCGATCACCGAGATCACCATGTCCGGCCCGGGCGCCGGCGGGCGGCAGACCGCGAGCGCGGTGCTGGGCGACGTCGTGAGCGTGATGACCGGCGGCGCTCGCCCGCCCGCCCCGCCGTTGGAGCTGCATCTGCTCGAGGACGTCCCCAGTGCGTTCTACCTGCACCTCGACGTCGCCGATGAGCCGGGCGTGCTCGCGTCGGTCACGCGCGTGCTGGGGGAGCAGGAGGTGTCGATCCGCTCGGTCGTGCAACGCGGCATGGGTGAGGGCGCGCGCCTGGTGATGGTCACCCACGCCGTCCCCGAGTCGCGCCTGCGCGCCGCGATCGTCCAGTTGCGGGAGTTCGAGTTCGTGCGCTCCCCACCGCGCACCATACGTGTGATCGAAGAGGAGTTCGGATGAGCCCGACACCGCCTGTCGAGGAGCTTCCGCGCGTGCCCCTGCCAAAGGTCGAAGGCGCGGCGTTCTCGGGCACGCACGTGCCGCTGATCGAGCGCTACCACGAGCGGCTGCCGTTCGAGCCGGGCGATCCGCTGGTCAGCCTGCAGGAGGGCTCAACGCCGCTGCTGCGCGCGCCGGTGCTCTCGGAGATGGTCGGTGCGAGCGTGCGGCTGAAGCTCGAGGGCGCCAACCCGACCGGCTCGTTCAAGGATCGCGGCATGACCTGCGCGGTGTCCGCGGCGGTGCGCGACGGCGCCAAGGCCGTGATCTGCGCCTCCACCGGCAACACCGCCGCCAGCGCCGCCGCGTACGCTGCGCGCGCTGGGATCACCTGCGCGGTGATCGTCCCCGAGGGCAAGATCGCGCAGGGCAAGATGGCCCAGACGCTCGTCCACGGCGCGCGCGTGATCTCGCTGGCCGGCAACTTCGACCAGGCGCTCACGCTCGTGCGCGAGCTGACCGACGCGCACCCGATCGTGCTCGTGAACTCCGTCAACGAGTACCGCATCGAGGGCCAGAAGACCGCCGCATTTGAGATCCACGAGGGCCTTGAAGGGGGCCTCGAAGCGCTCTGCATCCCGGTCGGCAACGCCGGCAACATCACCTCCTACTGGCGCGGCTTTCAAGAGATGGGCTCAGCGCCGCGCATGTACGGGTTCCAGGCCGCCGGCGCCGCGCCGCTCGTGGAAGGCCGGCCCGTGGAGCACCCCGAAACGGTCGCCTCGGCGATCCGCATCGGCAACCCCGTGCGCTGGGAGGACGCGATGGCCGCCGCGACCGACTCGCGCGGCTCGATCAGGTCGGTCAGCGACGAGGAGATCCTGCGCGCCTACCGCCTGCTGGCCTCTCGCGAAGGCATGTTCTGCGAGCCCGCCTCGGCCGCGTCGGTCGCGGGCTTGCTCCGTTATGGCGCCGACGGCGCCGAGCAGATCGTGTGCGTGCTCACCGGCCGCGGCCTCAAGGATCCCGAGACGGCGATCGCCCACAACGATGGGCGAATCATCAGCTGCCCGGTGGAGTTGGCCGCGATCGAGGAGGCGGTGCTGGGTGATCCGTAGTGCCGCGGCCGGCCGCCTCTGGGGTGAGGCCGACGCGCCCACCGGCCTGCCTGTGGAGGTGTCCGCCGATGGACCGTAGGCGGGTGGTGCGCGTGCCCGCGTCCTCGGCCAACCTCGGTCCGGGATTCGACTGCATGGCCGCCGCCGTCGGACTTCACCTCCAGCTGGAGGTGCGCGAGACCGGCCAGTTCGCGATCGAGACCGATCTGGCGGTGGCGCGGGGGCGGGAGAACCTCTGCGTGCGCGCATTCGAGGCGCTGCACCCCGCCGACGGGTTCACATTCGCGATCGCCTCCGACATCCCCCTGTCCGGAGGACTGGGATCGAGCGCGGCAGCGATCGTCGCGGGGCTGATGGCGGCCGATCACCTGTTCGAGCTGGACGCCGACCTGCTCGCGCTCGCCACCGAGCTCGAGGGTCACCCCGACAATGTCGCGGCGGCGCTGCATGGCGGGTTCGTCATCTGCGCCGACGGCAGCGCCGCACGATTCGACCCGCCTACGGGTCTGGAGGCGATTGCGGTCGTGCCCGAGCAGTCGGTGCATACGCAGGCCGCACGTGACGTCCTGCCGGCGGAGGTGCCACTGGGCGAGGCCGTCTACAACGTCGCCCACGCCGCGCTGCTCACGCTCGGGCTCTCCCGCGGCGACTGGGATCTCCTCGCCCGTGGACTCCACGACAGCCTGCACCAGTCCCGCCGCGCGCCCCTGTTCCCGCGCTCCTACGATCTGGCCCTGCGCGCGTCCGAGCTGGGAGCGCTCGGAGCGACGATCTCTGGCGCCGGACCGACCGTGCTCGTGTGGTGCTTCTACGAGCACACCGGCGCCGGCGTGGAGGCGCTGCGCCCGGAGGTCGAGGGCTGGGCGAGTCTGCTGCGGGCGCCGTTTGAGGTTCAGGGCGCTTACGTGAGGGAGCTTTAGCGCAGCCCAGCCACCCGCCCACCTGCATCCTCGAACCCGGGTAGCCGCGCGAGCGTTTCCTCGGCGACCGCCAGGTAGTCCGCGCCGAGATCGGGCCGATGATCGAGGATCGACTTGGCTCGCTCGGCCGACTCGGCGTAGGCGATCGAAGAGCGGATTGCGGTGTCGAACACCCGCTCGCCGAAACGCTCCTTCAGTGAGGCGAGCGCCTCGCGCGAATGAACGGTGCGCATGTCGGCGAGATTCAGCAGCACCCCGAGCAGCTGCAGCTCGGGGTTGAGGCTATCCCGTGCGAGCTCTATCACCTCCATCGCCTGCTCGACGCCCTGCAGCGCGAAGTACTGGGCCTCGGCCGTAATCAGCGCGCGGTCGGCGGCGACGAGCGCGTTGACGGTCAGCAGTCCGAGCGAGGGCGGGCAGTCGATCAGGATCAGCTCGTAGGAACCCGGGGCCTCGGCCAGCGCGCGGCGCAGCGTCAGCTCGCGGCCCATCTTCGCGCCGAGCATAAGCTCGGCCTCGGCGAGGCTGAGGTTGGCGGGGATCAGATCGCCGTGGATCGCCTCGCCCGCGGTGGCCCGACCGGACAGCACATCGGCGATAGTCGGCTCCACGTCGGGCGGCAGGTCGAAGTAGTCGGACAGGTTGCCCTGTGGGTCGAGATCGACCGCGAGCGTGCTCACGCCCGCTCGTCGGAAGGCGTCGGCCAGCGTCCGCACCGCGGTCGTCTTGCCGGTTCCGCCCTTCTGCGACAGCACGGCGATGGTGATCGTCGTGTGGGTGGCCGTCATGAGGCGCGATACTACGTGGCGCGCGCTCGCGCCGGGAGGCGGGGCGACTTCCATCCGCACCCGGCCGCGGGTCCGAGGCATGCGGGCGTTCGGGATGAGAGGACCATCCCGGCTCGAGTCCGTCTCGGAGGCCGGACTCAGCTCACGCCGTGCAGGGTCTTTGCGCCCCGAGCGCTTTCCAGCTGAGCGGGAATGCTGAGGAAGCGCAGCCTGTAGCGGCCGACCAAGATCTCATCGCCGTCCTCGAGCGCCTTCCACTCGATCCGCGAGCCGTTCACGAACACGCCGTTGAGACTGCGGTCGTCGAGCACCCTGACGCCGTCAGCCTGACGGACCACCAGCGCGTGGCGCCGCGAGACTGTCGGGTCGTCGAAGCGCACGTCCGCCGCGAGGCTGCGTCCGATGCGCGTCCACTCGCGCGTCAGCGCCACGGTCTTCAGCTCGCCGCCGTCTTCGTAGGCGAGATACTCACCGGGCTCGCCCAACTGCTCGCGGGCGTCCTGCAGCCACGCGTCGCTGTCGACCGGCTCGGGCTGTGACAGCGCGCCGCTGCCGACGGCGCCCGTCCTGAGTGTGTCCGCATGGCTCACCTGCCTGCCGGAACCGTCGCCGGCGGCGCTCGCCTTGTTTGCGCCCATGCGAGCGGCGAGGATCGGGCCCGACGCCGCTGGCCGGGCGGTGCCGGTGATGCGGTTACGGGTCAGGCCGCTGGTGCTGAACAGCGACGCTCGCACGAAGTCGTGCCCCCCGCAATCCGGGCAGTCGCTAAGCGTGTCCGTGCCCGCGAGCGTCAACACGTATCCGCAGTGTCCGCACCGGAATGAGCCGGCGCCGGCCATAGTGCCCGAAGTAAGCGATTCCATCCTGTACCTAACGCCCCTTTCTGCTTTTCTGGTTTCCCCGGGATGCTACGCCAGCCAGGACGAACTCGTGGCGATCATAACAAGCTTTTCAGCTTGATGTAAGCCGCAGTCACGAGTTCTGGTAGAAGAAATCTAGCACTTGATCTCCGATTACGAAATCCGTGGGCCTCCGGCGAGCGCCCATCGCCTTTCTACCCATCCGCCAGTTCGTGTAAACCGGCTGGTCTGCGGCAGGAGCACGGCGCTCGCCGGCGAACTCAGCCTGCATGGGTCGCCCCGCCGAACATGACATCGAGCAGTTCGAGCGCTTGCAGCTACGTCGCGGAATCGGCGCCCTGGAGGCCGATCGGGATCGCTGCGCGGACTGCGGGCGCACGCCGCTCGTGGGCGAGCACGTCCACCTGCACGCCCGTGCTCAGGGCATCGTCTGCGAGCTGTGCAGTTCACTGCGCCGTGAGCATCCGGTCGCGACCGAGCTCATGCGCCACTCCGAGCACGGCCACACAGTGCGGCTCACCCGCGCGGCGTAGAGCTCGCCGCGATGACGACCATTCGGCTTGCCAATTAGACTGGCGCGCGCCCATGGACCCCGTGACCGTGTCGATCGTCGTCGACTGCCCGCGCGAGCAGGTGTTCGACTATCTGCAGGACATCGCCAACCATGCGGAGTTCACCGATCACTTCCTGGTCGACTGGCATCTGACGCGCATCGACTCGGTCGGCCGCGGCGCGGGAGCGCGCTTTCGCGTTCGCGCCCCCGGGCCCGGCGCGCGGTTTGCGTGGGGGGACGTCACGTTCGTCGAGGTCGATCGCCCGCACCGAATCGTCGAGGCCGGCCGTACCGGCAAGGCCAATCGTGTGCGTACGCTCGGCGTGTATGAGCTCACGTTGGGCGCCTCGGGCACGACGCGCGTCCAGTTCACAGCCGAGACACAGCCCGTCACGCTGTCCGATCGCCTGCTCGAGGGGCTCGGCGCGCACGGCTGGCTGCGCCGCCAGAACGCCCGCGCCATGCGTCGCCTGCGCACGATCCTCGAGCGTGACGAAGGCCGCGGTCAGCGTGTCACGGTCGCCGGTGGATAGACTGCCGCGCGCATGTTCAGCCGCCGTCTGCGCAAGTCGTCGCTCGCCCTCGTCCTGTTGCTGCTCGCGGCGCTTGAGCGCGTGCGGGAACTCCGAAACGAAGGTCACGACCGGAACCTACGCCGGCGAGTCCGGCCAGAACGCGCCTTATCTGAACGTCGGCCCGCTCGTATACGAGGTTCAGCTCTCGCGCGAGCTCAATTCCGCCAACGTCGAAGACGCCGCCTATCTGCAGGGTCTTACGCCTCTGCAGCGCAGGCTTGCGCCCGGGCAGGAGTGGTTCGGCGTGTTCGTCCAGGTCTACAACCACACCTCCGTGCCGCACCTGGGCGCGAGCGCGATCGCGATCAGCGACACCCAGAACAACTTCTACGCCCCGATCGTCCCCGACCAGACCAACCAGTTCGCCTACCGCGGCGGGTTCATCCCCGCCGAAAGCCAGATCCCGGTGGCGAGCTCGATCGCCGCCAACGGGGGTACACAGGGCGCCCTGCTGCTCTACAAGATCCGCGTCGTCTCGCTCGACAACCGGCCGCTGACGATTCACATCGTCGATCCGAAAGACGCCGCGCAGAGGGCCTCGGCAGAGCTCGACGTTTAGCCGTCAACGGCTGGCTCGCAGTCCCGCTTCCAGCACCTCTCGCGCCACGGGCGCGGCGGTGTCTCCGCCGGCGCCGTCTTTGACCATCAGCACGCACACCACGATGCGCGGGCGCAGTGCGGGCGCGAACGCCGCGAACCAGGCGTCGGTATTGCTCGGGTCGCTGGGCGGCCCCTGACAGTTCGGCGCGTGCACTTCGCCGGAGCTTTCGCTGCCACCGCCTTCGGCGCCGCTGCCCGAGCATGAGTTCACGGTGCCCAGTTCGGCCGTGCCGGTCTTGCCCGCGACCGTCACGCCGGGGATCGCGGCCGAGGTGCCGGTGCCTTCGCGCACCACGCCGATCATCAGACGCCTGACGGTGCGCGCCACGCTCGCGCTGGTCGCACTCGCAACCGAGCGGGGGTGGGCGCCGAGCGCGAACGTCGGTTGCGGACGGCGACCGCCGTCGGCGATCGTGGCCGCCACGGTCGCCATCTGCAGGGCGCTCGCCTGCACCTCGCCCTGACCGATCGCGGTCGAGCCTACGTCCAGTTCGCCCTGGATTCGCGATGGGGCCGGCAGCGTGCTTTCCACCGCGCCGGGAATGCCCGGTTCGTGGTTGAAGCCGTACCGTTCGGCCATCGCCACCAGCCGTGGCGCTCCCAGCTTGACTCCGAGCGGCGCGAACACCGAGTTGCACGACACCGCGAACGCGAGCGCCAGCGAGCCGCCGCATTCCTCGCCACCCGCATTGCTCAGCTTGACCCCGTCGAGCGTCGCGTGCGTCGCGTAGGAAAATGTTGTGTGCGGATTGGCGATCCCGGCCTGCAGGACGCCGCTGAGCGTGACCATCTTGAACGTCGAGCCCGGCGGCTGCAGGTCATCGATGCCAAGTCCAGCCACCGCCAGGATCTGTCCCGTGCTCGGCTGCATCGCCACCACCCCGCCGAGCTGACCGCCGAGTGCCGTGACGGCGGCGCGCTGCACCGCCGGGGAAATCGTCGTGTGCAGCGCGGGCGCGGCCTTCGGCGCGGCGATAGCCAGCACCCGGGTCGATCCCCCCGCCTGTGAGCCGTCGGCCAGCAGCTGACCCCCCGGCGTGCCGCGCAGGCGCTCGTCCAGAGCCTCCTCGGCGCCGCTCACGCCGACGATCGCATCCGGGGGGAGACCTTCGGCTTCCAGCTGGGGCGCGCGTGCCGCCGGAACGGCTCCGACTTCGCCCAGCACCGCGCCGGCCGCGGCGCCGAGCGGCGAGTCCCGCCGCCCGGCTTCGGTGGCCGCGCCTTCGCCCAGCACCGACCCGTCTCGCGCCAGCAACGTCGCTCGGCGGGGCAGCGTCGTCTTGCGGGTGAGCACCTCGCCGGAGCGCAGTCCGGGGAACTCCAGCGATCGCGACCACACGATCCCGCCGCCGGCGCCGCTCCCGCCTGCGACCTGCAGCGCGAACGCGAGCTGCAGTGTCCCGAACAGGCGAGTGTGCACGCGCACCGGCACCGCCACCAAGCCCCCGGACGCTGCACGGGGCTTGCCGGTCACTCGCAGGCGCGTGGCTGTGGCGGTCCTGAGCGCGTGCTGGTAGTCCTCCGCGAGCTCCTGGGCGGAGACGGCTCGTTTGGAATGCGCGTCGATGTCGCCGTACATCGTCGTGTAGTCGCCGCGTGCCCACGCGTCGACGAACCGGCCGGCGAGCGCCTGTGCCGCGCTGGAGTGGTGTCCGGCGCCGACGATCGCCCCGCTCACGAACGCCACACCCGCCAACGCCAGCACCGGACGAGCGCGTCGCAGGCGGTAGGTGCGGGTGTTCACGGCCATCGAACGGTAGAACATCGGTCGGTGACGGAGCTCGACTGGATCATCGTCGCATTCGCCGCGCTGCTGGCGGGGTTCGGATTCCGGCGGGGGTTCATCGTGGGCGCGCTCTCGTTTGCGGGATTTGCTATTGGTGCATTCCTCGGAACGCGCCTCGGTCCTCTTCTGCTGCCGCGGGGATCGGCCTCGCCGTATGCCCCCGCGTTCGGGCTGATCGGGGCGCTGCTGGCCGGGGCGATCCTCGCGAGCGGCCTGGAGGGCCTCGGCTTCAGGCTGCTGCGCCGCACGCTGATCGTTCCCGGCGTGGGCCTGCTCGACGGTCTGTTCGGGGCGGCTCTCGGCGCCGCCCTGGGTCTGGGAATCGTCTGGATCGTGGCGGCGGTGGCGGCGCAGACTCCGGGCGCCGGGCAGCTGCGCGCGGACATCCAGCGCTCGGTCATCCTTAGCGAACTCAATCGGCTGCTGCCACCGTCGGGGCCGATCCTGGGCGCGCTCTCGCGCCTGGACCCGTTGCCGCAACTCGCGGGCCCTTCGCCGGACGTAGCGCCGCCGCTGCCGCGAATCGGTCGTGCCCCTGGCGTGCGCGCGGCCTCGCGCGGGGTCGTGCGCGTGCTCGGCACTGCCTGCGGGTTGGCGATCGAGGGCTCGGGCTGGGTCGCGCGCCCGGATGAGATCGTCACCAACGCGCACGTCGTCGCCGGCGAGCGGGACACGACGGTCGAGATCGGCGGGCGCCCGCCCGCCCTGTCCGCGGAAGCGATCGCGTTCGATCCGACCGAGGACATCGCGCTGCTGCGCGTACCCGGTCTCGGCGACGTGCCCTCGCTGCGCGTGGTGGGCGAGCCTGCATCCGGGAGCGCCGGAGCCATCCTCGGTTATCCCCAGAACGGTCCCTACGATGTGCAGCCGGGACGCATCGGACGCACACAGACGGTGCTCGCCGACAACGCCTACGGTCAGGGTCCCGTCCGCAGGCTGCTGACGCCGCTGCGCGGGTTGGTGCGACCCGGCAACTCCGGTGGACCGCTCGTGGATAGGAGCGGCGCGGTACTGACGACGGTCTTCGCCGGGACCGTCGGCGGCCATCCCGTCGGTGGCTACGGCGTCGCCAACGCGACGGTCCTGCGCATCCTGGCTGACGCGGGGTCGGCCGCCGTGGGTACCGGCCCCTGCGCGGCCGGTTGAGCGCTCGCTGTACGTTCGTCGATAGCCTTCTGTACGGCGGCCAGCCTGTGCACCAGTCCCGCGCGCACCTGCTCGAGCTCCTCCGCGCTCAGCAGCGTCGGGCCTGGTCCACGACGGGTGGCGGTGGGTCGTGGCGCGACGCCAGGGTGTTCTGCTTCCATCTCCCCGATTGCCCGCTCCAGGGTGGCGATCTGCGCCCGCAGCGCCCGCCTGCGCGCCACGGCTCCATCTCTCTTCTCCCCGGCGTCGCTCGCCGAGTCTGGCGTAGGTGCACTCGGTGCGAGCAGGGGCATCGCCACATACAGCGCGGCGGCGACCTCGCGCGGGTCCACGCCGATCGCCTCGGCTTCGCGGGCCGCGTCGGACACAATCGTGCCGACTCCCGAGGGTCGGCGCGGCGTGGATGCCACGAACGTGCCGCTGCCCTGCTGGCTTTCGATCAGCCCCCGCTGCTCCAGCCGCTGGTAGACGGCGCGCACGGTGTTGACGTTCAGGCCGCTCGCCTCGGCCAGCTCGCGCAGGCCGGGCAGGCGCTGCCCGGGTAGGAGCTCGCCGTCGTATATACGCGCGGACAACGCCCATCCGAGCTGCAGGCCGATGGGGACCTCCGCGTGGCGGTCGATGACCGCAGCGAACTCCTCCAGGCCGTGCTCGTCCGATCCGGGCTTGTCGAGGCGCGCGCTCATATCTTCACGGTAGCGCTTCGCTCGCACAGAAGACTAGTGTGCTGGTGAACTAGTACACTGGCAGAATGAATCGGGCGTTTTTGCCGGCGAGAGGCCTGATGGAGGAAGTCGGGGACATGGTGCTCCTTACGGGCAGGACTGTTTCCTCCGCCCTGCGCCCCCCGTATCCGTACGGTGAGGAGTTCGTGTCGCAGTTCCTGTTCGCGCTGCGGTTGTGCTGGTTGCCGCTGCTGATCTCCAGCGTGGCGATCAATTACGCCGTGCCCGGCATGCAGGCGGTGAACTTCTTTTCGCTCTTCGGCGCGCTCGACCGCGTCGGGGGCATTTTCGTGCTCGCCGCGCTGCGCGAACTCGGGCCGGCCGTGACCGCGATCGTGCTCGCGGGCGTCGCGGGCACGGCGATCACCGCGGACCTCGGGGCGCGCAAGGTGCGCGAGGAGCTCGACGCGCTACAGGTGCTGGGTGTCGACCCGATCAAGAACCTGGTCGTGCCGCGCTTCCTGGCGCTGATGCTCGCGACCGGCCTGTTCGACGTCTACGCGGTGCTGTTCGGCATCTTCGGTGGTCTGCTCGCGGAGCTCGTCAACGGTCAGCCGCTGGGACCGTTCTGGACGACCTTCTTCGCCAACGCGAACGTCACCGACCTGTGGGGATCGGTGCTGAAGACGACGATCTACGGGGCAATCATCGCGATCGTGTGCTGCTACAAGGGTATGACCGCCTCCGGCGGCGCCGAGGGCGTGGGCAGGGCGGTCAACCAGGCGGTCGTGATCTCCTTTCTGAGCTTGGGCGCCTTCAACTACGCCTTTACGCAGATGCTGCTCGCCACGCATCCCCAGATCCTCGTCATCAAGTGATCGCACCGGCAAGGCGCGCCGGTGGGATGAAAAGCCCGCGGGCCGACCACCCGCTACGCTGACCGCCATGTCGAAGACCCTCCTGATCGCCGAGAAGCCCTCCGTGGGGCAGGATCTCGCGCGCGTGTTGAAGGGTCCGTTCCAGAAGAAGGAGGGGTGGCTGGAGGGACCCGAACACGTCGTCACGTGGGCGGTCGGCCACCTCGTGCAGCTGGCCGAGCTCGACGAGTACGACAAGAAGTTCAAGCGCTGGCGGATGGAGGACCTGCCGATCGTGCCCGATCGGTTCAAGCTCGTGATCCGCGACGAACGTTCGCGCAAGCAGATGACGGTCGTCACCGCTCAGCTCGGCCGCGACGACGTCGATCTCGTCGTCAACGCCTGCGACGCCGGACGCGAGGGCGAGCTGATATTCGCCTACCTGTACGAGAAGGCGAAAGGCAACAAGCCCATCAAACGGCTGTGGTTGAGCTCGATGACGAACGCCGCGATGAAAGCGGCGCTCGGCTCGTTGCGGCCCGCCGAGGAGCTCGCCTCGCTCGAGCAGGCGGCCCGGTCGCGCTCGGAGGCGGACTGGATCGTGGGTATGAATGCCACGCGCGCGGCGACGATCAGGCTGCGCAGCTCGTTCGACGGCGCGGTGTCGCTGGGGCGGGTGCAGACCCCGACGCTCGCGATCGTGGCGCGGCGCGAGGAGGAAATCAAGGCGTTCAAGCCGGAGCCCTACTGGCTGGTCGACGCGACGTTCGCGGCGGATCCACTCGCGGACGGGGATGCCGACGAGGGCGAGCGTGTCTACCGCGGCCGGTTCCACGCAGGAGCGAAGCCACGGATCGCGACGGAGGCCGAGGCGGTGGCGATCGTCGAGGCGTGCGAAGGCAAGACCGCGACGATCTCCAAGCTGGAGAAGAAAGAGCAGCGCGAGAAAGCGCCGATGCTGTACGACCTGACGACGCTCCAGCGTGAGGCGAACACGCGGTACGGGTTCTCTGCGAAACGGACTCTGGCGGCGGCTCAGCGCTGCTACGAGGAGCACAAGGCGCTGACCTACCCGCGCACCAACTCCAGGTATCTGACCAAAGACATGGTCGCTGAGATCAAGCCGACGGCCGAGCTGGTGGGGGGACACGCGGAGTACGCCAAGGCGGCCGCGTATGTCACCGGGTTGGACCTGCTGCCGCTGGGGAGAGTCGTCAACGATGCGAAGGTGACCGACCACCACGCGATCATCCCGACCAAGTCTGAGCACGACATCGACCGCATGGGCTCAGACGACAAACGCATCTACGACATGGTCGCGCGCCGGTTCCTGGCGGTGTTTCACCCCGAGGCGGTGTTCGAGAACACGCGCGTGGAGAGCACCGTGCCGGCGGGCGAGGACGAGCGCGACGGCGGGTACGTGTTCCGCACGCGCGGGCGCCTGCTGCTGGTGCCGGGCTGGCGCGGGGTCTATGACGAGATCTCCGCCGCCGGCGCGGCGAAGACGAGCGGCGCCCGAGCCGATGGCGAGGAGGACGAGGGGGCAGACCAGCAGCTGCCGAAGCTGGAGAAGGGCGAGAGCGTAAAGACGCGTGAGATCTCAAGCGCGCGCAAGGAAACCAAACCGCCACGGCGCTACAGCGACGCGTCGCTGCTGGGCGCGATGGAGACTGCCGGCAAGCTCGTCGACGACGACGAGCTGCGAGAGGCGATGAAGGACTCCGGCATCGGCACGCCGGCGACGCGCGCGGCGATCATCGAGCGGCTGATCACGGTCGGCTACCTCGAGCGCGACGGGCGCGCTCTGGTGGCGACCGAGAAGGGCGTGAACGTGATCAGGCTGTTGAACGAGCACGCGCTGACCTCGCCGGGGCTGACCGGAGACTGGGAGAACCGGCTGGGCAAGATCGAGCGCGGAGAGGATTCGCGCGAGAAGTTCATGGGCGACATCGCGGGATTCGCCAAAGAGACGATCGCGGAGCTGGACGAGAAGCTCAAGGACGTGCGCATCCCCCGCGCGAGCCTCGGGCCGTGCCCGATCTGCGGGCACGAGATTATGGAAAACCGCAAGGGATACTCATGCTGGGCGCGCAACGATCCCGGGTGCGGGTTCGTGATCTGGAAGGGCAAAGCCGGCAAGCAGCTGCCGGTGGAAGTCGCGCGCGAGCTGATCAAGACGGGCTACACCGCGCGTGCGATCACCGGGTTCAAAGGACGCAGCGGGCGCAGCTTTAAAGCCCACCTCGCGCTCGAGCAGACCGAGGAGGGCAAATGGCGGGTTGAGTTCGACGAGCCCTGGGCCAAGGAGGGCGCCAAGCCGCCGGAGGCGGAGGCCGAGGCCGAGACGCCCGCGACCGAGCCCGTGGCGAGCGATATCGAGGCTCGCACTGCCGCCTAGCGGGTTGATGGTGGGGGGAGACATGCCGGCCAGTCGGTTCGACCACCCGTAGTGGCGCCGGTCACCGCACCCGCCGGTGTATCGGGAGCAGCGCCCGCAGCGCGGAGGATGGGCCCGGCGCCGTTGCGCGACCCCCAGGTGTTGGAGGAACTGCGCGCCCGTCCGTGGTCGGCCTCGTCGCTGGAGCTGTGGATGGCATGCCCGGCGCGGTGGTTCGTCGAGCGGATGCTGCGTCCCGAGAGCCCTGAGCCCGACCCCGAGCCGCTGACGCGTGGAGGGCTCGCGCACGCGGCGCTGCGCGACACGTTGGAGGGGCTGGGCGAGCGGACGGGCTCGGCCCGGGTGACGCCGGCGCGGCTGGGGTTGGCGCGCGAGCTGCTCGGTGAGGCACTGGCACGGCATGAACACGAGTTCCCGCTGTCGGTCCGTTCAGAGCGGGTGCCGAGCGCTCGCCGCCGACTGGAGGCCGACCTGGAGCGCTACCTGGCGCACGCGGCCGGCGCCGCGACTCCAGACGACGCGCAGGTCGCCGCGCTGGAGCCTAGGTGGCTGGAGCTGGGGTTCGGGTTCGACGATGAGGAGGGGGGTCTGCCGGCGCTGGATCTCGGCGGGGGGGTGATGCTGCGCGGGCGCATCGACCGCATCGATGTCACGCCCGGGGGCGAGGCGGTCGTGTACGACTACAAGGGCGCTCGCGTCACCCCGGGGGCCAGGTGGATCGAGGACGGCAAGATCCAGCTCGCGCTGTACATGCGCGCGGCCGAACGCCTGCTCGGGGTGCGTGTGGTCGGCGGGCTGTATCAGCCGCTGGGCGGCGTAGACCTGCGTGCGCGGGGCGTACTGGACGCCGCGGCGGGCGTGGCGGTGGAGTGCGTGCGCACCGATCTGTTCGACACGAACGAGCTCGACACGCTGCTCGAGGATGCAGTCGGGCTCGCGCGCGAGGCGGCGGCGCAGGCGGTGGCCGGGGCGATCGAGGCGCGGCCGCTGACGTGCGCCTATACCGGCGGGTGTTCGCACCCCGCTATCTGCAGAGCCGGACGGTGATCGTGGAGCGCCTGACGGGATGGGAGCTGGTCGACTTCGAAGCGGCCGCGATCGAGTCCGAGGATGCGACCGAGCCCGCGGCCGGGGCGGCATCGAGGACGCTGACCCCCGAGCAGGAACACGCCATCGGCCGGCGCACCGAGCCGCTGCTGCTGGCCGCCGGGGCCGGCAGCGGCAAGACTTCGGTGCTGGTCGAGCGGTTCGTCAGGGCCGTGCGCGAGGACGGAATCGCGCCCGAGCGGATCCTGGCGATCACCTTCACCGAGCGCGCCGCGGGCGAGCTGCGCGAGCGCGTACGCGGGCGGCTGCTCGAGCTGGGGGAGAGCGCGGCCGCGCGCGCCATCGACGGAGCTTTCATCGGAACGTTTCACGGATTCTGCGCGCGCATCCTACGCGCGCACGCGCGCGAGGCGGGGCTCGCCGAGGAGCACGAGATCCTCGACGAGGGTCTCGCGGGGCGGCTGCGCCGGCAGGCGTTTGCCGAGGCGCTCGGGCAGTTCGTGGCGGACGGACGCGCCGAGGCGGTCGATCTGATTGCCGCCTACACCGCCGACCGGGCGCGCGCGACGGTGCTCGGGGTGTACGCGGAGCTGCGCAGCCGTGGACAGCGCGTACCGCGATTGCCACCGCCCCAGCCCGGGCGCGCGCCGGTCGGTCAGGCGGAGCTGTTGCGTGCCGCCGAGCTGGATGAGACGGCCGCACGGGAGGCCCGTGCCGTGGATGAGACGGGCGCTCGCGCGATCGTGTTGTGGAACGAGCTGCTGGCCCTGTTCGGCGAGCGTTACGAGGCCGCCAAGCAGGGCCGCAACGGAGTGGACTTCGACGATCTCGAGCTGCTCGCGGGCGAGCTGCTCGCCGGCGACGAGCAGCTCAGAAGGGCCTGGGCGGAGCGGTTCGAGCTTTTGATGGTGGATGAGCTGCAGGACATCAACCCGCGCCAGCTGGCGCTCGTGAGCGCGCTGGAGCGCGAGAACCTGTTCACGGTCGGCGACGAGTGGCAGTCGATCTACGGGTTTCGCCACGCCGACGTTGGTCTGTTCAGGGATCGCGACGCGCGCCTTCAGCCGCTCGGGCAGAGCCTGCGGCTGCTGCACAACTTCCGTGGTCGCCCGCAGCTGCTCGAGGCCGTGAACACCGTGTTCGCGCGGCGGTTCGGCGAGTCCTACATTCCCCTGCGCGCGGGCCGCGAGGGCGAGCGCGAAGGCTCGGCGCACGGCGAACCGCGCATCGAGCTGCTGCTGACCGACAGGCGCGGTTGGGGCGGCGCGCGGGCGTCGATCGCGCCGACCGGCGGACAGCCCACGGGTGCGGTGGACTGGCGGAAGGCGGAGGCGCTCGCGTTGGCGCGGCGTGTGCGGGAGCTCATCGACGGCGGGCGGGCGAGCGCGGGTCAGGTGGCGGTGCTGCTGCGGGGGATGGGCGACATCGACTGCTACGAGCAGGCCCTGCGTGGGCAGGGCCTGCACACGGTCGCAAGCGCCGGGTCGTTCTGGGCGCGTCAGGAGGTGGCCGACCTGCTCGCGCACCTACGCGCGCTGGCAGATCCCGGTGACGAGCTCGCGCTGTACGGGGTGCTGTCCTGTCCGCCCGTGGGACTGTCGAGCGACGCGCTGGCTCTGCTTGCACGTGCGGCGCGGGCGCGCGAGTGCGGCGTGTGGGAGGTGGCGCGCCGTCCCGACCGCGGGGCAGCCGCCGCCAGTGCGGACGGTGGTGCAGCCGATCCCCTGCCGGGCGGTGAGCGCGAGCGGGTGGCGGAGCATTGTGCGTGGCTGGAGCGCGAGCGCGAGCTGGCTGCGGACTCGACGCTGGCGCAGCTGCTGGAGCGGGCGGTCGAGCACGGCGCTCACGCGGCCCGTCTGCGCGCGGGTGAGGACGGAGAGCGTAGGCTCGCAAACGTGCACAAGCTGATCGGACTGGCGGGGGAGTGGGAACGCAGCGAAGGACGCGACCTGCACGGGTTCCTCGAGGAGGCCGCATTCCAACAGGGCGTCGGCGGCATGGGGTTCCTGGCGAGCGCCGAGACGACCGCCGAGCCCGACGCTACGCCCGTCGTGGGCGAAGGGCCGGTGGAGGCCGTGCGGCTGATGAGCGTGCACGCCGCCAAGGGGTTGGAGTTCGACGTGGTGTGCGTGGCCGACCTCGGTCGCGCACCGAGCGTCGGCGTACCCGACCTGCTCGTGGAGGGCGATCGCGTCGGGGTTCGGCTGGTAGGGCTCGCCGACCTCGAGCCGCGTCCGACATTGGACTACGCGCAGCTGGCGGACGAGCGCCGCGAAGCCCAGGCCGAGGAGGAGGACAGGATCGTGTACGTCGCGATGACCCGCGCGCGTGAGCGGCTGCTGCTGAGCGGGGCGGTGGACTTCTCCAGCTGGCCGCGCGAACGCCCCGGCGCGTCGCCGATCGCGTGGCTGGGGCCGGCGCTGGCGGGTGAGCTGCCCGCGCTGTGCGCCGAGGCCGTGCGTCACATCGACGAGGCCGCCGGCCCGCTCGCCGGCGCCGCCGCGGATCCTGCGGGCGATCGGACGGCGGGCGATCGACTGGCGTTGGGGCTGAGCGTGGACGGAACCGACGTGTCGTTGCGCTTGACACTGAATACGGCCGTGGCGGCGTGAGCCAAGCGCGGCCCTCAGACGGCGAGCTGTTCGCCCAGGCCCGGGTGGGCGATGAGCGCGCGCGCGAGGAGCTCGTCGAGCGCTACCTGCCGCTGGCGCGGCGGCTGGCGCGTCGCTACCAGCGCAGCGAGGAGCCGCTGGAGGATCTGATGCAGGTCGCCTCGCTGGGGCTGCTGAAGGCGGTGGACCGTTACGACACGAGCCGCGATACCGCGTTCTCGAGCTTTGCGGTGCCGACGATCCTCGGCGAGCTGCGGCGCCACTTTCGCGATCGCACCTGGTCGGTGCGGGTCCCGCGTGAGCTGCAGGAGCTGGCGCTGCGCGTGGACAAGACTGCCTCGGCCCTGTCCTCGGAGCATGGCCGCGCCCCGACGGTCGGCGAGATCGCCGCCGCGATGGACTCAAGCGAAGAGCAGGTGCTGGAGGCGCTGCAGGCCGCCGGTGCCTACCGCGCGGGCTCGCTGGACGCGCCGCGGTCGCCCACCGGCGAGGACTCGGCGGGCGAGAGCGTCGGCGAGACGATCGGCGTCGAGGAGGGTGGGTTCGAGCGCGCGGAGGAGCGCGCGACGCTGGGTCCGATGTTCGCCCACATCACCGAGCGCGAGCGGTTGGTGTTGACGCTGCGCTTCGCCGAGGACATGACCCAGGCCGAGATCGGCGAGCGGATAGGCGTCTCACAGATGCAGGTCTCGCGGCTGATCCGCCAGGCGCTCGCGCGGCTGCGGGAGGGTCTGCGCGAGGATCCCCCGCGGGAGGATCCGTCCGCGGGTTGACATCGGCGGGCTGAGACCCGACACTGTGACGATGCCCAGATCGATGTGGATGGGTACGCTCAACTTCGGCCTCGTGAGCATGCCCGTGAAGCTGTACAGCGCCGTCAGCAACAAGAGCGTGCACTTCAACCAGCTGCACGGCGCCGACAACGCGCGCATTCAGCAGAAGCGCGTGTGCTCGGCCGACGGCGAGGAGGTTCCGTTCGAGGAGATCGTCAAGGGCTACGAACTGGCGCCCGAACGGTACGTCGTGATCGAGGATGCGGAGCTGGCGGCGCTGGCCCCCGAGGCGACCCGCACGATCGAGATCGAGGACTTCGTCGAGATCGACGAGATCGACCGGATCTACTTCGATCAGCCGTACTACATCGTCCCCAACCGCGGCGGTGCCCGCTCGTACAAGCTGCTGTTGCAGGCGATGCGCGACACCAGCAAGGTCGCGATCGCGCGCGTCGTGCTGCGCTCCCGCGAGCGGCTGGTCGCGGTGCACCCGCGCGAGGACGTGCTGATGATGACGACGCTGAGCTACGCCGATGAGATCAACCCGACAAGCGAGCTGCGCGAGCTCGGCGGCGAGGAGGAGTCCTCCTCCACCGTGGGCGAGCGCGAGCTGGACGTCGCGCGCCGGCTGGTCGAGTCGCTGGCCGAGCCGTTTGACATCACCCGTTACCGCGATACCTACCGCGAGGCCGTACTCGACCTGATCGATCGTAAGGCCAGCGGCGAGGAAGTCGTCGTCGAGCCGCGTCCCGCCGTCGAGACGCTGCAGTCGCCGGATCTGATGGGCGCGTTGCAGGCGAGCCTGGAGCGCGCCCGCGAGCGCGATGGTGGCGCGTCCTCGGCGCCGGTCAACGGCAAGGCCGGAGCTCGCAAAAAGGCCTCCGCCAAGAAAGACCCCGCCGGGAAAACTCCTGCCAAGGCCGCGGGCAAGTCCTCCGCGAAGACCCCCGGCTAAGGGTCCGTCAAGGAATATCTTGCGGTTTGAGGCGGCCGTTCCGTGGCACCAGCCGCCACCCACGATGCTCGACGTGCCACCAGCACGCCTGCGCTCGTGTCCGTCGTCTGGCACTCACGGCCCGACCCCCTCAATTCCACAATCTATTCCTTGACGAACCCTGATCAGGCGAAGTCGATTGTGAGGATCAGCTCCTCGCCGCCGCCATCGGAGGCGGGCTCGACGCGGCGGCTGTCGGAGTAGCGCTCGATCACGTTGCCGACGTCGGGGAGCAGGGCGTCGTCCATCAGTCCCGCCGCGCCGCCCGTGCGCAGCTCGGCCACGCGCAGTTCGATCGCGCGCTCCTCGGCGGTCAGCGTGTAGACGAGGTGGCTGTCGCGCACATGGGCCGGGGCGTGCGCGGAGATCGCGTCGCACAGGATCAGCGCGTCGTCGAACCGATCCAACGGACACTGTGCTCGGGCGAGGACCATCGACGCGACGCGGTTCAGCACCGGCCCCGCGAGCGGTCCGGTCGCCACACGCAATGAGACGGGCTCGGGTGGCCCGGGCGGCGGCGAGGCGTCCGGCTCGGGCGTCGTCGAATCGCTCACGTCCGCGGAGCCGGGTCGACCTGGTCGTCCTGCCCGCCCCTCGAGGTGACTCCTCGCGTGGAGGAGGTCGAGGAAGCCCTGTCCACCCGGTCATCGGACAGCGAGAAGGTCATACACACCTCCGTACGCTCCTGCTCGTCGCGACCGAGCTGCACGGACTCCGCCAGTGAGGCGATCAGCGGCAGACCCAGGCCGAGGCCGGGACTGTCAGGGTGCGGCGCGATGCCGGGCCCCTCGTCGCGCACGACCACGGTGAGGGTGCCGTCGTCCAGGGTGGCGAGGACTTCCAGCGGCCCGGGGGTCTCGTCGGCATAGGCATGGACGACCACGTTGGAGCAGGCCTCGGTGACCGCCAAGCGCACATCGGAGAGCAGCTCCTCGTCCACTGCGAGCGTCTCGCCGAGTGCGCCGAATGCGTGGCGGATCAGCGCGATGTTCTCTGCTCGAGCCGGGAGCGCTAGCTCCATGTCCGGGGTCATAATTCGCTCCTGGGGTACTCGAGTTGCTTTCGTCATCGCTTATGGTGCCCGCAACCGACGATTTTCACACGCCGAGCATACGCCAGCGATCGGGCTGCCACCTGCCCGCGTCGCCATGCGCGGGCGCGGGACGGGTTTGTCGCGGCGCGGAGGGCGGGGGTGAGTCGCGCAGACACCCCATCCCAGGGGCATGCGCGCGACTGGTTGCGCCCCGCGCGCACTGATACCCTTTCTGGCACCGCCTCAGGTGTCCGCCCGTGCCCGCGTGGAGAGTGTTTCGCGCGGGAATGCACCGCCCCCCAGGGAGCACTTCCATGACTTCGCACACCATGCAGCCGCCCAAGGCCGTCGGACTTTACGACCCCCGCTTCGAGCACGACGCTTGCGGCGTGGGCATGGTCGCGCGCCTGGACAACACGCCGACACACGAGGTGGTCGAGCGCGGGATCGCCGCGCTGAAGAACCTCGAGCATCGGGGCGCCTCCGGCGCGGACCCGTGCACGGGCGACGGCGCGGGGATCCTGATGCAGATGCCCGACGAACTGCTGCGCGCGGTGGTCGAGTTCGAGCTGCCGCCGGCGGGTCGCTACGGCGTGCTGATGTGCTTTTTGCCCGCTCGTGACGACGCGCATCGCGCACGGCTGGAAGGGCTGCTGGAGCGGACCGTCGTCCAGGAGGGCCAGACGGTGCTCGGCTGGCGCGATGTGCCGGTGCGCCCAGAGCACACCGGCGAGGTCGCCGGCGCCTGCCGTCCGGAGATCCGCCAGCTGTTCGTCGGCGCCGGGCCTGAGCATGTCGCGGGCACCGCCGCCGAAGGCGGTGGTCAGGACGCGTTCGAGCGCAAGCTGTACGTGATCCGGCGCGTATGCGAGCTGGATCCGCAGGGCGCCGGCCTGTATGTCGCCTCGAGCTCCTCCCGCACCCTCAACTACAAGGGCATGCTGATCAGCTGGCAGCTGGCCGAGTTCTACCCCGACCTGCGCGACGAGCGCTGTGCCAGTGCGCTGGCGCTCGTGCACTCGCGGTTCTCGACCAACACATTCCCCAGCTGGGAGCTCGCGCATCCCTACCGGACGATCTGCCACAACGGCGAGATCAACACGGTGATGGGCAACGTCAACTGGATGCGCGCGCGCGAGTCCGAGCTGCGCAGCGAGCTGTTCGGGGAGGACCTGCCCAAGATCCTGCCGGTCGTCACGCCCGGCAACTCCGACTCGGCGACGTTCGACAACGTCATGGAGCTGCTGCTGCTCGCCGGCCGTTCGCCGGCGCACGCGGCGATGATGATGATCCCCGAGGCCTACCGCGATCGCGAGGACCTGCCCGCCGACCTGATCGGGTTCTACGCCTACCACGCCTGCCTGATGGAGCCGTGGGACGGGCCGGCGTCGGTCGCATTCACCGACGGACGGGTGGTCGGCGCGACGCTCGACCGCAACGGGCTGCGCCCGGGGCGTTGGGTGGAGACGACCGACGGGCACGTCGTGCTCGGCTCGGAGACGGGCATGCTGGACGTCGCCCCGTCAGAGATCAGGCGGCTGGGACGGCTGCAGCCGGGCAAGCTGTTCCTCGTGGACCTGCAGCGGGGCCGGATCGTCGAGGACGGGGAGGTCAAGCGCGCCCTCTCCACGCGCAGGCCCTACCGCGAATGGTTCGAGCGCAGCTCGGTGGCCTTCGACGAGCTGGATCCCTCCGAGCAGGTGACGATCTCCGATCAGCCGTTGCACCGGCGCCAGCGCGCGTTCGGCTACAGCCAGGAGGATCTGCGCGTGCTGCTGACCCCGATGGCACGCGACGGGGCCGAGCCGATCGGCTCGATGGGCAACGACATCTCTCTGGCTGTCCTGTCCGACCAGGCGCCGCCGCTGTTCTCCTACTTCAAGCAGCTGTTCGCCCAGGTCACCAACCCGCCGATCGACCCGATCCGCGAGGAAATCGTGATGAGCCTGGAGACGACCCTCGGCAGCGAGCGCAACCTGTTCGAGGAGACGCCCGAGCACGCGCACAAGCTCGTGCTGGAGCGCCCGATCCTGCTCAACCGCGAGCTGGAGACCCTGCGTCACGTCTCCCATGAGCTGTTCGCGACGCGCACGAT
>Ga0193728_1000267_pt1 | contig 24563 bp, 15 predicted proteins | sample U1c1metaG_FD_143037 | JGI IMG/M metagenome (GOLD analysis project Ga0193728, IMG submission 143037) | Soil microbial communities from a riparian zone of the East river system, Colorado, United States - U1c1 | ecosystem: Environmental > Terrestrial > Soil > Riparian zone | place: USA: East River... | reverse complement strand
TGCCTTCAATCGTTCCTCAAGACTCTCTCGGTGGGCCTTTGTGGCTACAACGATGCAGGGATTACCCGTATAGAGCCCCGTACCAATGAAGCTACTTAAGGAGTCCACGAGGAATTCGTCAGTCTGATAGAACTGGACGAAGTGCCCAGACTCACTCATGTGTTCGTTGTGTCTTTGTGCTGCTTGCATCTCGAGACTCGTATGAGTTATTTTCGATGTGGTTGTCATATGGTTTGGTCCTCGCTCCTCTACAGTATATCCTTTTCCCTTCTTGAAGAAGTATAACATCTCTCCTTTGCTTAGACAACGTCAGCAATGAAGAAAGCCCACTTAAAGGTGAGCACCTAGGCAAACTTCTGCTTGTGCTTATTTTTTATACGAGTGATATGGATGAGTTGGATACATCCTGGGTTCGTTTGTAGAAATGTAGGAGATGGGTCATTTGACACTCTTCCTTCCACCCTCGTAGGGTATAGACTGGTGATAGTACTTACTAACTTTTGTTTTGTAGGAATGGATGTCTGTACTTCACTGAGCAACACTTGTTCGCCTGTACGGAAACAGTACCATAGAAAGGAGTCTGTCTAATGGCTACCTCCAATCCGCGCTGTAACTGCTGCGGCTTCTTTATTCAACCACAAGCTGAGGACGATTGCCCATATTGTGGCTATCCTATTGATCCTGCTGAGGTATCTCCTGAGATATCGACAAAAGTTGGAACACAACCTTTGTCCATTCCCTATACTCCTCCTGTACAGACAACACCATCTCAACTAGCTACTTCTAATATGTTTTCTGCGCTTTCCGTTGGTATTGATGTGCCAGCAACTTCTCTTCAACCAGCAAGTGAGGGAGTATTTTCACTCAAATCATTCTTTGCTGATCAAACGATTAATATTATTGCTTCGCTCGGAGCTTTTCTGCTTCTTTTAGGATCTTTGAGCTTTGTCATCACGACAAGTGATTTGCTGCAATCATTCATCGTCATGGTAATTGTGCATGGGGTATTCGGGATCTCCGGGGGGATCTCTTATCGCTTCCGCAGTTTTCATGTTGTCGCAGTTATTTACACTGCTATCTTTGCTCTGCAAGTGCCTCTGGTAGGTCTCGCAGCGTGTAGATTGGTTGCAGGACACTTCGTTCAGCTTACAGTGCCAAATCTGGTTGTGATTACTGCAGCTTATGCCGCTATCGCTTATGGCTGGCTAGCTATCTACCAGAAATTCGAACTTTTTGCATACCTATACGTCGTATCCCTGGCAATACTTGATCTTGCTGTCTGTTCCTCCCTTCATCTCGCATACTGGTGGTGGCCCGGTATGCTGATGTTGCTTGGTTTGCCCACACTCATTTCTGAGACACGTACATCGTATCTTCTCCAACCATTTAGCGAGGGTATGGCAGTGCTGAACAGGCCTGTGCGCTTTTTGATGTTTAGCTGTGTCTGTGCTTGTTGCTCTGGGGTGCTTATCACTGCTCTCTATTCATTGAGTATTGATGTGTTTGACCAGCCAAACCTGGAGATACGTTTTGCCATCGTCTACATGTTAGTGCTCTTGCTATGTTGGGTAACTCTCTTCGTATGGTCTACAGGGCATACGCGCTTTGCTAGCCTGCTTCCATACTTATTCCTCGCTTGTGTGGTTGCCTGCTCGTATGCATTTACATTCAACCAAATAGGTTATGCTCTAGCATTTACTGCCGTTGCTGTATTGTATCATGGATTCAAGCGGTTTGCTCCACAACTCCTGTGGCCTTTTCCAGATCTCGGGAGAGATCTGGAATGGATTGCCTTAGTGCTTGTGGCTCTTGTCCCATGGATTGTTTCACCGGTGTTGCCAGTCCAGATCTTTACATATGCCTACCAGACATCGCTACTCAATTTTCAAGTAACAGGTGCGACTGTTGTGGCTCTTGCCACACTGTTAGTCGGGTTGGTCCTGACGTTCAGCGTGATTGAGAGTCATGCCGGGCTGCGCAAGGTTCCTGTTGTGACACAGAGTTCCTGGTGCTGGCTCTTGCTGCTCAGTGGATTTATTCTCGATTGGACTTATAGTATTGTTATTCTGTCTTTGCATGCCGAACCTGTCTGGTGCTTCCTGGGTTTGACGCTAATTCTGATGATACTAGCTGTTGTTGTGAGGCGTTTCGCGAGTGCAGTATGGGCAGATCCATTGGATGTCCTGGTCCTTGTCACTCTTAATCTCACCTTTCTACTCAGCTTGAATCGCGGCACAGCGTTTATTCTTGCCCTGCTGCTCAGCTTTGCTGCGCTTTCGTATGCCATCGCGCTTTACCAATGTCGCCCGAATGCGCTTTGGCTGTCACTCATCTTTGGAATGTTAGCATGCCTGCCTCTCCTGGATCATCCTCGTATATTGCTAGTGCTGAGTATACTTCTGCCTCTCATACTGGCAGGGATGTATCTGCTGATCTCGCGTTATTGGCGGACTGATAAAGCTCAGCCGCAGCAATTTGGCATGGCATTCTGGGTATGGCCTCTGCTTGTCATCGGACCATTATATGGTATGGCCATCTTTGGGCATGATACATCGGCTCCGATGAGCACGATGCAATTCTGGCTGGGTACCCCATTCTCAGTAGCCCTAGAGTTAGCTGCTCTGGCGCTGGTATGGTATATCTCGGCGGCACTTGCTCGTGTCAGGGTATGGTTATTGATCATGATGGCATTTGCCGTTCTGGCTTTGCTATCTGCCTCTAATATGTTCTGGTGGCTGGTAGGTGCGGCTCCGATACTGGCTATACTGGCGCTGGGGATCAGTCGTTTTGCTGGCAGAACCTGGGCATTGCCGCTCTATGGGCTAGCCGTACTGGCTGAAGTGGTAGTGGGGTGGACTAGTTATAGCCAGGGTTTGATCGCTGCTGCAGTATGGGCATTACTGGGATTTGCTATCCTTGTCTATCTTATTGGAGTGGCCGAGCGATCGATGATATTAGCACAAGTGTTGATCTGGGCGGCAGCATTCTTTGCTTGCTGGTCTGTCTATTATTCTGGGGTATGTGGTGATTACTTCTTTCCACCGCTTGTAGCAGTAACGTGTGCGGTGGTTGGAGTGGGAATTGGTTACCTCAGGTTTGTGGTTCCTTCGTCCTCTCCGGTAGCACAACGGCAAAAACTATTGCTCTATGCTCTGCCATGGTACGCTACGGCTATCGTTGCAGCGCTACTGACTGGTGTGTACGGCGTGTTGTTTGGGATCAACATGCCGTTTTATGGTGCTGTACCAGATGCATTACTGGTGTATGCGCTGGTTACGTATGGAGTTCTGCTTTCTGAACGTCGACCGGAAGGACTTTTCCTGGTAGCTGGTTTTGGGGCGTGGGGGGTAGTGCTTGCAGTGCAGACAACAGCCTATTATGTAGCTGCCCTTGGGGTGGCAGTTGGACTGGCCGGATTGCTCTTTGGCCCTATGACCAAGATTCTGCTTGCTCGTTTTGCTCCCACCTCTACCATAGTCTATGCTCGTTGGAGTTGGCCATGGTATGTAATAGCACTGGTTGCTGCTATCATGATGGGTCTCTGGCATCTGTTACCGACAGTCATACAACCAGCGAGCGAATTTCTCGAGTATAGTTTGCTAGCATTTGCTACACTTGCCTATATTATCGGCATTGTTGAAGATATGCCAGAATGTTTATGGGTTGGTGTTGGGCTTGCTTCTTGGTCTTTGATAGATGTTGCTTGGCGTAGTGATCTCTATCGTTTGTTTGCCATTGCTCTTATCAGTACAGTAGGGGGATTGCTGACGTTCGTCATCTATCGGCTTGCTTCGTTACTGGCGATCCAGATTCAGCAGCAGAAACGTATTGTCTATGCACGGCCTTTTTATAGTATTGCTCTTGTAGCGGCTATCCTGACGGGGCTACCCATAACTGCTAAGTGGAGCGTGAATAGTCCCTTTTATGCTGCTTTGCCAATGGCTCTGTTGTTCTATGCACTGGTCGCTTACGGTGTCTCCTTACTCGAACGAAAAGCGACATGGTTGTGGCTGGTTGCTTGTTTCTCGCTCTGGGGAACGTTTCTCTTCCCACAAACGTATAGTTGTCAATGGCTATTGAGAGCTGTGCATTTCTCGTTCAATTGTGGTGCTCCAGTTTATGGCTTAACAGCTGTGGCACTGGCAGGCGGGTTGCTCGGAATGCTCGCTGGTCGCTTTATAAAGGGTAGCCTGAAGAATGAGCGATGGTTAACTATGCTCGGGACAAAGTATGCTTGGAGCTGGCCTTGGTATCTGACCTCGCTGCTAGCTATTGGAGTGGCCATTATATGGAATACAAGTGTTGGCTCCGTACTCCCAGAAAATGTTTGGTTGAGTATTCTTGGCGTCTTCATTGTGCTCTGGCTGACAATCATGCTCGTGGAGCGCATGCCTGAGTCCCTGCTGGTTGTGGCTATACTAGCTGCATACGGTATAGCGCAAACTTCGTGGTCAACGTGGCAAGTAATGGGAGCTTATAGTCTGCTCTGTGTGTGTCTCTTCGCCTTACAATTCATCTGGCGTGCATTGCCTCCAAAGGTATACGTACTGTCACCGGAGTCGTTGCATTGCTTTGTGACTATAGGCGGACTGGTGATCGTTATCCTAGGTGTTATCTTGCAAGGCGGGCTTCTCCCAGGTGCTGGTATGCTTGCTCATGTTGGTGCTAGTTCACTCTGTTTGCTGGCTGTGTGCTTGGTCTGGTATGGACGCGTTGGGCGTCTACGAATGCTCCCGCTAGAACCGGCAGTGCAGCGCCTCTGCTATTATGGAGCTGGCTTGTTGCCTTTTCTCGTCGTAAGCTGGGAATTGCTGGCTTTCGGGCAAACGGATCTCTCTCTCCTCGCTATCGCGCCTGCGACATACTTGATTGTCGTCTCTTCTTTTCTATCAGGTGATATAGTATTGCCACAAAGAGAGCGTTTGGGTGGAGTATGCGCAATTAGTGGGGCAATCGTCTTGTTGTTGCCAACACTCTGGTCGAGTTTCAGCCAGCAGAATCTCTTTCCTGCACTACTGCTTGCCAGTGAAGCTCTGCTGCTGTGCTTGGTAGGTATTGGGATGCGTGTGCGTTTCTTCGTCTTAAGTGGTGTAGCACTTGTGATTGTCAGTGGCATTCATATACTCTTCCTGCCATCACTTGGTATTCCAAGCTTCTTGGCACTAGCAATCAGTGGCGGATTGTTGTTGATCTGTGCTACCGGTTTAATGTTGATCCGCTCTCGCCTTGCATCCTGGAGCTAGGGGACGTGGCTGGTGGGGCAATTGTACTACGATTGGGTCTGCTTGAGTGGCCCACTCACGGTATGTGGCGATGCGAGAAAGGCTTCGATCAAGGGCGTGACTGTCTCGGCTTGCGAGTACATAAAGAAATGTTCTCGACCGGAAACGATGTGATAACCTGCACAGTGTGGTAAATGTTCAGCCAGCCAGCGTGTGCCAGCTTCTGGTGATAAGACATCATCGGCGCGGTTGATGAGGAGAATGGGCATGGTGAGTGCATTGACTTGCTTGCGAATGTCGAAGTTGCGGATCACGGGAAGAATTGAACACTTATAGACGGAGGGCAATTGATAGATCTTACGCAGCTGTTCTTCAATCAGATGGCGAGGTAGCGCTGGTGAGGTATAGTTGTCTCTGGCACATGCGGTGATACGTTGGATAATGGCCTGACGCAGAGATGCAACTGGTAGCACGTATTCAATAGGCAGACGGATATAGAGTTCATTCAAGAGGCGCGTTAGAGGGTATGGTGAGATGTGATAATCAGGCCCCTGAGCAATAATGGTTAATGAACGGCAGCGGTGTGGGTAACGGAGTGCAAAGGCAAAAAGCACTATAGTCGCATAGCCATGTCCGATCAGATCTGGTTGCTCCAATTTCAGGCCGTCGAGTACCAGTCGTAACTCTTCTACACGCTCTTCGAGTCCAATTTCACGGGTGCGCATCTCGGGCCTGCGATAGAGAATAACGCGTCGGTTCTCACTCAATGTGTATATCTGACGAGCATAGACAAATTCAAAATGCTCGAGGGTTGGGACAAAAACCAGAGGAGCGCCTTGGCCAATATCAATGAGTGGCATTTCTGTTGTGCCCATTGCCAAACCACTTGACACGTTACGCATTGTCTCATTAGAATTACCCGCATCAGGAGGAATGGGGCGCAGCATCGGTTTTTTTCTTGCTCTTCGATCCGTCTGAGGATGCTGCAATCTCTGAGAATACTGCAATATGATAGTCCGTTGCCAGAGCGATTCGATGTAGTGAATGTCCGCATGGAACGTTGCATCTTTGATCCAGCTACCTTTGCGTATATTCAATGACCTCCTCCTCTGACATGTGATTATCTTTCCTTGTGATGTATGCCATTTTTTTGCCTCATCACAGAATACGCTTTTGGTAACAAAGAAGCTCAAACACGGCTTGATTACAAAGTATAGTCATCTTTTTATCGGAAGCGTCAAGAGGGACGTTTGTCGTCCTACGTTAAGGGTATCTAAAGCTACCTTTCTGCAACTTGTCTGGGTGGTGGGCAAAAAGGGAATGCTGTGGTAGAGTAAGGACAGCAATGTTTCTTCTGAACGGAAAACAGACCTTGAGACTTGCCTCGCAAATATCGGATATGCAACATACATAGAGAAATGGAGATGTATTATGGAACAGGATGAATTCCCGTACGTGCCACCCCCACCCCCACAACAGGTCCCGCCCAATGTGCAGCAACTAGCAGCGACACATCAGCTTGGTGCACTCACGGCAGCTTATACCAAGGCATCCTTCAAAGTATTTGTTGGTAGCGCCCTCCTCTCATTGTTTTTCCTGATTCCTTTCTGCTTTCTGCTGAGTTCTCTCTCCAAGTCGGCGGCCTATGCCAGTGGCCCTCCTTTGCTCTTTTCTCTGTTCGCCTTCGTTTGTGTCTGCGCCGCCATCATTTTCGTCTTTTTTAGCTATCGATACCGACAGGTGTATCTGTACATGGAGGGGCTCGTCTATTGCACATGGCGCAGCGCGGGAGTACTGCGCTGGGAAGACATCGAGCGGCTATCGTGGAGAACAAAAGGTACAGTTTCCCTGCGTATACGCAAAACCGATGGGACGCAAATCACGTTCTGGCTGACGTTCCCAGCTTACGAGTGTACGGCCATATACAACACTATTGAGAACGAATTCGCCCGTGTACGTGCTGAGCGTTCGCCTGCTGCTGGTGACTGAAGTGGATGCAGCGTGAAGAACCCATCGAGACACCAGTCTGACTAGCAATCCTCTCCTATCGCCTCATCGCAGCTATCAAATCAGGGATCAGTTTTGCCGCATTGGGTGAGCCTAGGCTCGTGACTGCGTCCCAGCCCGCAGCAGCAGAGTAGCCTGTAACCTGAGCCTGCAAGTTACTATTGTTGCCGATGGTAATATCGCGAAAGTCTTGATGGTAGGTAGCAGAGGCGGCAAGCTTATAGAGAGCGGGGTTGATAAAGCCCAGAGGGTGTCCAGCCACCTGATTGGCGATGGCCTGAAAGCTGCCCAAGCCGGAGCACTAGCACTCGTTCCACCAGCAGGCCTCCAGCGTCCAGCCACATAGATAGCCATTCTTTGATAGCGCCATCTATTTAATTCCAATTCCTCATGCTCTACTTCAAGGAGCGCCAACAGGTTTACTAGCTAGTTTTGTCCCTGATACGAATGAACACAGATAGATCAATTATCTATATCATCCAGTTCGTTGAATTTGGGAACCATATAACGTAGCCTCATATATGCCCAGTCACGTATCTTAGCTGGTAAGAGTTCCTGTTGAGCTAGTTCTACAAGAGCCGAAATATTAGATAATGCTATAGTGCTAATGGGTGCTTTACAATGTGTGTCAAGATATTCTCTAGCTTCCTGCTTATTTAGCAAGGTAACTATTAGCCGCACAACCTGTGCTAGTTCAGGCGGTGAAACAGGAATCTCAAAAAGTACCGTGACAGCCTGTAATCGTTGTTCAGTAGGAAACATCTGGTCGTGTGCCACAGTCAAAAGCAATTGCCTAGCTAGATCTCTCTCTGGCCTATTTCTACTGAACTGCCAGAGAGATTGAGCCGTCAAAATAGTCTGGTCAGCGGATAAACCGGGGCGCTGTGCGATATCCACAAACAACAGGCCAATAATCGGCTGCACTATTTCACGAAATGGTCTATCCATGCGAGAATTGATAAATTGGGCGAACTGAATTGCTTGCTCAACTGACAAATCAGGATGCCGCGTGAGTTGTAAGAGCATTGAAATTAGCAATAGTTTCTCTTCTAAGGTTCTGTAACCTTCCTCGTATACGGTCTGAGCTATCTGGATTACTAGCTCAATTGGTACATCTGAACGTTGGGTATAATACATAAGCAATTTGGCTGCTAGCTTTCTTTCTATTGGAATCCCAGTACGATCCTGATAGATAGTCTGAGCCATCTGGAGTGTCTGTTTAACCGATATGTCTGAACGTTGCGCATAGCGTGCAAGAAGCATGTCCTCTAAGTTTTTAGCCATTGAAGTTGTAGTATATTCCTGATAGATTGAGTGAATTGCCTGGATAGTCCGCTCGAACGACAGACTTGAACGTGTAAGCTGTCCCAACTTGTCATTGATTAGACGTTCTTCTCTTAAAGATACATTATTTGTATATTTCTGACTGGCTTGATAGAACTGCTGGGCACATTGAATGATCTGCTCGACTGATAGAGTTGGACGCTGAGCTAGGTACACAAGCAGTTGCAGCGCATGTTGCTTTTCATCCAACTTTCCTTGATTACTCCAGTAAAGTCTCATGACAGACTCAATAACCTGCTCAATCAAAATATCAGAATCTTGAGCAAGTTGTACGAATTGTTGAGCAGCTTGTTGCTTCTCTCCAGACCCATCGGAACTATACAGATAGAGATCCACCATCAATTGCATAGCTTTTTCACACGATAGATCAGCGTGTTGAGCAAGCTCTATTAGGTATTGGGCTGCGCTCCGCTTCTCTTCGGACTCTACAGGGCTAAGGCGATGAAGCCGTTGCGCAATCTCAACAGAGTGCTCAAATCGTAGCTTCGAGCACTGATGAAGCTGCCTAAGAAATCGGGTAACACGTTGTCTCTCTCTCTCCTTGTTAGAATTTCTGGTATAAACCTCGCGTGACGAATGAGATGATCTATTAGATCAGAACTCTGGGCAAGGTGCTCCATTAATTGGGCTACTACTTGTTTGCTTTCTGAAACTGTATCATGGTCAAAGAGCATAAGAGCTATTCTCATATTTGTGTCAGTATCCAAGACATGCTTCTGGTCAACAAGTAGTAATAATTCCTTTCGAGCTAGGTTGGCGTATTGCCGCGTTTTCATCAGGGAACCAAGTTGTTCCAAAGCCTCTATACATTGTGATGGAAATGGGGTCTGTAACACTAGCTTGGTTAGGTCAGATAGTACCTCCACTGCCAGTTCTTGTTGAACAGTAATCTCTTCAACAAGACAGCAACTGATAAAAAAGAGATCTTGCTGCATGATATCTCTGTGTAAACTGCGGCGACTTTTGATCTTTTTCAGACGTAAATCCTGTAATAGAATGGTAACTGGCCTGAAGCTGAGCTTACCAAGAAGCAGTAAAATCACTTCACGCCAGTGGGGATCATGCAAGTACCTTTCGAGGAACTCACTGATGACTGAGGTATTGACCGCTTGTTGGAACTTATCAAAAATATAAGCGGCAGCAAAATATTCCTGGAATGTACGATGAATGAAGCCATAGAGCGGCTCACCACTGCCACCTGTTCCTCGCTCAACAATGAGTCCAGCCTCTTGCAGCATCAGATCACAGAAGTGTCTGGCCTCGGCATATTGTTCGTCTCTATCTGTAATCAAATTCCGCTCACGAAGAAAGTATTCGATTTTTTCTAATAAGAATGCCGCAGGCACGTCACTGGCACTTTCTTCCGGAGTTGCTTCTTTATTTGCTATATTTGCATCATGTTCTTCTTGTGAGCGATCATGTAATACATATCCAAGATAAGCAACGCAAGTATACTGCTCATCTGTACTCATTTTCATGTCTCTCCACCGTGCATCTGTACCCCGAAGCCGTGACCAAGTATCCAATAAAAGTTTGGCACATCGGTCATATACGAGAACTCTTTTATCAGGGAGACGCTCGTAGCGATGCAAGGCTGTAATAACTGTCAGGAGCAGTGGATTCTCAGCTAATTTGTGTAATCGGTAATTGTCTTTAAGTGCATCAAAGAGCATATCCAGTTCTTCCTGGTCATTTTTGGACAGAGATGGAAGCTTTAGTACATAAGTGTACCAGTTGTGCAAAAACTGGTGAATTTGTTCATCGTTGAAATTGTGTACCTGAGTATGAGTAAACCACTTATGTGAGCAGGAGGCCAGCTCATATCCCACAGGGCGTGAAGTGACCAGGACGCGATTACCTGGATAATTCAGTACAAAATCCTCTATTTCCTGTACGAGCTGCTTGCGATCATTCAAAGTTGCTACTTCGTCAAGACCATCGAAGATAAGCAGCATTGCACTACGCTCGAGCAATATTTCAAACATTTGGGGATCTATCTTCACGTCTTCACGTTTTAGAAGGACCTCTGTAGCGTAAGATAAGAAGTTATACTCAGGAGAGTGCCTACGCTCTTCGCTGAAGCGGCGTAGTTCAATACGTAAAGGCAAAGGTTTTCCCGAAAGAATAGAAATATGCTCACCAGAGAAATCTGGCAAGTTCGCTGCAGCGTGGCTCCAGGCGAGATAACGGGCAGAGGTTGATTTACCAGAGCCAGGTTAGCATAGTTATAACAGCTGCAAAACAAATCAGGGCTTTTATGAGATTTAGGATATTAGTAGGGTAATAAGCAGGCATCGTATAGACCCTATTTAAAATTTAAAGATCATAATAGCCCACCCAAACTCCGACATCTGATTGATATCAGAACTCAAGTATGTTAGTATCACAACATGGAACAATCGCTCTATAATCACAGTAGACTTGCCAATGCAGTCAATATTGCAGTATTTGAAGTAAAATCTGATAATTTTCAGGTGGAGGACTTCATATAAATGCCACTAGCAGAAATCCTAGATGCTCTTGACTATAATAAGTTTCCACAATACTACCTCAAAACGGATGAGGAGCATTCTCCAGATATAGCTCCTCTACTTCGTTCTGCTAGAGATGCTGGTGTGGATGGAATATACGTCTTTCAGTCAAGTTCTCATGATAAGAATATGTTGCCAGTTCAACCTGCAGTATATGTTGCTGAAGCTCAATCACTAGAGCAGGCGAGAGAAATCCATTGCGCTCTATGGAATTTTGGCAAAGCTCCGTTTCTCATTGTCGTCCTTCCAAATCAAATTAGAGTTTATACCGGGTTTAACTATTCTAGCGAATTGCAGAAGGTAGGCATACTTGAAGACGAGATAAGTCTCGATCAAAGTAGTGTCATTACGCGACTCGCAGATTTTTCTGCAAATTCAATCAATACAGGAAATTTATGGCGTAAAAGAGCTAATTCCTTAAAATCGGATAAACGTGTAGATAAATGTCTTCTCAAGAGCCTGAGCAATTTGGGTAAGTACTTGAGGGAGCAAGAAAGACTCGAGCCAGAAGTAGCTCATGCTCTAATTGGTAAATACGTCTATATTCGCTATCTACGTGATCGCAATATCTTGACGGATCAGTGGTTACAAGAACATAAAATAGCTCTTAATGATGTTCTCAGTCATCGTGCAACCGTGGATGGGTTACGTACTCTCATAGAGGTGCTTGATGATCACCTGAATGGCAGCATTTTTCCTCTTGATTTCACTCATATTGATTTAACAGATGAGGTTGTTTCTCTCGTAGCGTCTGTCTTCAAAGGGGATCAACTCTTGCCTGGAAATTTACGACAACTCAGTCTTGATTTTGAAGTGTACGATTTCGAGTACATTCCCGTTGAAATGTTATCATCTATCTACGAGCAGTTCCTGCATATAGAGGGAAAAGGAAAGAAGATAGGAGCTTTCTACACGCCGGAATATCTTGCAGATTACCTTTTAGCTGAAATACATGCCGTAAAACCTTTAACAAAAGGGATGAAGATTCTTGACCCATCGTGTGGCTCTGGAGTATTTCTTGTTCTTGCGTATCGCCGACTTATTGAGATGGAGCTAGCTGGCTCGTCGCGTAGAAAGTTACCTCTCGCGAAGCTTTTAGAGCTGCTTAGCTTTCTTTACGGTGTGGAGCGTGAGCAAGATGCATGCTATGTCACCGAATTCAGCCTTATCTTGACACTTCTGCATTACGTTGAAGCTGATGAACTTTTAGTAGGGAAGCAGAAGTTACCAGCTCTCCATAATACCCATATCTTTCATTACGATTTCTTTGACGATACCTTTCCTTTATGGCAACAAGAGGTGAAATTCGACTGGATTGTCGGCAATCCACCTTGGATTCAAGCTGAAGACCCAAAAGATCACCTTGCGATCGCATGGATAAAATCACATAGAGTAGAGCAGCCAGTAAGTAGTCAAAGCGTTGCAGAGGCCTTTAGCTGGCATGTCATAGACTTACTAGCAAATGATGGATGTACAGGGCTTGTCTTGCCTGCTGCGAGTCTTTACAGCCGTGGATCAAAGGCATATCGCCAGTATTTTTTTCAGCAAAGTGAAGTTCTTAGGATGACCAATTTTTCTAATCTGAGAGGAGTCCTTTTTGAGGGAAAGGCTACTGCTCCAGCAATAACGCTTCTATATAGAAAGGCTTCACCGGAGCGAGAGAAGCCTTTAATTGAGCATTATGGGCCGTTTTTTATCAATCAAATTCCAAATGCAAATGGAGATTTGTGGACGATAACTATCAATGAAAATGAATATCAAGCAATTTCTTCTCAAGAAGCAGAGCTGGGAGAGTCTTTAACTTGGAAGATCGCTTTATGGGGTACCCATAGAGATAAAAGAGCTATTGCTCGGTTACGTAGGTTGTTTCCATCAACACTTGGTCAACTGTTAGAACAAAACAATGATTGGCACCTTAATGAAGGCCTGCCTTTACGCAAAAGCAGCGGTAAACATCAGGAGGAAGTTGAAGCTCTCCCAGCCATCCATGGCAAAAAACGTCTCAATACCATTGTGATGAATAAATCTGAGCACCTATTTTCAATCCCCTTCTATGCTTTAGAAGATATTCCAGAGGACGAATATTTCATCCGTAGGGGAAGAATAAAAGGATTACTTGTATCAGAGCCGCCTCATCTCGTTATGAATGCATCCTGGAAGTATGTTATCTATAGCGATGAACATTTTATCATCAAGCCACGTCAAATAGGGCTATCTGCTCCCCAACGCGATGCAGAGTATTTACGTGCTCTTTCGGTGTTTTTTAGCTCTAGTGTCGCTAAATATTATCTGTTCTTCCAAACTCCTTCATGGGGAATAGAACGCGACAGAATTACTTTGGAAGATATCCAAAGTATTCCTCTTCCTCATTTTACAACTGATCAGGTCAGGAAACTCGCAACCCTGCAAAGAGAACTGGTTCAGATGGAAATTGAACATGGGTCTGCCTATACCCAAGCTCTTTTGGATGAGCGAATTACCTCTCTATTTGAGATACCTAAGAGTATTAATACTCTAGCAACAGAATTCAACCGTATCCGCTCAAAGCTGATTGGAGGCGGTACTAACGGTGTAGCAGTTGAGTCTCCTTCAGAGGATGATCTGCGTGTATATGCGCAAGAATTAGTAGAAGAACTTGATTCTTTTACTAATTCACAAGCAATTCATCATAAGGTTATCGTCACTATGTCTAAAGAATTGAACTGCTGTACAGTGGAAATCGTCAGGTCTAACCATTCTCTACCAGTTATTGTAGAAAAAGGGAGTCCTCAAAAGCTAGATCTTCTAGCTCAATGGCGAAATATCCTCAACAAGGACTTGAGTCAGTGGGTATATATTCAGAGAGGTTTGAGGATTTTTGAAGGTTCCAAAGTACATATCTATAAAATGCCATATCTGATAAATTGGACAAGAACACAAGCATTGAATGATGCTGATGACCTTATTGCGGAAATTCTTGCTTTAGGAATAAATAAATGACTGAGATCGTAACACTTAATCGTTTGTGGTTTGATACATACTGGCCCTCTTTCAGACTACATGTACACGAATTATTAGCATGGGGATATGAAGATGCTATAAGTAAGATTGGGCAGGAGCATGAAGAGGAAGAGATAACTGGGTTCATATCAGAGGCTATTCAAGAACGATTGATTTCTTCTGATTGTCCTCGTTGGTGTGAACGGTATTCTTTGAAAGAAGATAATCCTGTCCCAGGAAAGGGGCTCACTGGGAAGCGCAGAAAGGTGCCTGATTTTATATTTGAGCTTACTATAGCACCACGACCCTGGTACATCTTTGAAGCTAAGCGCTTACGTCTAGATAAAAATTTTCGTGAAGGGTATTATTTTGGGAAAGGACTAGAACGTTTTCTGCGCGAAGAGTATGCATCCAAGTATCTAGAAGCTGGAATGATTGGATATGTTCAGTGCGACACTTTAGATAATTGGATGGGTAGATTAAAGCAGTATCTTGATAAAGATACAGAGAAAAAAGAGCCTAAATTGCACTTGAAGTCATATTCCCAAGATGAACAAGTTATCGGTACGTTTCCCAAAGAATGGGTGAGTAAACATATACGAGAAACAGGAAATGAGATTACAATCTATCATATTCTTCTCGACTGTGCCTCTAAAGATGCTCTTCCAAATACAGATGGTAGGGCCTTCGGACATTGACACAGAGAGTCTTAGAATATTACACTTAATCCATGAGTCGCTTGCTTTAAACCATAAAAAAGGCTTGGTCTATGAAGAGCATGACGCTGCTAGAGGCCTGGGTAGCTGGTAACGGTAGTGCCACCTATCGCCACGATGGCATCCATATGGTAGTGACATTTGTGAACGATGAAGCTGTTAATATTACGTTCAATGGCAAATTCGCCTATCATGCTCATCCCAGCTTCCTGGGAGAATTCATGAGAGCGATTGGTGTCCCGACCACTAGCGGGTGGGTTCCGTCGACGCAAGCGGTATAAGGGTAGCTTTGGGTTTGATACACAGGTTTGGGATTGTTATCAGAGCAATAGAGGAATAAACGATTTTGAGAAGCGATCTGCAATTGACTTTTGGCCCATCCGTAGTTTAAAATAAGAAGCGACAGTAGGCAGTGTAATAGATAACCTATAGTATACGTTTTGCCTGCTGTGTCGCACATACTCAATACAACAGAATATGAGTGAGATCGCTCTCATCAAGAGAGGTGGAGGGAGACGGCCCTATGAAGCCCGGCAACCCGCTTGTCCTAACAGGAAGGGTGCCAATTCCGGCGGTTATTTGCATTCCGCGAGATGAGGGGAATGAGCAGTGACGCCCAGCCCCTGAAAATGCAGGGGTTTTTTGTTGCCTGAAAACCCCCTATGTTCTCCCAAATACTTTCACCATAGAGTTGTCCACAATTGTATTTCTATTAGGGCTACGGCGGTCGCGATCACCCTAAAGATGACGTGTGAATCGGGCCCCTACCGATGGCGATCACCTAAAGGTGACACCCGTAAATCGCGTTGAGTAGCCCAATTGGTATTTGAGTAATAGGTTTTGAAGAAAGGAATACTCCTAAATAATGAGTAGCTTCATGCGTAACCCAAAGACGTTTTTTACCAGTGAGTCAGTGACTGAAGGGCATCCAGACAAGCTGTGTGATCAGATTTCCGATGCCATTCTGGATGCAATTCTTGCTCAAGATCCCTTGGCTCGTGTCGCTTGTGAAGCTGCGACGACGACTGGTCTAGTGCTGGTTGCTGGTGAAATAACGACTTCCGCCTGGGTCGACATGCCAGCTGTAGTTAGGAAAACTATTGAGCAGGTTGGCTATATCAACGCTGACTATGGCTTTGACTATCGTACATGCGGTATCGTTACCTCGATTGGTAAGCAGTCGCCCGATATCGATGTGGGAGTCAGTAGTTCTCTGGAGACTAGGCTGGATGGCCTAGTTCCTCTTACTGACGATGAACTGGAGCAGATTGGTGCTGGTGACCAGGGTATGATGATTGGGTTTGCCTGCAACGAAACGCAAGAGTATATGCCCACGTCTATCAGCCTCGCCCATAAATTGACCCGTCAGCTTTCTCTGGTACGCCGCAAATCATGGGGTGGCAATGGTCCGATGACCTATCTGCGTCCAGACGGTAAGAGCCAGGTGACCGTTCAGTACGAGCAAGGAATTCCTGTACGAGTAGATACGGTTGTCATTTCCACACAGCATGCTGATTACGTTGATCGTGAACAAATCCGTCAGGACGTGATTGATCATATCATTAAGCCTGTTGTTCCTGAATATCTGCTTGATAGTACAACTAAGATTTTTGTCAATCCCACTGGCCGCTTTGTTACTGGCGGTCCACTGGCCGATGCAGGTCTGACTGGCCGTAAAATAATTGTCGATACCTATGGAGGTGTAGCTCGTCACGGTGGTGGTGCGTTCAGCGGCAAAGATCCGACAAAGGTGGATCGTTCAGCTGCCTATGCTGCACGTCACATCGCCAAGAACATTGTGGCGGCTGGTCTGGCTGATCGCCTGGAACTGCAGATCTCCTATGCTATCGGAGTTGCTCGCCCGCTATCGCTCTTCGTTGAGACATTTGGGACTGGCAAAGTCTCTGATCAGGAGATTATCCGTCTCATCAACGAGCACTTTGATCTGCGTCCAGCTGGTATCATCCAATCTCTGAATCTGCGCCGCCCAATCTACCAGCCAACAGCGGCCTTTGGCCACTTTGGCCGTACTGACATCGACGCCCCATGGGAGGAGCTAGACAAGGTTCCTATGCTGCGCAAGGGTGTCGGAGCCAGGGCAGAGACTGGAGACGCCATTTCCTAATTGAAGCACATGGTCATATTAGGAAGTACTTTCCTATCGCCGATCTTGTCCTTGAGTACGCTCCTGATCCGGAAATTGCTGGTGAAGAACAGTTACTCGTATTAATTGCTTTCGGGGAGAATGTAGATGAGGATCATGATGCACTACAGAGATTTAACCATGATTGGTGGTTTGATGCTGGTGATCAAGCATTCAATGATGTTTGTATTATGTTGGGGTAGGTATGAGGTTTGATTGGTCATACTATCTTGTTGTCGCACGAGAACTGTTTGAGCCATTGACATCCCACGCATTTCCTCATATAATGAGCACCCAACAGAGACTCATTATATGAGGGAGGAGATCCCTTTGCTTTTTGGCAAAGGGGCAGAATGTCAAATGGATGTACAGATAACAACACAAGCTATACGCGATGTTTCATGCGACGCACTGATTGTCGCAGCAGGACGTAAAGGAGTTGGACGAGAAGTCCTTCTCACAAAAACGGCCACCACCGTAGATGGATTACTGGATGGACTGATTCAGGAACGTTCTACAGATGGAGAGTTTAAAGGCAACCTGGGCGAGATCCTGACAATACATCCCATGGGGCGGCTGGCCGCAACACGGGTGATCGTAGTCGGGCTGGGAGATCTGCAGAAGATTGACTCACAGACAGTACGACGTGCTAGTGCCAGTGCAGCACGCCATTTGCAAAAGACTGGGGCTCACCACATCCTTCTAGCGATAGATGTGCATAGTGATCGCCTTGCCGTAGAAGAGGAAGTCCAGGCTCAGCTGGAAGGCACGCTCCTAGGAGTTTACACCTTTCGCATCTATCAACGGGCAGAGGACAATAGTAATGGTAAAGGCATTTCGCACATCAAGCTGCTAGCTAACGAGGGAAATAAAGCAGAGTTTGAGCAAGCCATTCACAAAGCTCAGATTCTGGCGGAGGCAACCAATTTTGCTCGCAACCTGATCAATGAGCCACCCAATGTCTTAACACCCAGTGAACTGGCCAACCGCGCTAGCACAATGGCAAAAGCGGTCGGCCTGGAATGCGAGATATGGAATAAGGCAAAGATTGCAGACTCCGGTATGGGTGGATTGCTCGGCGTCTCTCAAGGGAGTGCTGAACCACCACAATTCGTCATACTGCGCTACCGAGGTGGTCCAGAAGATAGCAAAGGTATGGCATTGGTAGGGAAGGGTATCACCTTTGATACAGGGGGTATCTCGATCAAGCCAGCCCAACGCATGGACGAGATGAAGAGCGATATGGGTGGTGCGGCAGCAGTGATTGGTGCCATGCAAGCAATCGTCAAATTAAAGCCATCCATCAATGTAACGGCCCTGATCCCCACCTGCGAAAATATGCCCAGCGCAACGGCATACCGTCCCGGTGACATCCTGCGCATCATGAATGGCAAAACCATTGAGATTGTCAACACCGACGCCGAGGGCCGACTTATCCTTGCCGATGCATTATCGTATGCAGCGCACGAAGGACTATCGCCCATCATTGACTTGGCAACCCTTACCGGTGGCATTGTAGTAGCCCTCGGCTCAACTATGACTGGCCTGTTCTGCAACGACGAATCCTTAGCGAACGAAATTATCGCTGCTGGCCGTATCGCAGGCGAGAAGTACTGGCCAATGCCGTTGGACGATCAATACAACGAGCAGATCAAGAGCGATATCGCCGATATCAAGCAGACAGGTGGAAGGGATGCCTCATCTGTGACTGCCGCTAAAATCCTGGAGCACTTTGTCGGCGATGCGAAATGGGCTCACTTGGATATCGCGGGAACAAGCTATCTCGATAGCAAGAAACCCTATCAGGAAAAAGGCGGGACAGGTGTCGGCGTGCGCACGCTGGCAGAACTTGTCCTGCGATTGGCCGACAATCCACAGCACTAAAATTGCCTCAGGGCGGCCACTCGGTCGTCCTGAACGGAGCGACGGACGCGATAAATCGGGTCCCTACAATACACGCAATAAATTGCCAAACAGGTGTGATGCCTCTCCTCTCATATTTTGTGTACCTCACAAGGTACGCCGACAGGAATTTCAAGTCGTCCTGAACTTGTCTTCCACTTGTCTATAGCTTGGCATTGAAAATTGTGCATCTCTTGGGTATGCTTATAGCAGATCGTCGGAGCTAAAAGACGACCGATCCGTAGTCAACAAAGTACCAGCATGAGAATGCTACTATCTCTATTATAATAGCGATGAACTTTTTATGTATGGATGGTTCCCTATTATGAGGAACTATTCCGTTCAGAAGTATGTACAACTATCAAAAGAAAGCATGACAATGAAGGAGATTAGATAGCTATGAGCTACAAACCATCAGAAAAGCAATCATTAAATTCTCGAGGAGATCATAATGAGTATCCAGTTCTAACTGAACAACAACTTCAGGAGCTCACAGAAGTAAGTAAGAATGCACAGAGGCGTCATGAGAATGTAAGCAAATTATCGAGGAACCTAAGAGACGAAACTCCGAAACCACCAGATAAAACACCAGAACAGCGGCAGCTTGATGAACAATATAACAAGGCTCATGAGGAGTTTATGGGTCAGATAGCTGGCCGATTGCGTGGGTTACACGAGCAATACGCCAACGATTTGGAAGCTGATCAAGCTCAATTGCGCGAGGAATTTAGATCTGGATCTAAGTCGTCTCAAGGACAGGGATCTGGCTTTTGGAACAATGGAGTAGTAAGTCCACCCGATACCGATAAGTCAGAAAAAAAGAAAGATTCTAAAGATGCTGATGGTCAGAAGTCTAATACTTCAAAGCCTAGAGCAACAGATGACTTTGACATTATATATGGGGGGCCTGATGGTCAGGGCCTTGATACTTCAAGTCGTCAGCTCAATGGTCAGGACTTAAAAGATCTCTCTGATACTTCAAGAAACAAGCTGCTAGGCAGGATATCTAGGATATCTGAAAATGCAGAGAAATACATGCGGATAGATCAGATGGTCAGGAATTTGAGGGACGACGGAGTAGATTCAGATAAGTTCTATAAGTGGCGCGATGAATACTTGAAGACTAAAGGAGTAGATCCATATAAGCTCGAAGAGACAGTCAAGAGGTTGGAGACGCACTTGAAAAATGGTGCCGCTGGTCAACCGGTATCTGTCATTGATTTGGAAAAAACTTGTAGTGACTTAGAGAGAATGTTTCGAAGACTGGAAAGAAGACCGGACGACAAGAGACGGAAGATATAGCAGATTCGACTTTCCATTAACCTAGGATGAGGCTCTCTTGATGAGGAAGTGCAAAATAGGCTTCCAAAAAGGAGGATGAGGCCCGCTTGATGAGTAAGTGCAGAATAGGCTTACAAAAAAGGGGAGGGACAGAAAGCATGTAGAAGCTTGTTCCTCTCCACAATTGTGTCTCTTCTGCAAGGGGAACAGCCGTTTGGGGCCTCCGGTCCGCTGCACGCCTCCTGAGCAGTTATGGATCAAGCCCCAAAGCGATTATGCACTATAATGCGACTCGAGCCATCCTGAGTAATCCGTTTGACTGCAATTGAGACTCGGTTATCCCCATTTAGGGCATTCCAATAGGTATCGAGTACGCTTTCTGCATTCCCAGCCAGTGGCAGCAGGAGAGGATCGCCACTGAAGCTAGGTAGCGGATTCCCATCGCCACTATAGGTTGTGAGGCCAAAGCCAAATCCCTGGGGAGGTGTTGCAGGACGATAGGTAACGCGATCGGTAAGAACTGGGTCAGCGGGATTAGCCTTCAGGATGCTGAGCGTAAGGCTGCCAGGATATGGTTGCAGTTCGAGCATGGCGCTGATACGTGGTGTGTAGTGAGGAGCATCCGGCTCACGCTCACGCGTTGCCAAGGCAGAGTCGAATGTACCACCAGTTTGTAGAGCGTCATACATCGTACGCGTCTGATCTCCATTGCTCACCAGATAGATAGAGGAAAGCTCGAGCATGGCTTCGTAAATGAGCAATTCAGGATGCTCCGTATGGCTGGTATCAATAGGCTCAGTCCTCAGCGTTGTGCCTGCCGCTACAAATCGGCGGTTGCGACTCGATGCACTGCGGCCCATGATCCAGTAAACGATGAGCCAAGCATCCTCAACAGATGAGCGCCCAATAACTAGACCTCGTCCGGGATAGGGGTTGTGCTGCAGATGATCTTCAAAATTTCTTATAGCCTTGGGAATAGGATGCATAGCGAAAAGCGTTCTCCTTTCGGTGGCTCGTAAGGACGCGATAAATCGGGTCCCTACATCTCGGGCAATAAATTGCCAATTGAATCCATTATCAATAATGGATTTATCATCAATGACTCCTTAATCATAATTTACCGTGTCACCTTTAGGTGATCGCGTCCGCAGCCCCTCAATACGGCCTGTGCTGCGAAGTAACCACACAGCCCGTGAACACCACCACCGGGTGGCGTTGATGACGAGCAGATAAAGATATTTTTTGCAGGGGTGGTATAGGATACTAGGCGGAACGTGGGACGTGTGAAGAGCTGCCAGAGATCCTGCACACCTCCGTTGATGTCCCCTCCAACATAGTTGGCATTGTATCGTTCAAGGTCCGCAGGAGTAAGCACATGACGAGCCAGAATACGCTCACGAAATCCTGGAGCGAAGCGCTCAATCTGTGCTTCGATACGCTCCGTCATATCAAACGTTGAGCCATGCGGGACATGGCAATAGGTCCAGGCCGTATGCCTTCCCTCCGGTGCACGAGTAGGATCAAAGAGACTTTGCTGCGCAACTAGAACAAAGGGACGCTCAGGTGATTGTCCCTGCCAGATCTGGCGTTCAGAGGCGGCAATTTCTGCGAACGTGCCTCCCAGGTGCACAGTACCAGCCAGTAAGCATTCTTGAGCTTTCCAGGGAATAGGGCCAGAGAGTGCAAAGTCTATCTTGAAGCAGCCTGGACCATAACGGTAGCGCCGCAAGCAGCGCTTGAAAGTCTCAGGCAAACGATGACCAGCAATGTGCAACAACTGGCGTGGGGTAACGTCAAATAAGACTGCACGCGACGAAGGTAGCGCATCAATGTTTTCTACTTCTAACCCGGTGACAATTTCTCCTCCGAGAGAGCGCAAATAGCCAGCAAGTGCATTGGCAATGTTTTGTGAACCTCCACGAGGAAGTGGCCAGCCGTAGATGTGTCCAGCGGCCATCAAACCTAGCCCTGCAGCGGAACTAGCTAGACGCTCAAGCGGCAACATGGAGTGCGCAGACATACCAGCCAGTAGTGCCCTCGCTCGCTCTCCCTTGAAGCGATGTTCCGCCAGCCAGCGTGCTGAGGAGATAGCAGAGAGCGCAAACGGTGCAAGGGCAAAGGGATGAAGCATTGGCGACAGGCGCAACGGTCCAATGAAAGCACTCACAATGGCATCCCAGTTCTTGACAAGGGGAGCGATAAACCTTTTGTAGGCACTAGCATCAGGACCAAGTGTGGCACAGGTGTCCTCTATAGAACGGCTCAAGAGTATAGGCGTTCCATCATCAAGCGGGTGCGCCAGAGCTACAGGTGGTTGCACCCACTCCAGTCCATACTTTTCGAGCGGAAGTGTACGAAAGAATGGAGAACCATAACCCAGCGGATGAATGGCCGAACACACGTCGTGTATGAAGCCCGGTAGCGTTAGCTCTTTTGAGCGTGTACCGCCGCCAATGGTATCCTTGGCCTCTACGATAAGCACAGAACGGCCCGCACGGGCCAGCTCAATGGCAGCTGAGAGACCGTTAGGACCAGATCCGACGATGATGGCATCATAAGTCTGACGAATAGACATGAAGAAATTAGTCCTTAGCTGGTGACTCCAACAACGCATGGGCAACTTGCTCATCTGAGGCCAGAAGCAGATCCCGCTGAAGCTGCTTGAGCTTTTCAACATCCTGAGTGTGGGCAATAGCTTGCTGTGCTTGGGTGGTAGTTGCCAGGGCAGCAAACCGAACATGGAGGATATTCAAGATTGCATCTTGTAGGCCCTCAATCTTGCCCCGAGCCTCACCCCGAGCGACCCGCTCTAGGACAACGGGATTCTCGTCAATGAATTCGTCAAACTGGTATTGCGTGTGCAATGTCTCCTCAATTTCGAGCTTGTCTTGATAGGACATAGTTTGTGACCTCCACATGATCCGGTGGAACCGGAGAATATGAGAACCAATCTCAGACCGACTATAGGTGTGAACAATCTCCTCCAATGCTTGCTTCAGCAGATCCGCTTTTGCTCCTTGCATGGCTGGCAAGAGGGTATATAATGCTATTATATGATTTTTGACAATGGGTTGGGCGTCCAGTTCCCACAAGCAGATCACCTTGTAGTGAAAGGTCAAGAGGGTCTCCTCTGCACAGGTCAGTTGGTAGGGTGGCAACTGAACTGCGGTCTGGAAGAGGTAGAGAATGACAGAGATCACTGGCACTTTATGTTTTTCATAGAGGGCCATGTGGTACTGCAGCAGTCGCAGGAGAAGGCCTGGATCATCCTTGGTTTGCAATTCGAGATTGAGCATGGCCAGTAAGCGTTTGTAGCGGATTCTGTGCACCAGATCGGCTTTCAGCATGCTGCGGTTGATCTCGATATTGCGTTCTTCATCGCGCAGGTTTCCAACAAATTCCGTTCCTGGCAGCAGATAGGGAATAATTTGATCGGCTTCTTTCCCGAAGAGCGCTTTGAGGGTATTGTCATAGGGTTGTGGTTCAATGAGATATACCTCCCTTACTATCTATTTCTATACGACAGTGGTAATTGAGTATGAAAGTTTGCTTGTAGCTTCTTCTGCTAGGGTGAAGCAATCCTCAATAGGATTTACCACCGTAGTGTACTAATCCACATGAGTGTAACATACTATTCATTCAAATGCAACAATATTTTATTTGAGTTTCTTGTGTACAAAAATGAGCTTGACAGTTGGGGATACGATACAGAGATAATGCCTGAAGGGAGAAAGATCCAGCCTATATGCATATTCAGATCCGTTACTTTGCATCGCTCCATGAGATCACAGGAGAAGGAGAAGAACAGCTCACCGTGCCAGATGAGGCTACGATTGCCGATGTGCGCACAATGTTACTCACACGTTATTCGCAGCTACGACCAATATTGGAACGCTGTGTCTATGCTGTAAATCGTCACTATGTCTCTGCCGAAACAATACTAAAAGAGGGTGATGAACTGGTATTCATTCCTCCCACGGGAGGTGGGACTTCTATAGAACCAGTGATCCAATTGACCCGTGAGCCACTCGACCGCAATGCTCTTGTCACAGCTGTCAGCCATCCCAGCGTAGGCGGTATTGTTGTCTTCGAGGGAGTTGTTCGCGACAATGCGCGAGGGAAACAGGTACGCTATCTCGAATATGATGTCTATGAAGAGATGGCCATAGAACAGATACGTACCATTATCGCCGAAGCACAGCAGCGCTGGGGAGTTGAGCGGATCGCTGTTGCTCATCGCTTTGGACGCTTGGAAATTGGCGAGGCCAGTGTCATCATTGTCGTCGCCAGTCCCCATCGAGGGGAGGCATTTGACGCCTGTCGTTATATTATCGATACACTTAAACGAACGGTGCCCATCTGGAAAAAAGAAGTGGCAACCGATGGAGAGACATGGGTTGAGGGCTGACAAGCCATGTCCCAATCGGGCAGATCAACG
>Ga0193728_1000266_pt1 | contig 24585 bp, 23 predicted proteins | sample U1c1metaG_FD_143037 | JGI IMG/M metagenome (GOLD analysis project Ga0193728, IMG submission 143037) | Soil microbial communities from a riparian zone of the East river system, Colorado, United States - U1c1 | ecosystem: Environmental > Terrestrial > Soil > Riparian zone | place: USA: East River... | reverse complement strand
AGCCATATCGCTTGACTGCAACGCTGAGTCCTTTAGTGCGAGAAACTTTTTTGTGGTGCGTCCCCGTTGTTGAGTTGGAGGACTTGCTTGGGTTAAGGGCGGGCAGAATAACAAAAGTGCTCGCACCAATAATGATTGCCAATCCAAGGACTATCGCTCCTGCAAGGATGGAGATGAGCCGCTTTGACATACTAGTAAGACCTTCCCCTTTATAAAATTTGGTAGTCTTTCTGTTGAGTATAATGGTACAGGGAGGTTGGCCCATTCTTCCAGGGGGAAGTAGGGACAGTTCTTACTTGACAAATGTCAATTGACGTTTTACAGTGTAACTATGATTAAAAGTTTCCAGTACAAAGGAAGACCGTGGCTATGAAGAATCCATCTCATCCTGGCGAACTAGTCAAAGCGAACCTTGACGAGCTGGGGATGAGTATTGCTGATGCAGCAAAGGCCCTTGGGGTTACACGGCAACAACTCTACAATGTCGTCAATGGCAAGAGCGCAGTATCTCCAGAAATGGCAATACGTTTTGAAATGGCGTTTGGAGGGAGTGCCGATATGTGGTTGCGTTTGCAGGCAGCATATGATCTTGCACAAGCTCGAAAGCATATTGAGGATATCAATATTCCCCCTGTTGCTCGATTCTACGCCTTAAACACTCAGCTATAATCCCTTTCGGCAAGTGTGCTACGAACCCTGTCAGGGAGTCCTACGGCCTCCTGATGATTGCGATGTTCAACATGCTTCAGCCGGATTTAGTATATGATGGTGCACATATTCCAGGAGTTCTAGCTATGGCACAGAAGATCCTCGTAATTGAAGATGAGGACGGGATCGTTCATCTGCTCAATCTGTACTTAAAGGATGCTGGCTATGCAATAGTAGTTGCTAAAGACGGTATGGATGGACTGGCCTTGCATGCTCGCGAACATCCTGATCTGGTGATTCTGGATATTATGTTGCCGGGGATAGATGGCTTTGAGATTTGTCGCCGTATTCGGGTCTGGTCAACAACTCCTATTCTGATACTTACGGCGCGTAGTGATGAAAATGACCGTATCAGTGGCCTTGAAATGGGAGCAGATGACTATCTAGTGAAACCATTTAGCCCCCGCGAACTGGTCAGTCGAGTACGTGCGATCTTGCGGCGTGTTGGCAATGGCGATGGAGGAGCGGCTGATAACTTACCACCAGCCTCGGCACCCGAAGGCAACAATTTTGTATTACACTTTCCGGGCCTGACTATTGACGTGTTAGCACGGCGAGTGGAAGTTAAGGGACGTGAGGTGGCATTGACTCCTACTGAGTTCGATTTGCTGGCCTTGCTTGCACAGGCACCGGATCGTGTCTTTACACGAGAAGTGCTGATGAACCAAGTCTGGGGATATGACTATCTGGGAGATGGACATACCGTTGATGTCCATATTAGTACGCTGCGCAAGAAAATCGAGCTTGATCCCCAGCAGCGCTATATTAAGACAGTATGGCGCGTTGGCTATCGCTTTGAGGTAAAGGTACACTCGACTCTTTGATTGGTCTCTCCTGAGGTACCAATCGGGTTGGTCAACGCGATGGATTGCGCCCGTTTGGCAATTTATTGCCCGAGTGTAGGGGCCCAATTCATTGCGCCCTGAGTCATTTCTTTCATTGTAAAGGGGATAAGCCCATGCAAACACGATGGTGGCAAAGTATTCGAGGGCGTTTGGGGCTTGGCTCGGCTCTAATGGCTTTACTGACCACAACTCTGCTAGCGCTTACGGCTATGGAAGTCATTAATTACTACTATGGGGTGGATCAGCGCAATGACTTAGCTCAGATGGCTACGGACAAGGCCCTCTATATTGATAAATACTTTGCGCAGAATCCTATGCAAAATCCTAAATCCAATGTTCTCTTCAGTGTTGTGCAAATGGTACTCAGGGCATCTCCAAATGATGATCAGCAGTATTGGATGATTGTTTTCAATTCCAGCCAGGTACCCATCTATCCTAGTTTCCCCAATAATAAAATGCCAACGTTACCCAAGCCGCAGCCCTCCCCTAGTTTGACTAGGGCAACAGCTATAGCTCAAGGAATATCCTTGTCGGCTCTACGTGCAACTGCCAGAGCGCAGAGTATAGCGCATACGAATCAGCTACACACTGCCCGTGCAACCGTTTTAAGGTCTGTGCTACAGCTAGTTAATCTCTCTATCCAATCATACGACTTCGAGAAGTTCCAGCAGGCGATAGTTCGTGCCCTTTCCAATAACGAGCATCTTTCTGCAGATGAACAATTTGGTCGTGAAAACCCCTTTGGAGGTGCTCAGCCTTATTCCGTGCGGCCAATTTTCGCTGGGACGAAGGTGGTGGGGGCATTGCTGGTGACTCCACGTTCAAATATTGTGCCTCCATTTGTCACCACCGTTGGGATGGCGGTTCTGATGGCTTCAATCGTGATTACTGTGTTAGCAGGGTTGGCTGCAATCGTTTTCTCCAGGCCGATTACCATCCCGTTGACCAAGCTTACCACTGCGACGCGACGGCTGACCGCAGGCGACTATAGTGTACAGGTCTCGACCAGGGCTCCCGGCGAGTTGGGGGAACTGAGTCGTAATTTTAATGAGATGGCAGCTCAGCTCAAACAGGATGTGGAGGAGTTGCAACGGCAAGAGGTTTGGCGCCGTGAGCTGATTATGAATATTACCCACGATTTAGCTACTCCTCTTACTGCTATTGCGGGTCTGGGCGAAGCCTTGATAGATGGTGTAAACCATAGTCGCGAGGATTATGAAGCTACAGGTCGTGTGATTGTGCGTGAGACGTTGCGGTTGCATCGTCTCGTTCGGGATTTGCATGTGATGGCAAAGCTAGAGGCCAGAGCTATCCAGCCCAAAAAGAAATCGATCCGTTTGGCTGCACTTGTTGATGAAGCACTGGCGGTTCTGGCTCCCGAGTTTGAGCGTAGCGGTGTCGAACCAGTCAATTCTATTCGCTATGATCTGACACCTGTGCAGGCTGATGCAGATTTGCTCACTCGCATCTTCTCCAATCTCTGCAGTAATTCGCTGCGTCATACGCCTTCTGGTGGTTATGTTATTATCGAGGCTATCAAGCATGGTGGGTGGCTGGTGATCTCCATCACCGATACGGGTGAAGGCATCCCGGCAGAGGCCCTATCTCGCGTCTTCGAGCGCTTCTATCGGGCTGAGAAGTCGCGTCAATCCTCGACAGGTGGCAGTGGCCTTGGTCTAACAATTGTGCATGCGATCATTGAGGCCCACGGCGGGACTACCTGGGTTGAAAATGTTTCTGGTGCTGGCGCTCGCATCTCCTTTACTCTGCCTTTGTGTGCTGGTGATCAGGTCTCTTTACATGGTACTCCTACGCTTCCTCTCCTCAATAGGACTATTCATACACCTAAGAAGAATTTAGATCAAGATGCTCAGTATTCGTGTCAGGCGGTAGTTAATGTTGATAAAGTGCAAAGGTAGAGAATAACTAATTTTATGTGGAAACAGGAAAATGTCTGGAAAGAGGCCGCCTGGGTTTTTGTTTCGAGTCGTTTGCTCATCCTCCTGATTTCCCTTATGGGTGTGTACCGATTTCCTATTCGTGGGCCGCTCGTACCCTGGTGTACTCTTAAGTTAGGCTGTGCTTGGGCGCATTATGACACTCTGGAATATGTCAGCTTGGCTCATGACGGCTACCTCGCTGCCCGTGAGACAGTCTTTTTCCCGTTCTGGCCATTACTTATACGAGAGTTTAGTCATGTGCTGAGTTTGTCCGGGCCTTACGAATATTATCTGGTGGCTCTTCTCCTGGAGAATAGTTGTTTTTATTTTGTACTTGTCTTGTTCTATTATCTAGTCTGTGAGGAATTTGAGCCTTCTGTGGCAAAGACGGCGATTTTCTATCTGGCTTTTGCTCCTTATGGCCTCTTCTTTTTTAATGGCTATTCCGAAGCACTCTTCTTGTTGCTGTGTCTAGCGACCTTCGTCTTTTTATTTCGGGGTGGTGCACTGGACTGGTGGTTGGCGGGTGTATGTGCCGCTCTGGCCTCAGCAACGCGTGCGACTGGCTGTATGCTCATCGTGCCATTTCTGGTTATGCTGGTGCTACGTTTTTGGCCGTACAGGACTATGCTCCGCTCGCACTGGCGGTCTATCCTGAATGCCGCACTTTCGATGGCGCTGATTCCTCTAGGGATTGGGACATATATGATCTATCTGGCCCTCACGAAAGGGAATCCGCTCGTCTTCACTATCCAGGAGGCAACTTCTTGGCATCGTGAACTCTCTCCTCCCTGGTTGGGCATAGGGAAAGCGATCGGTGTTTTGCTTAAACAACTTCATAATTTAAGCATTCTAAATATGTCTAACGTGATGGATATTATCTTTACACTAATGGCGCTGGTTGTTCTCATCCTTGGTTGGAGGCGTTTGCCATTGCATTATAGCCTGTTTGCTCTGGTTATGATAGTGTTCTCGCTGTGCTATCCAAGTAGCTCGCTGACAGCATTATCTGCAGCACCTCGCTATACGTTAGTTATTTTCCCTGTTTATGTGCTCTTTGGGCTCTGGGGAAAAAGTCGGCATTTCGATCGTATCTATGTGGCAGTGTCTCTTGCCTTCTTCACTCTGAATATTCTACTCTTTGCAACTCATAACTGGGTTGCCTGAAGGAAGTACCCTTGCATCAATGACGGAGGTTTTCCCTCGCCCGTTGTATAATAGAGAAATGTTATGCCGATACTAAAGAAGAATTTGAGAAATTGAGGGAGTCATGACCGCTGCTACTCTATCTTTTCAACACGATCACGCTCTGATCCACTTCGCACGACGTGTCAAAACGTGTTATGATGCCTCTGCGCTCTATCAGATGTTTCTCTCCGAGGTCCGAGGCTTGGTACCTTGCCAGTGTGCTATGCTCTATCTATTTCAGGAGCAGACACAGGAACTTTTTCCTGTTGCCTCATACACAGGTTCGAGTGATGAAGCTGTCTCTGTGTTTGATGTGGAGACGCAAGATGAAGAGTCGGGGCGTATCAGCATACGAGATATGAACTCGATCGTAGCTTGGGCTGCTAGGCATCGGCACCCACTGCTACACAGACCAGCCCAGATGTCCTTCGATCAGGCTGGTAATTGTGCGCTGTCTGAAATAGCCGTCCCGCTAATTGCAAGCAATATTCTGTATGGAGTGCTTGTATTACAGCGTCCTGAAGCATTTGATCGCCAAGAATTGCGTCATACATGCAATCTGTGTAATTTGGCTGTGATTGCCATAGCGAATCTTGAACATTTTCAGCGGTATCGCTCCAATCAAGAACAATTACGCACCATTCTATCAATAATTGCCCATGAGCTGCGTTCGCCCCTGAACACAATTAACGGCTACTTGGAATTGGCCCTTTCTGGAGCTGGGGGTGAACTCAATGCGCAACAGCATGAATTTGTGCAGCGTGCACGAATGGGGAGTGAGCATTTATATGCGCTCCTGGAGGATCTGTTGCTGATCTCACGTGTGGATGCTGACCAGTTGCGACTGAACCGAGAGATTATCCGCTTGGCGCCGATCGTAGCAAATGCTGTTGAGGAGCTAGAATTGACGGCAGCTGATCATAGCATTACCATTAAGGTGGAAATCCCTGAGCGCTTTCCTCGTTTGTATGGTGATGCTGTCCGATTGCAGCAAGTAGTGCGCAATTTAGTAAGTAATGCGCTGCGTTTTACACCATCTGAAGGACAGGTGATTATTTCTGCTCATGTTGAGATGCCAGTGCAAGAGATAGACTCAGATGAGCCTGTGCCGGTAATAAAATTGCAAGTACGAGATACTGGCGTTGGTATTGCCCCTGAGTTCCATGAACGTGTCTTCGAGCGTTTCTTCCAAATTCCTCGTGAATATGAGCGACGTGCTGGCGGGCTGGGTCTGGGACTGGCAATTGTCAAAATGATAGTGGAACTCCATGGTGGTTCAGTGAAGGTTGAGAGTGTTCCTGGTGAGGGCAGTACGTTTACATGTACGTTGCCGTGCTTATTATCCTGAGAATTTCCATCGCCTGAGGTGTGAAAAACCCGGTTGATATGCTTGCCCTTGACTGACTTAAGAATGCGTGCTATGCTCAAGTTATCTCAATATGTTCCTTGCTGTTGAGAAGCCAGGAATAAGGCTCGGTAATGTAAGCTTGTACTGAGGAAGGAGACTGACTGTGGGTATGCTCCGGATCATGTCCCGTCGCGGTGACGATCGAATCACATGGGATTCCCAGAAAGTGGAAGCGAACGATCCTGAAGCTGTGGCTGCAATCGAAGAAGCTGAGCGGATCTTTGAAAAGGCACGCCAAGAAGGAGCAACAGCTTTTAAGGTTGAAGCTGACAGCACTGTAAAGCGTATCGACGAGTTTGATCGTACGGCCGAGCAGACTGTCATCGTACCACTGGTCGTTGGGGGATGAGGGGAGTAGATAACCATGTTGGAAACGCTGAGTCTATTTCTCGGTATCTGGTTGCTGTTTCTCCTGCTTGCGATCTATTACCTATCGCAATCCCCTGATGGGAGCGTAGGCCGTTTTCGCGAGTCGGTGAGTGGGCACCTTTCTGCTGAGAGTCGAGCAAAGGCGCTTCTGCGCGAAATGTTGACAGAGAGCCAATATCAGCAGTTGATCAAATTTGGCTATCTGGAAATACCAAGCCCCTCTATTGACAATCGTGTCTATCGTGTTCCAGGTTCTGGTGGGCTGGTGAAGGTCTATGAACGTGGATGTGCGGTAATGGAATTGTGCTTGCAGCCTGCCGAACCATTGCCTGACGGCGATGTTGTGGTGATGCACAAGTTAATGATCGAGGGCAACGAGCAGGAGTATTTGCAGAAAGCAAATCACTTTGCGCCGGGGATCATTTCTCTGCGTTGCCAACATCTCTGAAGACACTCTCAATTGACCTGTAAACCTGGCGATCTTTTAGGAGGAAGGCTCTCCAGCCTGACGGAGGCTCTTGCGCAAGAGCCTCCGCTTACTTTAATCTTGCAATTTTGGTCTGGTCAAGGGAGAGTGTGATGAAGCTTGTCGTAAGTATTTCTTCACGCGTTTTGATGAGGCGTAACACTTTTGCTATGGCTTCTTCAAATCTTGTTATTGGGATATGATGCAGCCAAATTACGCCTGTACGTATTCGTTTCTCTATGAGCACAAGTCTCTCGAAATCCTGGTCGTGAGTAATGACGACGGCATTGTCTTTCAGGGCAAGTTGCAAAATGACAAAATCGTCATACCCTGATGGAGCCTTGATCGTCTTGTGTCCAGCATGCTCTAGAGCCCTAGTAAGCGGACGGGGAACATTTTCGTCTATCCAGAACTTCATGAAGCTGCGTAGTCCTCATGAAGACGAATTGAAGCAAAAGCGAGTGCAGCCAAAATCTGCTCCCTTGTAAGCTGAGGATAGGCATAGAGCAAATCGTCAATCGTGTCGCCTAGAGAGAGTTGTTCCAGGATAAGTTCGACACTGATGCGTGTTCCTGCAATGCGGGGTTTACCACCTAAGATTCCGTGGTCTGAAGTAATATGCTGGCTATAATTCATACCATGCCTCCTCTTGTATATATGTACTTAGTTCAAGTATGCCAGTGTTTGAAAGCCCTGTCAAGTGATGTTATCTTGCGTTCTTGTTTTGATATAGACTCTCGACTTGTGGCGAGAAAGCAAGTATAATCAAGCTGTTGAGATTCAGTACGGCCCGAATTTAAACAATATTTTCTCAGAAGGCAGGCAAGAAATATGGAGTGCCCTTATTGCAGAGCAGAGAACCGCGACGGAACTAGCTATTGTGGCAGTTGCGGTAAATTTATTGGTTCCACCCCACCCTCCTCGTCTTCCGATAGTGTGAGCGATACCACTGGTTCGTCCAGTCCATCCACCACCTCTCGTTCTCTTACATCTGGCGCTCGCTTACAGGGTGGCCGTTATATCGTTAAACAGGTTCTTGGTCAAGGTGGTATGGGGGCGGCTTTGTTAGCGACCGATATTCGCCTGGACAGTAAGACGGTCGTGATTAAAGAGTTGATTTCTGATAATGTAGATCAAACAAAACTGCAAGAAGATGTACGCAACTTTAAACGAGAGGTCGCGACATTAGCCCATATTGATCATCCGCTTGTTCCAAATGTGACTGATCATTTCCAGGAGGGCAAGCGCTACTTTATGGTGCAGGAGTACGTTGAGGGGGAAAATCTTGAGCAGCAGATCGAACGTCTCAATCAGCCTTTAAAGGAACGTGAGGTCCTGATCTGTGGCTCTCAAATCCTGGATATTCTCGATTATCTGACCCAGCAGACGCCGCCGATTGTGCATCGTGATATTAAGCCAGCCAATATCATTATTAGTTCACGGGATAGGCGTGCGCATTTGGTTGACTTTGGCATTGCACGGGCAGATGTTGCTCGCAACGCGCAACGTAAGCAAACTTCCGGACTGGGGACACCAGGATATGCGCCCCCGGAACAGTATCAGGGCAATGCTGATCCACGCTCTGATTTGTACGCATTGGCTGCTACATTGCATCACCTGCTTACGAACCGAGATCCTCGCGATCATCCACCTTTTAATTATCCACCAGCTCGTACACTCAATCCACAGCTTTCTCCCGAGACAGAGCAAGTATTAACACGTGCCCTAAACAATGACAGAAGCCAGCGCTATCAAAGTGCGATTGCCATGAAACAGGATATTGATACCATTTTACGCCAGCGGTATGGCGTTTCTGGCAATATCGATAGTTATACATTAGGCACTTCTACGAACTCTGGGGCTATGAACACGATCCAGGATCTAACTATGCCCAGTGCGGCCAATCTGCCGACATTTGTGAGTGCACCGCCTACTTCTGGTGCCCCGATGACCTCGCCAATATCTCAGTTAACCTCGCCGACGGGAGTGTCCAATGTTCCTACTGGCCAATCGCAAGGGCCAAACACGCCGGGAACTTTAGGCAATGTGCCCCTGCCGCCGCAGCGTCGGCGGCGGACTGGCTTGTTTATTCTCATTGTTTTGGTGTTGCTGATACTCCTAGGTGGGTTCCTCCTAGATGTATTCCGAGGTTATCTTACGTTTCTGCACTTCAGTAGTCCGTCTGCTTCTGGTATTGGTGTCACCCAAATTGGCAACGAGTCCATTGGTATCAGCGATGGCTCCTTTGCCTTTGATACAACACTTGCCAATGGCTCGCTAAAATCTCAAGCTGCACAAATGTACAGGCAGAATAGTAATAATGTGAGTCCGGTCACCGCGCTCTTAAATCAAGCCATTGGGATGAACTTAAACGATGCAGAGGCATTGATCTATCAGGAGGATCTGAGTATTGTGAACTCTGGGAATCCCTATCTGACGATCGTGGTGGCGACAATGCTCTCCGGCAGTAATGTCGCAGTTGGTCGTGATGATTTGCAGGGAGCCTATGTGGCACAGAAAGAGTTTAATGATGGATCAAAGCTGCATGGGGGGGTACAGGTACGTCTCTTGATCGCTAATACTGGGAGCAAGACAGACTATGTTTCAAATATAACACAACAAATTGTACAGTTAGCTCAGGCCGATAAAACTTTTGTTGGGGTGATGGGCTGGCCGTTTAGCTCCTATACCCTTTCTGCGATTAAGGCGCTGTCCTCAGCACACATACCTCTGGTTTCACAAACAGCCTCTTCCGATGTGTTGACCAATGCGTGGCTCCTTCTAACAAGCAGCAAGGAAATCAGGGTGCTCAATACGCAATAAATACATTGCATGCGAAAAATGTTGCACTCTTTGATGACCAGCAGGACCCCTATAGTCAGAGTCTAGCTCAGGATTTTCTCCAAGAGTTTCGCAAAGATGGTGGCCAGCTAGCGGTCGAGGAGAAATATACTGTGGGGCAACCAGGAACGCTTCCTTCAGCATTGCAGGATGCCTTGAAGAAAAATCCTAACCTCATTTACTTTTCTGGTTATGCAAACGATGTAAGTACGTTGCTTTCCAATCTGCCCTCGCAGAACACTCTACCTGTCCTAGGTGGCGATGCGCTCTACGAGTTGGGGGGATATTCAAGTACTGCCCGCGCCTCTGGTTTCACTCATCTCAGTTTCACCGCTTTTGCCTATCCCGACGAGTGGGATATCTTGGGATATAGTAGTCAGGAACCGGGGCTTTTCTCTGAATATCCGAGGGATTTTGACCCCAATAGTCAGCACCAGCCGGGAGCTTATGGCTTTACTCGTACCGACAATGATGTTATGCTCTCTTATGATGCAACCCTTGCACTGTTAAGTGGTTGTGACATGGCTCTCAGCTCAGGGAAACAGTCTGTTACACCTGAAGATGTACAACAGGCCTTGAAAAAGCTCAACGGAGCAAATGCCATTCAAGGAGTGAGTGGACAGATTGCCTTTGGCCCTGATGGTAACCCGACTAATAAGGCAATCGTATTACTCCATGTAGACCCCGATGGGCACATCAGGTTGGATAAGTCAGATGTTCTGGGCCAGTTCCTCAAACAGTGAGAGCGATGTACTAACAGACCCGATTTATCGGGCGAGATGTAGGGACCCGATTTATCGCGTCCGCCTCGCAATTTATTGCGCGAGATGTAGGGACCCGATTTATCGCGTCCGTGGGTGTAAGAAATGACAGGCAGAGGCGAATGAAATGTCCTTATTGCGCTACTGATAATCCCGCTGTGGAAAATTTCTGCACAAATTGTGGTGCATACCTGGATTCCTCCGGTGATGCACTGACGGTTGTCAGTAACAATGACGCGACTGCGACGCAAGTTGCAAATATATCAAGCTCTCCACCTGTTTCTGAAGAGCTTACTTCAACGACGAGTGGAGAAGAGAGAAAAACCACCACGACCCTTGTACCAGGCTGGCAGTTACAGAATGGTCGTTACGTTGTAGAGAAAATGCTGGGTCAGGGTGGTATGGGAGCCGCTGTGCTGGCACGTGATACCCGTGTGTCAAACAAGCGCGTGGTTATTAAAGAGTTGGTCTCAGATAACGCTGATCCTGCCCAGCGTGAGGCAGAGGTACGCAATTTTGAGCGCGAGGTTGAGACTCTGGCTCATCTTGATCATCCCCTGATCCCAACCGTGACCGACAGTTTCCAAGAGGGGACGCGCTACTACATGGTGCAGGAGTATGTAGCTGGCGAGAACCTGGAGGATCGGCTTGACCGTCTCAAGGGACCACTACCTGAACATGATGCACTTCTCTACGCCTCGCAGGTACTTGCGATTCTGGATTATCTGGCGCGACAACAACCACCAATTGTCCATCGAGATATCAAGCCAGCCAATATTATTATCAGTAGCAAAGATAATCTGGCTCACCTTGTTGATTTTGGTATTGCGCGTGCGGGTGAGGCAAAGAGTGCGCAGCGCAAACAGACATCAGCGTTGGGAACACCGGGCTACGCTCCCCCTGAGCAGTATCAAGGCAATGCCGATGCGCGTTCCGATATTTATGCGCTGGCAGCAACATTGCATCACCTGATCACCAATCGCGATCCAGGCGACTATCCAGCTTTTAACTACCCCAATGCACGTACCTTGAACCCAAGCCTGTCGCCGGATATTGATCGCATTCTAACACATGCACTCATTCTTGACATTATGAAGCGTTATCAGAACGCAGCTGCGATGAAGTATGATATCGACGAAATTCTGCAGAACCGCTTTGGAGAGCCGAGTCCTGATACCAGTATCTATATGCGTGGTTACACTGGCACGATCTCGGTACCGCACCCGGTTGCTCCAACACCGAGCAGGTCATCTGAATCTCCTGAAGCTTTCGGTTCGCCTGCTCCGGAGCGAAAGTCAGATCGGATTACTCGCGAGACATCGCCCTATGAGGTCAAGCGTGGCCAACGGCAGGAGAGTATGTTCGATTTCGAGGAACCTGCACGCCAGCAGCAACAAATGCAGATGTTCGAGTTTGAACAGCCATCGCAACGATCACAGCCAATGAACAGCATGTTCCAACCGCAACCGTCGTACGAGAACGACTCGGAAAATCGCTATGTCCTGTTTAGCTTTGTACTGCTGCTTGTAGTCATCGGACTGATCTTGCTGATCTTGTTCTACATGAGTACTTGGGGTGGAGGTGGCTTCGGTGGGTAAGCTCTGATAGGGAAGCAGTTTTAATCGGGAACCTGTAACCTGTGTTGTATCTCTGCCAGTGTTAGCCCCGTAATCTCCACTACTTTTTGCCGACTGGTTGCTCCACGTACAATAGAGATGGCACGCTAGGGCAGTGCAAGACGCTTAGCCAACAGTTCCTGCAACGCCTCATTGGCTACCCCATCTACTGGCGGAGCTGTCAAACGTGCCTTTAGACTACCCTGCTCCCATTCCAATACATTTTTGCTGCTGCGTGGAATGACGCGTACGCTAATGAGCATACTTTACCATCCCGGTGGTACCGATTGTAAGAGAAGAATTTGCAGTGTCACAATCAGAAACCATGTCACAATAAATCCGAGATCGATAACTCCGACAGTACCCATGATACGACGACACGGTTGAATAAATGGGTCTGTAATGCGTGCGAGAAAGCGTATGACGGCAAAACTTTCGTCGATACGGAACCATGATGCGATCATGCGGATTAGCATAGCCACAATAAGAAACCCGAAGCCAAATTGGATAATCCAGCTAAGAATGGGTACTGGCAATAGTGGTGGTACTGTTGGTACTGGTAATGGTGGTAACATAGGTGGTCGCTACTCCTGAACAGTACGTACTTCAATAAAAGTGAGTCCCAAGAGTTTCCGGCGTGCAATTTCAGTGACACGTACGCCAGTGAGATCGGGCAAGGTCGTAAGGTGACGCTGAACGTATTGTCCCACTGGACGAGCTGCCATCAACCCGGCCAGGGATGAAGCTGCCGCAGTCGCGATCCGTGTGCGTGGCTGATTAGAAACGAGGCCGAAGAGTGTACCCAAAGTTATGAATGAGATGCCGACGGCGATGTTGGTGCCACAGTTTGGATGAATGGCAAGTTCCGCCTCCCCAGCCTGGAGTCTCTTCAGGGCCTCATCCATGGCCTTGCGAAGCACTCCCAAGTCCACATTTCCAAAGATGATAAAGCCATCGGCACTGGAACGAGCGGAGACGTTCAGATCAGATACCATTCCGCTGAGAATGGTAATAGTTGCATGTTCCAGGGCATGGTTTTGCCGGACGCGTCGGCTGAACAATAGGTTGCCAACGTTCATTGGCAGGTTCCTTTCTTGATACGCTCGCCAAAAATTGCTCGCCCAATGCGAACAATGGTGGCTCCTTCTTCAATTGCGATTTGATAGTCATCGGTCATACCCATAGAGAGATGTTGCCATGAACAGTCTGGTACTTCGTTTTGCAGCCTGTCTCGGAAGTCACGCAATGCTCGAAATACTGGACGTGCCTTTTCTGGATTATCTACCAGTGGGGCTATAGTCATCAGTCCCTGTATCTCCAAGTGCTCCAGAGTTGCGATCTGGCGCGTTAAAGATATAATCATATCTGGTTCGATGCCCTCTTTGCTAGTCTCACCAGAGATATTAACCTGTAATAATACTGGTTGACGTTGGCCACCTGTCAGATTGAAGCTAGCGACGTGGCGGTTTAGTGTTTCAGCCAGATGCAAGCTATCAATGCTATGGATACAGTCAAATTGCCCTACGACCTTCCCCACTTTGTTCGTTTGCAGATGCCCAATCATATGCCAGTGTACATCCGAAGGATTCCATGCGGCAATTTTGGACAATGCCTCTTGCACGCGGTTCTCCCCGAAATGGGTTATGCCAAGTTCATAAGCCATTTTGACCAGCTCAAGCGGTTTCGTTTTCGAGACTGCAACTGGTACAATCTCTTCTGGTCGACGCCCAGCTCGCTGCGCTGCCTCGGCAATCTGACCACGCACGGCAGCGATATTGCTTGCCAGCACATCTTGTTGATGCATATTCCAGTATCCTCGAAACGGCTTCTAATAAAGAGTGCAGACCCTGGGCCTCTACCATACCTCTGCTTGAGGATAAGCTCGCAAAAATAAATCAAAAGGGTCAATCGATTACGAACTAGGGTGAGTCTTTGCCGTTATTATATCATAGCAGTGAGCCAAAGACCTATACATGGGGTTCCGTGCTCAGAGATTTGCTTTGATAGTCCATTAGAGTGCGTGATTGTAAACCTTTGTCAAACGTCTCTGATGTAGACGGTGATGTAGGAATTGAGCAGAAAAATACCCAGGTTTGCCGCTTAGTGAGCGGTTTCCCTGGGTGGTCTTTTGTCGTTTTCCTATTGCGATAGAAGATTTTAAGTCTTTTCAAGACCTGAGTTGGCTTCTCGCATGGTTTAGTACGATTTTACGTGTGTTCAACGCAAGAGATCTTTGAGGATGAACTATGCTTTTACAGAAGTTAGGCAACTTTTCCAGCGCGTTTGAGCTTGGCAAGAGGGCCTTACTGACTGTCGGAAAACTATATTCTAGAATTTAACATCATTGCTCATTCTTTTTTTCTCGCAAATTATCCAATACTCTTTGTATTGCTATATCTTGCCATTTTCCTTGTTTTTGGCTTCTTAGCAAGTAACTCTCGAACATTTCAAAATGTAGTTCGCGTTGACCTCGTACAAAATCTGTTACTACTTTTGGTTCTATATCTGGATTGGCCTTTCTGAAAGTCTCAGCTTCATCTCTCTCTAGGGCAGCCCATACCACAGTAGAATATTTTGCGTATATTTCATGTTGTGAAAGTGTTTTCACAGTTTTTTCTACAAATTCTGAAGTTATTTTTTTTGCATTTCATATCGCAATACACTCATTGGCTCTATCACCAGCTTTATCTTGACGTCACCTTTATAAGTACCTACACGAATACCAGGCAAGTACTGACGCTCGAAATTATCTGGCAAGCGCTGTGTAAGTTCACTCTTCAAATTAGATATTAATTCTGGTACACGTTTTATAATATCGGGTTCTATAGCCTCCTTCACTTCATTTACTTTTGTAAACGCCTTGTCCAATAATATATCAATCTTCTGCTGCTTTTTATTCAGCTCTGCATCCTTCCAATCGTGTTGTTCTAGGTCAGGAATCTGTTCGCTCCTTTGCTCAACCAGACTTGAATCTAATAATCCTTCAGATGCTTTTTTGCCATAATCAGGAAATTGGCTGCTATTATCATTTTGTTTACGAAAACCTTCTCTTTGCTGATTTATCTCCCTTATATACGATACAAACGCTTTTTGTTTTAGCTTGAGATCTTCCGCTTGCTGAGCAACTTCAGCCTCTCGCTGAGCAACTTCAGCCTCTCGCCGAGCGACTTTAGCCTCTCGTTCTTCCAATTCCGCCCCTTTCTCTGAACGGGACCGCTTATCTTGCATTTTCTGGTAGTAGGGGTCAACATCTGTACGCGCTCGGATAGCAAGATCCCTGGGTAGCCTTACCTCTCCTCCTGATGAATTTCCTTCTCCTCCTCTCGGAGGTTGTTGTGCTTCCTGTCCAGGTCTATTAATATGATGCTCCACAATTATTTTCTCCTTTCTAAAACCTTTGAGGTTTGATAATAGACAGCTTAAGCAGGGTGTCAGTCGATTTTAGCAGAGCCTGCCCATCAGAAATGGGGGGAGGCCTTTCAATGCTTTGATCATGGCGCTGGCCAGACGGATGTGTGTTGATCCGCTGTGCTACACTGATGCTGATGCATTGCTTCCTCCTTTGATGTCGTTGGTTGGGTTTTCTTTACCTTACCTCATCAAAGGGGATCTGTGCAACTTCCCCTCACACTGTCAAGTCAAAGCACGGCTCGTTTGACGCATGCCTAAGTGCTTATGTTGTATCCAATTACATCTTTCTTTCTTTTTCTATTTTATACTTTTGCATATATTCCTCTAATTGCAATTTTATTTCCATAAGGCTTTCAGTGCAGGTTCGAAAAACATTCATGGCCTCCTCTGTAGAGGTATGTTCTGTTATAGACTCTATCTCGCTCACTCGCTCCGAATCGTTTATCACTTTTTTAGACAGCTCAGTACCAGCCTTTAGGTCCATATACCGCTCTTTGACCCTGGGAGAGATATCTCGCAGAATCTCGTTGTCTTGAGTTCTACTAAATAAGTTGTCAAAGAACTTTGTAGTTTCCGTAAAGTAACGATCTATGCCTGCCAAACTGGATTCTGTTTCTGGTATTTCTCCCTTACTATCTTCATTGTAATACCAAAGCGGACGCATTATCTCAAATTGATGTGCCTTCGTTGTATAGCGCTCCGCTTTATCACTGGCTTCATCATGAAAACATGCTAGACGACTCTTGATTACTTTCTCATGCTTATTCCCTTCTGCGTGAATGAATTCTTCATCGTTAATCATGATACCATCGTATGTTGTAGGGGCACATTTTATCTTGCCATTTTCGTCCGTACGAATCTCGCCATCTTTATCTGTCTCAGGGTACCGGAAGAAGACCAGATCGCCAGCTCTTGGTTTTTCAAGAGATACTTCAGATCTCAGAGGCTCTGCAAACTTCTGAGGTAGGCCAATGGCATCTGGATTGGCATATACGGCAACGCAGCGAAAGTCGCCACTTTCCTGAGTAAATCGATATTGATCTCTGGAGTTGAGTGGCAATTCCAGCCCTGCCGATCGGTAGCAAGTTTCTACGAACTTGCTACAGTCGTACCCTTTGGGAGTTGCTCCCCCCCATCGATAGGGTGTGTCCTGATCCTGCAATGCTTGCGCCAATTTGACAACCTCTTCGATAGGTTGGCGGGGAAATGGATTGGCCTTGTTGCGTAGATGAATGTCCTCTGACTTAACCCATACTCTTTCACCTTTTGGTGAGATTACAGGCAATCGTCCTTGTTCTTCTGTGTAGTCGTAGTCTTTTAGAAGCGATAATTTAGTTGAAATATAAAAATTTCCTGAAGCTTCATTAGATTCTCTATCACGATAAAAAGATATAATCGGTTTATTCACTATTCCTATCCGAGAATCAGATATATTTTCGATATTTTCCCTCTTAGAGGATGATGCATCATATGACCTAATTCCATCCTCTCTAATCCATACTTCCTGATTATCTGGTAAATATACAAGAACACGACCATTGACTTTTATACCTTTTACATACGGCAGAACAGTAAAATCAGGAATATCTCCTGAGGATTTGTCTGTATTATTAGATTCGTAGGCCGTTATTTCAGGATATTTAGATCCAGAAGGAGAAGCCACTACGACGGGCTCAAACCGGGACAAATTGCTAACATCACCACCTTCAGGCGTACCCTTCAGTGCAAACTCGTGAGTAAAGCCATAACCTTTACCATCAGGCAACCTGATAAGTATCCAGCCGTTGCCTCTTGTTTCTTTGAAGGTGACTCTCTGGCTCGTCGACAATTCGGTTTGCATAGATACTTCATTGTTATGTACTCTAATCGCAGTGACAACGCGGTCTCTAATCTCAAATTCAACATTCTTCTTATATTGATATGGATGCTTTATTTCTTCTATTTCTCGAAATTCACCTAAAATTCGCGATTTGTCTTGATGGGAAGGATCTTTTTGGTTAAGAATCTCTTGATTTTTTTTCATAAGGTGATTTAATTTGAGAGCTTTGGTAAAAAACTTCTCTGCCTCTTTTTGAAGAATTTCTTGCTGTTCAGGGTTATATTGTCCACTGAGTACTTTGCGATGTAACGCAACACTAGTATCATATAATGCTGAGTAAATATCTAGCCCATGCTGCTGAAGATTTCTAAACAGCTTACCAGTCTCGGCTATCTCACTTAATCTTTTGAGAGGATCATCCCCTTTTTGTAGCGAACGGAGACGATCTATCGTATTTTCGATAAAACCTTTTTTTCTATCAGAATGTCTGTCAACCATAATAGTAATTCTCCTCAATAAGCTGAGAGTATTTCTTAGACAATAGTTCAGATAAGCTTGACGGTTTGTAATAGGGAGAATGATGCAAAAGTGGCTTCGCTGATTATACCTTAAAGAGTAGCTTGGCAAAGAGTAGCTCGGCTAGCTTCTTCTTGCCTATGATATCTTTCACTTTTACCCATAACATTCACGAAAGTGAATGTATCATAGTATAGCATTGTTATGCTACATGTTGCAAGTACGATGAAATGCCGGAATGGCAGGGTGTGCGGAGGATTGTTGCATGGAGGTTGCCTACGGTCAGCGGACGCTCGGAAGCGGGTCCCTACAAGACAGGCAATCACCTCAAGGTAGGTGCTACGGCAAATTGCCCTCTCAGCAATTTATTGCGCGAATTGTAGGGGCCCAATTCCATTGCGCCCGCTGGAGGGTGAGGCATTGCCACAATACTACGCGCACCCGAAATGCTGGGGGCCACTGGCTTGTTAAACCTCGCCAATAAGTAGTATTCCTGCCAGTTAAACATTATTGATCATATCTACCATGAGAAACTTTTTTGCTTCTTTTGATATACTTCCCACCATTCTTTATCAAATTGAGAAAATATATCTTTTGCCTTTTCTTCTGGAGTATCTGTGTTTATATATGCTGCAAGGGTAGCACTTTCTAATGATTCTGTTTCACTTATATAAGGCCCGTCACTTTCTGCTGACAAGCCTTCTGCTTTAGTGGTAGGCGGTCAAGTATCTTATTTAAATAAATGGTCGTAGTCTGAGTGGGTTCCTATCCAATACCAACTAATCCAGTCGTCTTCGTGCCATCCTACAGCACGGTAGCCTCTGCCAACTCGGACAGAATAGATAGGGTCTTGTTCATCGATACATTTAAAATGCAAGCTTTTATGATATGGATCACGCTTAAATTTCTGATAATCGGATCTAGCTTGTTTTTGCACATGAGCAGGGAGACGTGCAAAAAGCTTCCAAAAATCGGGAGTGCAGGAACTTTTCAAATCCCCCCAAAACCACCCTTTGTTGTCCTTCCTGCCAAATGGTCCTCGCGGGCTTGCCTGCCAAGCTCCCGCAAACGTTGCTTAACATGAGGCTTGGCAACAATTGCGTCCCACTCCATTTCGTCAATTTCATCCAAGATGCGTTCTAATTCCTCGCTCCGAACATCGTTGGACAACTGCTGAGCAGACTCAATACGCTCCAGCATTATACTCTTTTGCGTTTCATCAGGCAGACGTTGTGCAGCTGCAACTGCTTGACTGAATTGCTCACTCATGATATTTTCTCCCTCTTTTCTCAGGGACGCTTTACCCTTGACTTTTTTGCTACGAGCATCACGTGGGGAGATTGCATTAACAAGCTTACTCATCTTCTTTACCTAAATCCAAAGTCATCAGCTAGGCATTTCGCGTACACGTTAGTAAACGTATCTTACCCAACTTTAGGGGACCTGTCAAGGGCCTCAACTACACGCTTGGTGGGTTCATTCATGGTATTTCCTCCTTTGCTCTCATATCAAGTTTAGCCCTCTTGATGGCATCTGTCAAGCCTCAACTATCACCTCTTAGCGCCTGTATCATATGCAAATTCACATATTTATCTTATCCTTATGCACTTTCTCGCAATGCGTTCCTACTGGTCCGAAGCAAGCGCTATGATGACAGGAAAACGGCCAGTCTTGCTATTTTCCATTCGATGAGAGAAAAAACGATCTGTGTTGCAGCCCGTGCAGATATGCATAACCTCGATCTGTTCTGATAGCACTTTTGCCATGAGCAACTGGTTACGATTAGTTTCCTGCAGATCAAGGCGCAAACTCGTTTTATCCGGCAATACTTGTGTGCTAAAGACTGCTGACTCGCGTACGATGTTCTGGTACCGCTCAGGGGTAGGTTTGTCGTCAAACGAGAGTGCTCCTTGGAAGATTTGTCTGACTGTCTCAGATACTTCGTAGCAGCAGGCTCCAATTGCAGGCCCGATACCTGCATAAATGTGTTGGGGCTCACAGCCAAATTGTTGTGCCATGGCTTCGATTGTCGCAATGACAATCGCTCTTGCGGTTCCACGCCAGCCGCCGTGTGCTAGGCCGATCACCTGTTTAGTTGGATCATACAAGATGATGGGGGTGCAGTCGGCGAAGGAAAGCGTCAGCGCTGCTCCACGCTGCTGCGTGATCAGTGCATCTCCCTTATGGTCGGCTGATGGTGACCAAACACGCTCCTCGTACGCATGGGAGGCCCAGTCTGTATACCATTCGTCCTCTGGGTTAAATACGAGAACATCTGCACAGTGTTCTGCTCTCAGCGTAACAGCAGGAGCTTCGGCCAGTCCCAGTGCCTGGAGCGCAAGTATACGGTTGCGAACGACATTAGCGATGCTATCTCTCTCTCTACCTTCTTGAGAGATAAAAGTATTCAATCCTTGATAGGGGGCCTCACTGTATCCTCCTATGCGTGTGCGTGTGAAAACACCGTGGATAAGGCCGGAAAATTGGCGGTAGTGCTTAAATTGCAGGTAGCAGACGTTACCGTCTTGTTGCTCGATCAAAGGTGTGCTCCTTTCGGGTCTCGGTATCTACAAATCCTACTAGCAAGCTTGTCCGTTGTCAACAGGAAGCGATTTGACTGTGCTGTTGATATGAGAGTATGCAGATGTCAGGTATTTGTCGGGTACTTGTCAGTTCTCAAATGGCCCCTCTTGGGTTATCCTATGACAATGGGGATGATATCATCTAGCGTGCCAGCTATAACTTCCTCAAATCGCAAAATTTGGCAATCTGATGGTACACCGGCAATGGCTATGCAACTATAACAGACATCGGGAGTATTATATATAAAAGTGAACAATGGTCGTCTTGAAATGTTGTCCCTTTTTCCCCCTGTGAGGTTGTGTAAGTATTTGCTAATCTGTATCTTGTTTGAAATGATCATCGTAGATCAACGTCATCTAGGTAGGATCAAAATATGCAGAAGCGTTTTAATCAATACTATCTCACGGAGCGAATTGGTAGCAAACCTTTAAGGTCTGTCTACCTTGCTCATCATGTCAAAGATGTTTCACACAAGGCGCTGCTCAAAATATTTGATGCCATATGTCTTGCCCTCGGCCAGGAAAGTGAACGTTTTCTTCACCAAGTGGAATGGATCAAACAATTGAGACATGCGCACGTGGTCCCGATTCTCGATCTTGGGGTAGAACAAGGGCAGCCATATGTGGTGAGTCCGTATTTATCTAGTGGCTCATTACGCCGTCATCTGGATATTCTCTCCCCGGGATGCTTGGATCTTCAAGAAGCACTGAAGATCATCTCGCAGGTGGGGCAAGCACTTTCCTATTTTCACGCGCATGCTCATCTTCATCAGAACATCAAGCCAGAAAATATTTTCTTTAACGAGCAGGGCGAAGTCCTACTAGCGGACTTTCGTTTGTCTGGCTTCATCGATGTAGCAATACTCAACGATCAGTCTGACCCTCGTACCATGTATTACATGGCCCCGGAGCAATTTGCTGGCTCTGGCAGTGAAAAGAGCGATCAATATGCGCTAGCTTGCCTTGCCTACGAGCTGATTGCGGGACAGGTGCCTTTTTCCGCTCAAAGCTATGCCATGATGTGGGCAAGCCATTATGCGGAAGTTCCCGTTCCACTCTCTAATTTTGTTCCTGACCTGCCCGAACCGATCGAAAAAGTGGTGTTCAAGGCCATGGCGAAGGATCCATCTGAACGCTATGCCGATATCTCTACGTTTCTTCTCGCTCTCGAAAACAATGCATTCTCGCCAGCACCCGCCATTGCTAAGCCTTTGGCTCTTTCTAGTCTCGATCCTTTCTCGGCGAGCCTAGCAGAACCGCTTGAGGACATGGAAAGCGATGTTCCCATTGAGATATGTCTGGCAGATTTTCCTATTGAGACAAGCCTACCAGGTTTTTCATTTGAAGGAAGCCTAGCAAGTGCTCCATTTGGAACAAGCCTGTCAAGTAATTCATTTGGAACAAGCCTAATAGGTACTTCATTTGGAACAAGCTTGGTAGGTGTTCCATTTGGAACAAGTCTAGCAGGAAATCCATTTGAAAAGGGCTTAACAGGGGAATCTTCTATAACGAGCTTGCAAAGTGATACTCTTGACAAGAATCTGGAAGGAAATCTGTATGAAACGAGTCTGGCTGGTAACACTTTTATCGCGAGAGAAGAAGATTCACTGAAGACAGGCTTGGCGGGTCATCCCTTTGAAATGAGCCTAGCAGGAAATCTATATGAGACGAGCCAGGAAGATAACCCCCTTGAAGAGGCTCTGGGGGAAAATCTGGTTGAAGCCATCCTAGCAGACACTCCTCTTACAACGAGTCTTCTTGAACGCTGGGAGCGTGCGTCCAATAAGCCTCGTGCAAACGAAGCTAGGGCCACAGATACAGCAGCAAGACGCACTCGTAAGGGTCAGAATTTATCAAGCAATACAGATACTTGGCTATTTGCGGCTATAGATACACTAGCAGAATGCACTCACAGTGGTCCGTTGTCAATAGGACACTTGTTTCGGTCTATCAAGTACGCGATTCCCTCGCTTTGGTCAGGGAAACGCCATCCCTCAGGTCTTAAACGCTGGCTCTTGCGACTGGTAGGCTATTTGGAGGGCCTTGTAAGTGCTGTACGAACTGCCTCCTCTAGAAGAGGCCTCTTGCGACTGGTAGGCTATTTGGGGAGCCTTGTAAGTGCTGTACAAACTGCCTCTAGAAGAGGCCTCTTGCGACTAGTAGGCTATTTGGAGGGCCTTGTAAGTGCTGTACGAACTGCCTCTAGAAGAGGCCTCTTGGTACTTTCCAAACAGTCAGCAAGCCTGCTTGGACTCTGGGAGCGTATATCTAGTAAGCGTGGTGCAAATAGCGGAATGCGTATAGAAAAAGCTACGGCTATAGGTGCACCAGAAGTGGATGCTCACGTTAATCCATTCTTAGTAGGGCGCAACTCTCGGTCTCGCAGGTACTCAATTCCTGAGTTTTGGTTCAGGCAAGAGCGCAGTTTCTCAGCTCCTGTACTCTGGCTTGTGCTTGTTATGACTATTATTGTCCTGATAGGAGGTCTGGTTTCTGACACCTTGCTGACCTCTAAATTATCAGGAGTAAGCAAATCTGCAAATCAGCATCAAATAGTGATAAATACAAAAAATGTGCCTATTGATACTAAGTTGATAGTGCCACATATCCCGGCGATGCCAACTACTTTTGGCAAATCTTGAATGTGTCTGCATTATTCATTGAGAAAAGGAGATTTATGCCTGAATTTAGCTTACAAGAGATAGTACCAGGAGTACTGGTCGCTCTAGGTGGTGTCTGTAACCGTGGCATCATCAGCAGTAGTGGCAATGTCCTCGTTGTTGATTCTGGGCTCAATGTTATTGAAGCTACTCCCTTACATACAGCTGCACAAGAGTATTGCAAAGAAGGATCGCTATCCCTCTTTAACACGCATCCACATGGGGATCACGTCTATGGTAACCAAGTGTTTACTGATGGTCCTATTATAGCGCACGAGGGAGTACGAGAGGATCTGATGGCCTCTGGCGAGTTGACACTTGCCAAGTGGAAGCAAAATCCGCAAATGGGTCACCTCTTAAGTGATGTGACGATTACTCTACCCACTCTCACTTTTGAGGATGAGATGACAGTGTCCCTAGGTGATATTGAGATAGAGTTGCTGTACTTGGGTAGAGCACATAGTCCAAGCGACAGTGTAGCTTGGCTTCCCCAATCGCGTACATTGTTCGCTGGTGACCAGCTCTTTAACACCATAGTTCCTGCTATGCCTCCAGGTGGTAACTCTGCTAACTGGGTTCATGCTCTGGAACGTTTAGAGCAACTGGGAGCAGAACATGTCATCCCCGGACACGGCCCCGTGCAAACTGTGGTGGAACTGGCTAACTTACGTAACTGGTTGATAACGCTGAGAACCCATGTTGGCAATGCCATTGCAAGCGGATGGGACCGTGAGACGACTCTGACAAAAGTGGCTGCTGAGATGCAGGCTGTTGCTCCGCGTGGCGCCGAAGAGCGTCTGCCCGCTGCTATAGGGCAAGTCTTCGACGAATTAAGCAGAGAAGACATCTAGCACATCCCTTTTCACCTCTGTCCCGTGTTAGTAAACAGAGCGGCGCAGCTAGGGACTTCAAATTGGCTATCTGGCTACATGTGTCGCTCTTCTGCTCGCCTCCTTGCAACCCCTTACTACACTCTCACAGATTGCTCCTGACTCGGCTTTGAGGGCAGGAGGCTCTAGCCAGACTATCTGGGTTGTAGTCTTCCCTTTGAGCGTCTAGTGGTGTATGATTGATATTATGGATTTCCAGGGCCATCCGTCTCCTTTTCTCGGCGCCACGTCTCCTGTTACCCGATATGTGGTGCTCTAAGAAACTGTGATGGCCTTGGAGGTCTTTGGTTTATTAAGAACAGTATAGGACAAGTTTGCATGCTCTGCCAGAGGGAAAAAGGGACAACTCTTTAAGAACTCACAGAAACGCGAAAGTACTGGGTATCTGGATGGATGTTTTTTTCTTGTGCTATACTCCCTTCATGTTTTTAGATAATGACAAACTACTATTTGACGCTGCTGTCAGGGACCCAATCCCCTAGAAGGGGATGGGCTTGCAGTGATCCGGTAACGGATTGCTCCGAGCTTCACCTGTCCAGACCCGGCCACCAGCTCTCTTCGGAGG
>Ga0193728_1000265_pt1 | contig 24604 bp, 17 predicted proteins | sample U1c1metaG_FD_143037 | JGI IMG/M metagenome (GOLD analysis project Ga0193728, IMG submission 143037) | Soil microbial communities from a riparian zone of the East river system, Colorado, United States - U1c1 | ecosystem: Environmental > Terrestrial > Soil > Riparian zone | place: USA: East River... | reverse complement strand
GTCTGTAGAAGACGTGTTCTCTATCACAGGTCGTGGAACGGTGGCTACCGGTCGTATCGAAAGAGGCCGTGTAAAAGTAGGCGAAGGGGTGGAAATCGTGGGTTTGATGGAAAAACCGCTGACCTCGACCGTAACCGGGGTGGAAATGTTCAGGAAGCTGCTGGATGAAGGGGAAGCCGGGGACAATGCAGGGCTGTTGCTGCGCGGTATTGAAAAGAATCAGATCCGCCGTGGGATGGTTATTTGCAAGAATGGATCGATCACGCCGCATACTGACTTTAAAGGTGAAGTATATGTGCTGAGCAAAGAAGAAGGTGGACGCCATACTCCTTTCTTTAATAAGTATCGTCCCCAGTTCTATTTCCGCACCACCGACGTTACCGGCGAGGTTGAATTGCCGTCCGGAACTGAAATGGTTATGCCTGGTGACAATACCGCATTGACCGTGAAGCTGATCCAGCCCATTGCAATGGAAAAGGGTCTTAAATTCGCCATCCGTGAGGGCGGACGTACCGTTGGGGCGGGCCAGGTCACCGAGATTTTGAAATAAACCCGGTCAGGTTTGACTATCCGGTGGTTTTACAGAAGATAAGTTTTTATTATCTTTGCATACAGTATAAAAGCTGTCTCGCCCCTGGCGAGATAGCTTTTGGCTTTCTACGGGCATAGTTCAAAGGTAGAATAGAGGTCTCCAAAACCTTAGATCTGGGTTCGAATCCTAGTGCCCGTGCCAAGCAAATAAGTCTCGCTTCAGGCGGGGCCATATTTTCATTTTTACACATTTTTTTCTCATGAATAAAATTTCAACCTATTTCCGTGAATCCTACAAGGAGTTGATGGAAAAAGTTACCTGGCCGAACTGGTCGCAGTTACAGCAGTCGACCGTCATTGTGCTGGTGGCGACCCTGGTGATTACATTTATTGTGTGGCTGATGGATTTACTATCCTCCGGCGTTTTACACTTCATCTATTCATTATTTTCCTGATGGAAACGAATACAACAAATGCAGCAAATCCGGCTACTGCGGCAAATACCAACTCTGCGCCCCAAAAGGAAACAAAATGGTATGTATTGCGCGTGGTTAGCGGCAAGGAACGTAAGGTAAAAGAGTATCTCGACAAAGAAATATCCCGCGGTGGCTGGGGTGAGATCGTAAAACAGGTGTTTCTGCCCGTGGAAAAGGTATATAAAGTGCAGAATGGCAAGAAAGTGATGAGGGAAAGAAACTATTATCCCGGTTATGTGATGATCGAAGTCACCGATGGCAAACTGGGAGATGACCTGAGGGATGCCATTAAGAATACCACCAGCGTGATTCATTTTCTGGGTAAGGAGAACCCAATCGCCCTTAGGAAGGCGGAAGTGAATAAGATGCTCGGGAAAATGGACGAGATGGCCGAGTCGGGAGGCATCAGCATGAGCGAGCCATTCATCATCGGCGAGACCATCAAGATCATTGAAGGTCCGTTTAATGATTTCAACGGCATCATTGAAGAAGTTAATGACGAAAAGAAAAAATTGAAGGTGACCGTGAAAATTTTCGGTCGTTCAACACCGGTAGAATTGAATTATATGCAGGTGGAAAAAATTTCCTGATCGCTTTCGCCCGATCATCTGAATGAAAAAAATAAAAAACCCTCTCGCCTTAGGCAAGAGGGTTTATATTGTTAACCTGCAGGCAGATCAGATCAAAACGCACTGCCAGAGCCATTATCAGAAGATGGTTCAGAAACAGGAGCGGGCGTTTCAACCATGGATGCTGGCGCTACCGGCGGAGTAATTTTTTTAGGCGCCGTCTTTTTCTTAACAGCTTTTTTAGCGGGCGCTTTCTTCGCAGGCGCTTTTTTGGCTGTTTTTTTAGCTGCCTTTTTTACCGCTTTTTTTGGCGCTGCTTTCTTTGCTGCCTTACGGGGAGCCGCTTTTTTCTTGGCTGCCTTCTTCCTGGCTGCTTTCTTAGGCGCCTTCTTAGCCGCTTTTTTTACCGCTTTCTTAGGTGCAGCTTTTTTGGCTGATTTTTTCTTTGACTTTGCCATAGTTTGTAGAAAATTTTTAGATGTTATGAGAACAAATGGAGATTATGGCAAAAGTTAGTCAGAAAAATTCAAATAGAAAAAAATGCAGGAATTTTTTATTCGTCATCAGCGTGCGTTTGCAACGATGGCAAGGGATTCCATGAATCCATAGCCGGGTGACCGGTTTTTCAGGTAGATAAAAGCCACGGACAGTTGTTTCCGGAAACTGGTAAAAAAAGTTACTAAATCTTTGCCTGTAATCAATTTTACTTTACCTTTGCAACCCCAAACAAGAGTTCTTTTTGATTAATGTATTTGGGAGTCCCGCCTCAGGCGAGACGCTAACACCAAAAAATAAGCAACATGGCCAAAGAAATTACCGGTTACGTTAAGTTGCAGTGCAAGGGCGGTCAAGCCAACCCTGCACCTCCTATTGGACCTGCATTGGGCTCCAAAGGCATCAACATCATGGAGTTCTGCAAACAGTTCAATGCCAGAACCCAGGATAAAATAGGGAAAGTTCTCCCTGTTCTCATCACCGTTTATTCGGATAAGTCGTTCGACTTCGTCATTAAAACACCTCCTGCAGCCGTTCAGTTATTGGAAGCGGCCAAACTGCAGAGTGGTTCCAAAGAACCCAATCGTAATAAAGTTGGCAAGGTTTCCTGGACACAGGTAGAAGCAATCGCGAAGGATAAAATGCCCGACCTGAATGCTTTTACCGTAGAAAGTGCAATGCGCATGGTGGCTGGCACCGCCCGCAGCATGGGGATCAACGTGGATGGCAAAGCCCCATGGGAAAACTAATTGTTCAACAAAAAAATTATCACGAAATGGCCCTCACTAAAAAAAGAAAAATAGCCACCAGCAAGGTCGATAAAAACAAAGTCTATTCCTTAAAGGATGCGTCTACCCTGGTAAAGGAAGTCAATACAACCAAATTCGATGCATCTGTAGACCTGCACATCCGCCTGGGAGTTGACCCTAAAAAGGCGGACCAGTCTATCCGCGGAACGGTAAGCCTGCCGCATGGAACGGGCAAGACCAAGAAAGTATTGGTGCTTTGTACGCCTGATAAAGAAGCTGACGCAAAAGCTGCCGGGGCAGATTATGTCGGGTTGGATGAATTTATCCAGAAGATTGAGGGCGGATGGGTTGACGTGGATGTGATCATCGCCACGCCTTCGGTCATGCCTAAGATTGGTAAACTGGGTAAAGTGCTTGGCCCCCGTAACCTGATGCCAAACCCTAAAACCGGCACAGTGACCAATGATGTAGCGGCTGCTGTAAATGAAGTGAAGGGCGGAAAGATCGCGTTCAAAATTGACAAAGCAGGCATCATTCATGCCTCTATCGGTCGTGTCAGTTTCCCTGTCGATAAGATCACCGAAAACAGTCAGGAACTGATCAACGCGATCATCAAGGCAAAACCTGCGAGCGCAAAAGGCACTTATTTAAAGAGTGTGTTTATGGCAAGTACGATGAGTCCGAGTATTTCCGTGGATACCAAAACATTCGTTCATTAAGGGGCAAAAAAAAGCATTATGACAAAAGAGCAAAAAAACGAAGCGATTGAACTGTTGAAAGACAAGTTCTCACAGTATAATAATTTCTACGTTACCAATACGGAATCCCTTTCTGTGGCCCAGGTCGGTAAATTACGCCGCATTTGCTTCAGCAAGAAAGTGGAAATGAAGGTGGCTAAAAATACCCTCATCAAAAAAGCCCTGGAAAATCTTGACGACAAGCGGTTTTCCGGATTGTATGAATCACTCCATGGCGTTACCGCCCTGCTGTTTTCTGAAAATGCAAAAGAACCGGCACTCATCATCAGTTCTTTCCGTAAGGACGGGAACCTGGAAAAGCCCGTATTGAAAGCGGCCTTCATTGACGGAGATGTATTTGCAGGAGATGAGCAATTGAAGGTATTGACCACCCTGAAAAGCAAATCCGATCTGATCGGTGAAATCATCGGCTTACTTCAGTCGCCGGCAAAGAATGTAATCAGCGGACTGAACGCAGGAGCCAAGCTGGCTGGATTGGTACAGGCATTAGAAGCAAGGGCGCAGGCTTAAGATCGAAAGCACAAACCTACTGTCGGATTATTTTCCCGCCGCAGGTATTTAGCATAACCCAGGCCTGAGGGTCAATAAAGGCAATATTTTTTTAAACCATCCGCCGGATTCGCTTAAAGCGAATATGAAGGCGGAAAAAATGTAAAAACATGGCAGACTTAAAATCATTTGCAGAACAGTTGGTAGGCCTGACTGTAAAAGAAGTAAACGAATTAGCTAAGATCCTGAAAGAAGAATATGGCATCGAACCTGCTGCTGCTGCAGTAGCCGTTGCTGCCGGACCTGCTGCCGGTGCCGGTGCACCTGCTGCTGAAGAAAAAACTTCTTTCAACGTTATCCTGAAAGCGAGCGGCCCCAATAAGCTGAACGTCGTGAAGATCGTTAAAGATCTCACTGGTTTAGGCCTGAAGGAAGCTAAGGACCTGGTTGACGGTGCTCCTAAGCCCGTTAAAGAAGGGGTTAGCAAAGCAGATGCCGAAGGCCTGGTCGCTAAGCTGAAAGAAGCTGGTGCCGAGGTCGAAATTCAGTAGAACCTGAAAATTACTGGTTATATACCCCGTCTCGTCTAGCCTAAGGCTAGACGAGACGGGGTATTATCTTTTAACGCAGACTGGCCGGGTAAACATTTATTGTTTATTCGCCTTTATTCTTTACCTTTGCCCTCCGTTTCCCAAAAGCTTGGTTGGGGGCTAGGGCAGCCCATTGTAACAGATTAATAGTCAATTATCTATAATTGACAGTCCGCCAGGTTGGTCTTTTGTCCATGGATGATTTTTGAAGTTCGAACATCTAAAACCGGTTTTTAATAATATGTCTTCAACAAAACTGCACAACAGGATCAATTTCGGTAAAATCAAACATCTTGCTGAAACTCCTGACCTCCTCGAAGTACAGATACAATCGTTTAAAGAATTTTTCCAGTTAGAAACAACTCCGGACAAACGCAATATAGAAGGTTTGTTTAAAGTGTTCAAGGAAAATTTCCCGATCACTGACACGAGAAATATTTTCATGCTCGAATTCCTGGATTATTATATCGATCCGCCCCGCTATACTATCGAAGAGTGTATGGAGCGCGGGTTGACCTATGCTGTTCCGTTAAAAGCCAAACTCAGGTTAAGCTGTAACGATGAAGAGCATGTGGATTTTCAAACCATCGTGCAGGATGTTTTTTTGGGTAATATCCCTTACATGACGCCACGTGGTACTTTTGTGATCAATGGAGCCGAACGTGTAGTAGTATCCCAATTGCATCGTTCTCCTGGCGTATTTTTTGGACAGTCCATTCACCCGAATGGAACTAAGATATACTCTGCCAGGGTGATTCCCTTCAAAGGTGCCTGGATGGAATTCGCGACAGACATCAACAACGTGATGTTTGCTTATATTGACCGCAAGAAAAAATTCCCGGTAACGACCTTATTGCGCGCCATTGGGTACGAAACAGACAAAGATATCCTTGAGCTGTTTGGCATGGCCGATGAAGTAAAAGTGGATAAGAAATCCTTGCAGAAGCATATTGGCAAAAAACTGGCAGCCCGCGTATTAAGAACATGGGTGGAAGATTTTGTGGATGAAGATACCGGTGAAGTGGTCTCTATCGAACGCAATGAAATCGTGCTTGAACGCGACACCGTGCTGGATGAAGAAGCGATTGAACTGGTGGTAGGCATGGACGTGAAAAGCGTTTTTATTCAGAAAGAAGATGTGGGTGGTGATTATGCCATCATATACAATACGTTGAACAAAGATACTTCCAACAGTGAGTTGGAAGCCGTACAACATATTTACCGTCAGTTGCGCGGAGCCGACGCTCCCGATGACGAAACGGCCCGTGGCATCATTGACAAATTGTTCTTCAGTGATAAGCGTTATGATCTCGGCGAAGTAGGTCGTTACAAGATTAACCGGAAATTGAACCTGAACCAGCCGCTTGATCAAAAAACCCTGACCAAGGGTGATATGATCGAGATCATTAAATACCTGGTCAGGCTGACGAATGCCAAGGCGGAAATTGACGATATTGATCACCTCAGCAACAGAAGGGTTCGTACCGTAGGTGAACAATTATATGCCCAGTTCGGCGTAGGATTGGCCCGTATGGCAAGGACCATCAGGGAGCGCATGAATGTGCGCGATAATGAAGTGTTTACTCCGGTGGATCTGATCAATGCCAGGACATTATCCTCAGTGATCAATTCTTTCTTCGGAACATCGCAATTGTCGCAGTTCCTGGATCAAACCAACCCGCTGAGTGAGATCACGCACAAGCGTCGTATTTCTGCGCTCGGGCCCGGTGGTCTGAGTCGTGAAAGGGCAGGTTTTGAGGTTCGCGATGTGCACTATTCCCACTATGGCCGTTTGTGTACGATTGAAACGCCAGAAGGACCGAATATCGGTCTGATCTCTACCCTTTGCGTGCATGCGAAGATCAATGAAATGGGTTTTATTGAAACGCCATACCGCAAAGTACACGAAGGCAAAGTGGATATGAAGAGGCTCACTTACCTGAGCGCCGAAGAAGAAGATGTGGCCAAGATTGCGCAGGCTAATGTGCCGCTGGACGATAAAGGAAATTTTGCAGAAGATAAAATTGTTTCGCGCCAGACAGGTGACTTCCCGATTCTCGAAAAGAATGAGGTGGAGTATATGGATGTGGCGCCTAACCAGATCGTGGGTTTGAGCGCGTCGCTGATTCCGTTCCTGGAACACGATGATGCCAACCGCGCACTGATGGGATCGAATATGCAGAGACAAGCGGTTCCACTAATCCGTCCTGAAATGCCTATCGTGGGCACAGGTCTGGAAGCCAAGGCCGCCCGTGATGCCCGCATCCAGATCCATTCTGAAGGGGAGGGCACCGTGGAATTTGTGGACGCAAATGAAATCCACGTTCGTTATGAAAGAAACGATACACAAAAACTGGTCAGCTTTGAAGATGACCTGAAAATATATAAACTCACCAAGTTCATTAAAACGAACCAGGAGACCTGTATTAACCTGAAGCCCGCGGTCAGAAAAGGGCAGCGCGTTAAGGAAGGCGATTTCCTGACAGAGGGCTATGCCGTGCAGGCTGGCGAAATGGCCCTTGGCCGTAACCTGAAAGTGGCTTTCATGCCGTGGAAGGGATACAATTTTGAGGATGCCATTGTAATCAGTGAGAAAGTGGTTCGCGAAGATTTATTTACTTCCGTGCATATTTCAGAATATGAACTCGAAGTGCGCGACACCAAACTTGGTGAAGAAGAATTGACTCCAGACATCCCCAATGTTTCTGAAGAAGCGACCAAGGATCTCGACGAGAATGGTATTATCCGTGTCGGTGCCCAGATCAAGGAAGGAGATATTCTGATCGGCAAGATCACACCCAAGGGAGAAAGTGACCCTACGCCGGAAGAGAAATTGTTGAGAGCCATATTTGGAGATAAGGCAGGTGATGCGAAGGATGCTTCATTGAAAGCGCCCAGCGGAACCGAAGGCGTGGTGATCAGTAAGAAACTATTCCAGCGCGCAAAAAAAGATAAGAATGCGAAGGTACGGGAGAAAGCCGTATTGGAAAAGATAGAAAAGGTCCATGAAAAAAATGTAGCCGATCTGCTGGATGTATTGGTGACCAAATTGCAGGTGCTGCTTAAAGACCACACTTCTTCAGGTGTCAACAATAATTTTGGCGAAGTACAGATCGGCAAAGGAGCAAAATTCACCGCCAAGAACCTGGCGGGCATCGATTACCTGAATGTAAACCCGCTGGGGTGGACAGGTGATGCCAAGGCAGATGACCTGATCAACGTGTTGCTGCACAACTACAGTATCAAGTACAACGAAGAACTGGGAAGATATAAAAGAGAGAAATTCAATATATCCATCGGGGATGAACTTCCTGCCGGCGTATTGAAACTCGCGAAGGTCTATCTGGCTGTTAAACGTAAGTTGAAAGTTGGCGACAAGATGGCCGGCCGCCACGGTAATAAAGGGATTGTTGCTAAGATCGTTCGTGCGGAAGACATGCCTTTCCTGGAAGATGGAACTCCGGTGGACATTGTTTTGAATCCCCTTGGTGTGCCTTCCCGTATGAACCTCGGGCAGATCTATGAAACGGTGTTGGGATGGGCCGGTGAGAAATTGGGATTGAAATTCGCCACACCCATTTTTGACGGTGCTTCTGTGGAAGAAATCGCCCAGCATATTGAGAAAGCCGGTTTGCCTAGTTTCGGTCATACCTTTTTGTATGATGGGGAAACAGGAGAACGTTTTGATCAGAAAGCAACTGGCGGAATCATCTATATTATCAAACTGCATCACATGGTGGACGATAAGATGCACGCCAGGAGCATCGGACCTTACAGCCTGATCACGCAACAGCCGCTGGGTGGTAAGGCGCAGTTTGGTGGACAGCGTTTCGGTGAAATGGAGGTCTGGGCGCTCGAAGCTTATGGTGCTTCCAACATCCTCCAGGAATTGCTTACATTGAAGTCAGATGATATCATTGGCCGTGCCAAGACCTACGAAGCGATTGTAAAAGGAGATAGTATTCCGCGCGCAGGCATCCCTGAATCATTCAATGTATTGGTACATGAATTGAGGGGATTGGGATTGGATCTTAAATTCGAATAGCATCTCGCTAACTGATGAATAATACCCAGGGTCGTTTACGATAGTAAACGACCCTTTTTTTTAACAGAAACCAGTTCAATTCTTTTTCAATTTTAGCATATATCCGCCTCCGGGCGCCATTGAAATGTTCAGCGAATCCCCGCTGCGTATATCCTTATCCGTTATCAGGTAGTCAGAGGCGTACCGCGCGGCATTGACGCCATCGGCGCAAATGGTTGCCTGATAATTCCCGGGTTCCAGGAAATCCAGTGAAACGCTGACGATTCGTGGCGTCCAATCCGTCATCGCTCCGAGGAACCAGTCATTTCCTTTTTTACGCGCGGTAACAATATATTCACCCAGCTTTCCATCGACGATCCTGGTTTCATCCCAGGTAGTCGGAATGCTCCCGAGCAATTCCATAAAGGCAGGTTCCAGCAAACCCTGAGAAGGATTACCCGAAAAGATCTGCATCGGATTATCATACACCACGAACATGGCCAACTGGTGACAACGCGTGCCCTGCGACATGACTTTTTCCGGAATGGGACGAAAAGTTTTTTGCGAGGCATTGTCCAACAATCCCGGTTCATAATCCATGGGACCAGAGACCATCCTGATAAACGGGAGCAGCAGATCATGCCGGGGTGTGGCTTTATCGCTCCAGATATTGTATTCGGACCCCAATACAGATTCCCGCGTAAGGGCATTGGGAAACGTGCGCTCAAATCCTGCGGGTTTGTAAGCACCATGGTACATTAGCATGATTTGTTTGCTGGCGCAGGCCTCAGCAATACGGAAATAAAAATCAACCGCTTTCTGATCATCCCGGTCAATAAAATCCGTCATGATAAAATCCACGCCCCAGCGATTGAACTGCGCCAGCGCGCTGTCGAGCTGGCGGTTAAGTGTATACGCCAATGTCCACAGACTCAGCTTAATGCCTTTAGTCCTGGAATAGGCGGCCAATTCCTCCATATCCAGGTTGGGATTAATCTTAAAAAGGTCCTGATAGTCCGACCAGCCGGCATCCATCATGATGCGGTCAAATCCAAAACGCTTGGCAAAATCTATATAATATTTATAAGTGGCGGTATTGATGCCGGCCACAAATGGCAGGTTAAATAAATTAATGCCGATGGTCCATTCGTCCGTACCCTTACCGGGATTGATCCATGTGGGGTCCGGGACCCTGGATGCTGAAGCCAGCCTGTAGACGATATCGTTGCCCGGCAATTCCCTGTCATGCGACGAAATGGCGATCACGCGCCAGGGATATGCGCGGTTTCCCTTGCAATGTGCCAGGTAATCGGCGCGTTTGGTTACATATGCCTGCGGATAATCGCCTCCACTCAACGCCTCTTCCAGCGGGAAGGGAGCGAAAACAGCTTCGAGGGAATGATTGGCGGTACCCTGCAAAAACATACCGGGATAATCCTCCAGGTCAGATTCGGTGATCAGCGCTTTAATTCCATTTTCACAGTCGACCAGCACAGGTGTGAAACAAAGATTTGAAGGACCAATGCTGTCTAGCGGTTTTACCTGGTACGGCTCCTCGAAGCTGGTATGGAAAATATCCATATCCGCTCTTTTTTGGACTTCGGGGTAATAAGCGGTATAATTTCCGGCAAAATTGAACAGCGCTTTTTCTTGCCTGATGATCACGGAATCTTTCATATGGGTTACCAGCCGGTAGGCAAAGCCATCGTCATAGGCCCTTAGTATAAGCGTGAAGCGCTGGCTGAAATCAATTTTTAATTCATTGTAAACATTCCGTACGATCTTTCTTTTTTCAGGAACAGGAGAAAAGATCGAGTCGTTCACATGGCTAAGGCTGATCTTCCTGATCGTTAGATCATTTGACAATTTAATGCCACTGCCCAGCTCCATGTCAATGACCGCCGAAAGCAATAATGGCCGATTGTTATAATACAAAGAATACTGAATGGACCGGCGGGTTTCTACCGTGACCCGGATCAGGCCATTCGGCGACTTAAGTTGTCTTTTTGATTGCGCAGCGAGATGTATCGTATCCAATAACAGAATACACAAAAGGAATTTTTTCATAACAGGCAGTCTGGGTTCAGGTAAATGCCTGTAATTTATTTAATTCCTGTTATTATTTGATAACTCTTTCTACACCGCGCGCGGGAGATGGTCTACCGGCTCTGCAAAAAGTCGCTGAACAACTTGTAATCGGTATCCATTTTTATGCTCGTTTTCTTTTTTTGCAGCAGCGCCTGAACAGAAAAAGGGACAGGCACTTTTTCGTGGATAATAGGCTCTACCACATCATAAAATTTTACTGGATGGGCTGTCTCCAAAAAAATACCTTTCTCGTCAGGATGCTGTGCAATCCATTTCTTTAAGGCGATCCAGCCCACGGCTCCGTGCGGATCCGGGAGATAATGGAGACAGGAATACATTTCACTGATGGCAGCTGTTGTTTCCACATCTGAGACACTATAACTGCTCAGCATTGTTTTAAGTGAACGGAATTCCTTGTTGAATAATTCCAGCACACGGACAAAGTTGCTGGGGTTGCCTACATCCATCGCATTAGATAAGGTTGGCACGGCCTTTTTGACTTGGTACCCATTTCCCTGCAAATACAGCGGAACAATGTCATTGGCATTGCAGGCCGCAATGAAATGACTAACGGGAAGGCCTGAGTGATTTGCGAGAAGCCCGGCGCAGATATTGCCGAAATTACCACTGGGAACGCTGACGGCGGGAGGATGGTCTTTGTAGGGCCATTGCTGGTAGGCAAACAGGTAATAAAATTGCTGCGGCAACCACCTGGCCACATTAATGGAATTGGCTGAGGTAAGGAACAAATGCCGGTTCAGCGCAGCATCAGAAAATGCCTGTTTGACCAGGTCCTGGCAGTCATCGAAACTTCCGTTTATCTCCAGGGCGATGATGTTCTTACCGAGGGTAGTGAGTTGCAGTTCCTGCACGCTGCTCACTTTACCCGAAGGATAGAGTATGATTACATCTACCCCGGGCACATCATAGAAACCACTGGCTACTGCACCCCCCGTATCACCGGAAGTTGCTACCAGCACCGTGAGCTTCCTCGACGCTTGAGCTACAAAATGACCCAGGCAGCGGCTCATGAATCTTGCGCCGACATCTTTGAAAGCCAGGGTCGGACCGTGGAAGAGTTCCAGCGAATACATGTTATCGGAGACTTTCACCAAGGGGAAATCGAAATTGATCGTTTCTGCCACAATCCGTTTCAGGATCTCATCCGGAATCGCATCGCCGATATAGGGTCGGATAACTTCATACGCAATTTCTTCCTTTGTATACTGGTCGATATTTTCAATGAAGGTTTTGGAAAATGAAGGAATGCGTTCAGGAAAATACAATCCCTTGTCGGGCGCCAGGCCCCTGACCGTGGCTTCGCGGAAATCAACTTTGGGAGCTTGGTTATTGAGGCTATAGTAGTTCATTTGTATCGTGATGATTGTATTTGTTGCGAGTGGGCTGTGGCGAGTGGCAAGTGGGTAAGACTTTGCTACTGGCTGTCGAGCACATGCACTCCTGTGAGATTCACGGTGGTAACATAAGTATGCTGCGCCAATCCAATTCTGTTATAGATGTCCTTCATCACTCGTTCAATTTCTTTGGCAGTGCCCTCATCTTTGCTCAGCATGAAAATAGATGGGCCAGAACCGGAAATACCGCCACCCAGCGCGCCCGCCTGCTTGCATTTTTGTTTCACCTCATCAAAGCCAGGGATCAGCATGCTGCGTACGGGTTCGATAATGACGTCCTCCAGGGAACGCCCGATCAGGCCATAATCATTTTTCATGAAGCCGGCTACCAAGCCGCCGATATTTCCCCACTGTCTTATTGCATCTTTCAGCAACACTTCTTTCCGAAGGATCTGCCTTGCATCGGCGGTTCTTACTTCAATCTGCGGATGCACGACGGTAATGTGCAGTTCAGGCACGTGGATCTCCACAATATCCAACGGAAAAATGGAGCGGATCAGGGTTATGCCACCATAAATACAGGGTGCGATATTATCGGCATGTTTTACACCCGACGCAACTTTTTCGCCGATCATAGCGAAACGAACCATATCCTCTTTAGAAAAAATATTTCCCAATAAATGATTGGCCGCAACCACTGCACCTGCGGCACTGGCTGCGCTGGACCCGATGCCGCTGCCGGGTTTGATGTGTTTCTGTATGCTGACCTCAAAGCCGATGGGCTGATTGACCTCTTCGAGCATGGCCAGCAGGGGTGCGCCCGCAGTGTTCTGTGCAGGGTCAGTGGGCAGGTCGAATCCCTCTACCTTGTTCATGATCACTTTTCTTTCATCCAGCAGTTTAATGCTCATCAGGTCATAAGGAGCCTCCAGGCACATACCCAGTACATCGAAGCCGCAAACCAGGTTCGCAACCGTAGCGGGTGCATGAACAGTGCACGAGCGTGGCTGAACGTCTATGTGAGAAGAATTAGTCATCGTTATTAATTGGCTGCCCGGATGATGTCTGCAAAAACACCCGAAGCGGTTACTTCCGCCCCGGCTCCCGCACCTTTGATCACCAATGGCTGCTCGGGGTAGCGGTCTGTATAGAACAAGACCACATTGTCCTTGCCATATAAATGATAGAAATCGTGTTGCGGATCGATTTGTTGCAATCCAACAGAAGCCTTGCCTTCCTGATACCTGGCCACGAATTTCAGTTTTTTACCATTCGCTTCGGCAGATTCGTAGAGATTCTTGAAATGCAATTCTTCTTCTGCCATTGCAGCGTAAAAATCAGCCACGCTGCCCTGCATACAGGATGCCGGCATGAATGAATTGTTTTCAATTTCTTCCATTTCCATGGTGATCCCGGCTTCCCTGGCGAGGATCATGATCTTCCGCATCACATCCGTACCGCCAAGATCAAGTCTTGGATCGGGCTCGGTATATCCCTCATCCTGGGCTTGTTTCACCACAGAAGCAAAACTTTTCCTGCCATTGTAATGATTGAAAACAAAATTCAGTGTGCCGCTTAATACCGCTTCTATCCTGTTCACTTTGTCCCCACTGCGTAGCAGGTCATTGAGGGTACCTATCACCGGCAGACCCGCACCGACATTGGTTTCAAATAAAAATTTGGCATTGTACTCTCTTGCAAGGTCTTTCAATTTCCGGTAATAGTTAAAGGGAGAAGAGCAGGCTATTTTATTGCAGGCAACCACGGAAATGCTTTTTTCCAGCAGCAGATCGTAAGACGAGGCAACATCCTGGTTGGCGGTTACATCCACAAATACGGCATTCCGCAGATTTTTTGACTGGATGCCCTTTATAAATTCTGTTATCATCATCGGTTCGCCCTTGTCCAAAAGCGCTTTCCATTTTCCCAGGTCAATTCCTTCATCGTTAAAAAGCATTTTCCTGCTGTTTGCCAACCCAACCACGCGGAGCTGTAACCGAAGATTTTGCTGAAGGTATTGATCCTGTTGGCGGATCTGGTCCAGCAACCTGCTCCCTACATTGCCGGTTCCCGTGATGAACAGGTTCAATTGCTTATTCGTTGTTTCGAAAAATTCTTCATGAAGGATATTGATCGTTTTCTTGACATCGGCAACAGCCACCACGGCGGATATATTTCTTTCCGAAGATCCCTGCGCAATGGCCCTCACGTTCACTCCATTCCTTCCCAGCGTACCAAACATCTTACCACTGATACCCGGATGGCTTTTCATGTTGTCCCCCACGAGGGCGACAATGGCCAGGTTCTTTTCAACGATCAGCGGTTCCACCTTTCCCATATTGATCTCATGATCAAAAGCCCTGTCGACGGCCATTTTCGCCCTGGCTGTGTTGTGTTCTTCCACTCCTACGCAAATGGCGTGTTCTGACGAACCCTGTGTGATCAGGATCACATTGATTTTTTCACTGGAGAGTGCTTCAAACAGCCGTTTGGAGAAACCCGGTATCCCCACCATCCCGCTGCCTTCCAGGCTGAGCAAGGCGATCTTATTGATGCTTGAAATACCTCTTATGCTGCCGCCATTTTTGGTACTCACCCTTTCTACAATGGTCCCTTTGTCGTCAGGCGCGAAGGTGTTTTTAATCCAAACAGGAATGCCTTTATTCATCACCGGCTGAATGGTCGGCGGGTAAATCACCTTTGCGCCAAAATGAGAAAGCTCCATGGCTTCCTGGTAAGAAATATGCGGGATGACCCTTGCATTCGAAACCAGGCGCGGATCCGCGGTCATCATCCCCGATACATCCGTCCAGATTTCCAGTATTTCCGCATCAAGTGCCGAAGCCACAATAGCAGCAGTATAGTCTGAGCCGCCCCTTCCCAGCGTAGTGTTGTTGCCGTGAATATCAGCGGCGATGAATCCGGGCAGAACGAACACCGATTCCGCAGCCTGGCTGAAGTAGTTGCGGATGCGCTGATCCGTTATCGTTGGTTCTACGACGGCAGACCCGAATTGACTGTCGGTGCAGATCAGCTCCCTTGAATCCTTCCAGGCATTTTCAATGCCCAGGGTGCCGAGCCTCGCCGCGACGATTTGCGAGGAAAGCAACTCCCCGTAACTCACGATCTTATCCTTGGTGCGCGCAGATAGTTCGCTTAACAGAAATACACCATTGCAGATGTCTTCCATTTCATTACAGCGTTTTTTGACCTGGCTCAGCACGCTGCTTTGCTGCGTGATCGGAATGAGCTGTTTCACGGTTTCCAGGTGACGCTGCGCAAGCGCCGCCAATTTTTCTTTATAGGATTCGTCGCCGGCAGCTGCCAGCTCGCCGCATTCTATTAATGTGTCTGTGGCGCCACCCATGGCTGAGACGATGACCACCGTTCTATCCTTTGGTATGGCCTGCTGAAGAATGGCGGTCACTTTATTGATATGATCCGTATTCGCCACCGAACTGCCGCCGAATTTGAGAACCTGCATGGAGGGTAAAATTTATCGTTGAATTCAGAAAATAAAGCTGGATAAGAAATAGCAAAAGCCCAATGGATAATATGGAATGTACAATCCGCTTTTAGCGGATCGTCGTAATAGCAATAATTGAGAGACAAGCAGCCTTCGCAGCTGCCGGAGAAAGGGAGGAGACAATATGTTGTTTTTTTTGAATCACCTTGGCAAATGAAGCGCTAAGGTAAAGAAAGTTGATGAAAGAAAAATAACAAATCAGGGATTTTTTTAATAGAAATGAAGTATTTTAGGTCTTTGATTGGATTTATTGCTGCTTGCTATACCAAGTTGTTGAACGATTTTAAAAGCGTAATCATGAGCTATCAGATGTCCCCGGGTCTGCAGCAATTCAAGAACCAGGTTGGGATCAAGTTTCAGTTATACAATAGCCTGTTCACTTCTCTTCCTTTTCACCGCATTGAAAAGACGGGCATCCTGTTGTCTTTGCTGCTGACCTGGTGTGAAGACGGGTATAAAAAAAAACAAGGGCCTGAAGACATCATCGAAGAATTTTTTAAGAAACATACTTCCATCAACAATGAAAGAGAGCAGGTGGACACGCTGTTCCGGTTTGTTCAATACTGCGAGAGACAAATTGTACTGTTTGATGCGTTGGAAGACGCGGCGTTCAGAGACGTGAATGATATGGGCGGAGTCGGTACCATCAAACACCTGTCTTCAGAAGTCATCCAATCCAACAAAGAGGAGGAACTTGCCAAAAAATTAACCGATTATTCGGTTCGCATTGTATTGACTGCTCATCCCACGCAATTTTACCCCGGGGCTGTTTTGGGTATCATCAACGACCTGTCGAAAGCGGTGATCGACAACAATGCCAGCCAGATCAATATGTACATGCAACAGTTGGGGAAAACACCTTTTCTTAAAAAACAAAAACCCACGCCTTATGATGAGGCCATCAGTCTCGTCTGGTATCTGGAAAATGTTTTTTACCATGCTGCCGGACGGATACTTTCTTCATTAAAGAGTCAGTTTCCTGATGCCGTATCGGAAAACAATGCTGTGATCAAAATGGGTTTCTGGCCGGGCGGGGACCGCGATGGCAATCCTTTCGTGACGGCCGCTACCACGTTGAAAGTAGGCGAAGCGCTTCGGGGCGCAATCATCAAATGTTATTACCTGGATGTAAGGAAATTGAAAAGAAGGCTCACTTTCAAAGGTGTCGATACGATCCTCCAGGAGCTGGAAGACAAATTATACAGCAACATTTTTATCCCTGAACACAAAACGGAACTGTATAGGCAGGAGATCATGTTACCGCTGCAGCAGATCCGGGAGATCCTGGTCTATCAGCACAATAGTTTATTCCTTCACCTGGTCGATAACCTGATCAGCAAGGTGCTGGTATTCGGGTTGCATTTTGCAACGCTCGACATCCGGCAGGATAGTTCCGTTCACGCAAAATTGATGAAAGAGGTCAGCGCCAGGGGATCCCTGCTTCCGAAAAATTTCCCCGAATTGCCTGATACAGAAAAGATAGCTGCCCTGACCACCATTTCCGGAAAGGCGAATTCAGCTGATTATGAAGGACTGATAAAAGATACCCTCGAAACAATTCCGGCTATTAAAGAGATCCAGCGCTATAATGGAGTGGAAGGATGCAACAGGTATATCATCAGCCAATGCAATAGTGCGTTGAATGTGATGGAGGTATTTGCCCTCTTCCTACTCAGCGGCTGGAAAAAAGAAGAATTGAATATTGATATTGTGCCGCTGTTTGAAACGGTGGATGATCTGGAGAAGGCCGCCGAAGTCATGAAGACCCTATATGAAAACAAAGTATACCGGGAACATTTGCAGCGCATGCAGCATACGCAGACCATCATGGTGGGATTTTCGGATGGCACGAAAGACGGTGGCTACCTCATGGCGAATTGGGGGATTTATAAAGCCAAGGAAGAACTGACTTCTATTTCGAGGCAGTATGGAATCGATGTTGTTTTTTTCGACGGACGCGGAGGACCGCCTGCGCGTGGCGGAGGTAAAACGCATAAGTTTTATGCCTCGATGGGAAAGAATATTTCCAATAAAGAAATCCAGCTCACCATACAGGGACAAACCGTGAGCTCGAATTTCGGAACGGTTGATTCGGCACAATACAATATTGAACAATTATTGCACGCGGGCATTTCCAATGACCTGTTCTCTTCCATGAAAATCACCTTGCGCGGGGATGAGGAGCAGTTGCTGGAGGAGATGGCGGCGGACAGTTACCAGGCTTATGTGGATCTGAAGAACCATCCCCATTTCATGCAATATCTTAGCGAGGTAAGTCCTTTGCGTTTCTACAGCGAGACCAATATTGCCAGTCGTCCGAGCAAACGAAATAGTTCCTCCAGACTTGAACTGAAGGACCTGAGGGCCATTCCTTATGTGGGTTCCTGGAGCCAGATCAAGCAAAATGTGACGGGCTATTACGGCGTAGGGACTGCGCTGAAGGCTATGGACGAAAAAGGCAAATGGCCTGAAGTAAAAAGACTTTATTCGAATTCACTTTTCGTAAAAACGCTTATGGATAACTGTGAGATGGCGATGAAGAAATGTTTTTTTCCACTGACAGAACATTTTTCCCGGCATCCGGTCTTTGGCGAAATTTGGACGAAGATCTACCTGGAATTTGAACTCACGAAGAAATATGTGCTCAAGTTATCCGGTAAGAATGAACTGATGGCCGACTATCCTGTAGAGCAGCTATCCATACAAATGCGCGAGCGGATCGTACTGCCACTGAGCACCATCCAGCAATATGCGATCATCAAATTCAGAAAGCTGGAAACATCGATGGTGAATTCCCCCATGAAAGAGACCTATGAGAAATTAATTATCCGCTGTTCTTTCGGCATCATCAATGCGGCAAGGAATTCGGCCTAGATCTAAACCCATCTCTGACATAAATACGGCCATTTTCACCAGCTTTTTCTTGCATTAACAAAAAAAGGCAAGAATTTTTTTTCTCTCCCGATTCCATCAAATAGAGCATCAGCTTCCGCAAAATCATGCTCTGATAGTCCAAAAATTAGTTTTTCAAAGGATCAGGCATCCTAAGGAAAGGAGGCCGGGCTAAAAAAAGAACATATATAAAATTTTACAGATTAGACAGTTACGAATGCGATTGTTTGATAATTCATTGATGTGATATAATTTACATCGTGAATTGTTCGTTTTTTACGCAATTTTTAAATCCTGATATATGTTAAAATTAGCACCAGTTTTTTTGATTCTTACCATCATCTTGGGAATATATAGTCTTTCCGCTACAACGGTTATGCCTAAAGTATTCTTGTTTTCTTCTGTAGTGCTGCTTTTTCTTTCGCTGTTAGGCAAAAGAAAGATAGCTCACTAATCGCTACAGGTTGAATTAGCATTGAATCGAAATGGTTCCTCTTTGGGCGAACCATTTTTTATTAATAGCGCAAAATGCAAAAAGCGTTGTACTCAGATTTAGTACAACGCTTTTATTTACAAGTCAACTGCAAAATTAGGATACAAACTGTGGCCTCGGTTTCACTGCTTCCACTGGTGCAATAACAGCAGCTTCATCAGGATAGGCATCTGTGCCATGTTCCCAAACATCCAGTCCGCCTGGACCAACTTCTCCATTTGCTTCAACGCGGAGATTCCAGGGATGCGGTAATTGTTTGATCAGCCACATCATAACAATGGCAACCACAAAAGTAGCGATGGTTATGGTTGCACTGCCAATCAGCTGGGCTTTGAGCACAGTGGTTCCCCCGCCATAAAAGAGGCCAGCGACCGGGCTTGAATTGTCAGCTCCCGTTGCGCCAGTGGCTCCGAATTTTCCGGAGGCAAAGAAACCAAGCGAGAGTGTTCCCCAGATACCGCAAATTCCGTGAACAGGAACTGCGCCAACGGGATCATCGATTCTCCAATATTCGAGTAAATAAGTACCTAATACTACAAAGATACCGGCTACAAACCCAAGGCAAATAGCCCCAAGAGGATCAACCCAATAACAGGGACAGGTGATGGCGACCAATCCGGCCAGGAATCCGTTGGTTGTAAAACCAAGGTCGAATTTCCCTTTGCTCGAGCCAGACCAAAGTGCAATTAGCATGGCGCCCATTCCACCGCCACAGGCTGCCAGTGTAGTGTTGGTGGCAACGCGGCCAATGCCTTGCATATCCATTGCAGAAAGGGTACTACCCGGATTAAAACCATACCAGCCAAACCATAGAATGAATCCGCCGACAGCAGCAATGGTCAGATTATGTGGAGCCATTGGCCCCCCACCGTCCCGTTTAAAGATTCTGCCTAAACGTGGACCCAATACAATAGCACCCGCAAGGGATACCACACCTCCAATGGTATGAACAACGGTTGAACCAGCAAAGTCACGGAATCCTGTGCCTATGTTTGGCAGGAAATTTCCGGCGCTACCCATGGTTGCAAGAAAACCATCCGGCCCCCAGGCCCAATGGCCGATAATTGGGTAGATGAACCCGGTAACCCCGATACTGTAAAGAATATCTCCACGGAAGCTGGTGCGTCCGATCATTGCACCAGAAGTTATCGTAGAACATGTGTCGGCGAAAGCGAACTGGAAGATCCAGTGCGCGATCACAGGCACGCCTGTCGTTTCATAAGTATCAGGTGCTCCGGAAAGAAAGAACCAATGATAACCAATAAACCCATTACCGTGGCTAAACATGAATGCATACCCGAATGCCCAGAAAAGCAAGCCGCAAAGACAGGTATCAAAAATACATTCCATCAGTACATTCACCGTCTCCCTTCTACGGGCAAATCCAGCTTCCAGCATCACGAATCCTGGTTGCATTCCAAAAACCAGGAATGCTGCTACCAGTGTCCATACAGTGTTAATTGAATTCATCATGCTCGTTTCATGAGGAGTATATGTAGCTCCTTGTGCATGAACGGGTGTGCCCCCCAGGATGGCTGGTAAAAAGCCCATGGCGAGTAGTACAAGAAAAACGCCAATAATTTTCCCCGCGAACATCAAAAACCAAAGGCGAGCCTTGGCAGCTTTAGATAACCTGGGCAAAGCCAATGCCATTGGCCTTCGGTTATTCCTGATTAACTGGTGTAACATGCGTTGTTGATTTAGTTGATTAAAAGATGAATGCTTGATAGAGATCTGATTTCATCGGTCATCTGAACTTATGCGAAACCGTTAGGGGGAGTAGTCCTTCCGGTTTTTTTTGGTTTAAAAGTGGTACGTTGCTGCAAGAATGAAACTTCCTGTTGATTTGGTTGTTTCTGTGGCATTCTTATAGAAAACCGAATTGCCGGCGTTGTCAAGCCTGAATTCCGGAATAATGGTAAGATTGTCCACTTTGAAATTGAAGGAAAGCGTCGGTGCGAACACGCTCTTTAAGCCGAGGTATTGATCATCATCACCGATGTATTCTCCGCGGAGGGTAAGCCCGAACCAGGGAGTCGGATCTACATTGATGTACAAGGCCAAACCATACCATTTTTTTGCTGCATTAAAATCAGGCGCTGCAGCAGAATCTTTAAAGCTGACAGACTGGTATGTTGCGTTGAATCCGAGGCTGAATTTTGACGAAACGGCGAAGGTAGCCACCAGATCAGGCTGAATCACTTTCTTTATGTCGCTTTGTTTTCCAGCCACGAAATTGAGGAAGAGTTTAAACTTATCATCTTTTGAACCTGTCGATAACTGTGCAATAAAGGATTTAGGCATGGCAGGTGCAGACCTGAAATCCGTGGGGTTTGAAATACCGACCATTAAAGCGCTTTTGCCTCCGAGGCTGATGTCCGCCTTTAAGCCGGTGTGTGAGAATGGTCCATTGGTGAACATGTAGCTCATGCTGTAATTCCTGTTCAGGTATGCGTCCAGCACTTCGTAACCGACATGGGTACCCCAGGTGCCTAAAGTAAATTTGATTGCTGAAGAAGGTGCATAAGTTAAATACAACTGTTTGATGGCAAAGCGCGTATTGGCGTCATTGTAGGCGAATTCTTCGGCCCTGGTACCAAATCCAAGGTCTACGGTCGCACTTACCTTTCCGAAACTATGGTCCAGCCTTACCGAGGCCATGCCCAATTCGAAGGAATTGCTGGAATGGGTAAAACTGGTGTAACTGTTGTAAGGAAATGATTTTGGGTTGTTGAAATTATACCGGTAATAGGCATCCACAGAACCCGTAACGGTGACCGGCGGCGGCGTAGCTTTAGCGGCTGAATCCTTACTCTGCGCCCGGATCATGACAAAAGGCAATAATAGAGAACTAGTCACTAAGAATTTTCTTAACATTGCAATTGGTTTTAAGTGTTAAAAAGGGGTACAGTTAGAACTTTGTCCAGAAGTTCTTTAATAGCTGTACCTTTTTCTATTTACAATCTTGATACTAATGTGGCAGGCAAGAACAATCGTTAAAAAAATCTGTGTACAGATAATGAGATGTGTAGTAGGAGTCAGGTTTGGGTCGATTTGAATATAGGAACCGGGGAGGCTTTCTCTCAGAATAATCGCAACAAAGGCTAAAACGGAAAGCATCATGTAGAGATTGAATTCCAGGTTAAGCCCCGATTGGTTTTTATTCATGAAATCTTGTTTTGGTATAATCGATTCTAATCTTTGGCTAAATTAGTTAAAAATCATATCGAAAGATTAAAATATGTTATAATAATTTGAATATAAATTATCATAATATATAGCTATTTTTATAATAAATTGATTTACAACAATATTTAATATGAATAAGATTATTGTAAAAATATTCATCAAATATTATATATTATAATATATATATGGCAGGCCTGCCAGTGAGTAAATTTAAGCGCGGGCGAGCAACAAAAAAAGGGAGCGAAGAAGATCTGAAAGTCCGTAAACCGTCAAATCTTCTTCGCTCCCTTTTTTTGTTCTTAATATGATGCTGCGATCACCGAATTATCTTTGGTTTCAAGCAGCGATGATCCCATCAGGTATTCGTCTATCTTCCTGGCGCATTCCCTGCCTTCACTGATGGCCCAAACAACCAATGACTGGCCCCGGCGCATATCCCCGGCAGTGAAAATTTTGGCGATATTGGTTTGATATGATTTTTCAGTGGCCTTCACATTACCGCGATCATCGAGTTCAACGCCAAGTTCATTGACCAGGCCATCGTGTTGCGGATGCACAAATCCCATAGCTAAAAATGCCAGTTCGCAGGGAATATCTTTTTCTGATCCGGCAACTTCGACGAACCGAGCGGGTTTATCATCTTCCGTAAATTTCCACTCCAGGTTCACGATCTTCAACGCTTTTAAGTTACCCTGTTCATCGCCAATAAATCCCTTGGTTGCCACTGCCCATTGTCTTTCGACACCTTCTTCGTGAGATGAAGACGTTTTTAATGTCATGGGGTAGGTTGGCCAGGGCATATGCGCTGTTCTTTCCTGCGGCGGTTTCGGCAGCAACTCAAACTGGGTAATTGTTTTTGCAAAATGACGGTTTGAAGTTCCCACGCAATCACTTCCCGTGTCTCCACCCCCGATAACCACCACATTTTTTCCTTTTGCCAGGATATTGGTTTCAGTAAAGGCTGTTCCGCTGACCCTTTTATTTTGTTGTTTTAAAAACTCCATGGCAAAATGGACGCCATTCAATTCCCTGCCCGGAATGGCGAGGTCCCTGGGGATGGTAGATCCACCTGCCAGCACGACGGCATGAAATTCCCTGAGTAAGTCATTGATGCTGATGTTCACGCCTACATCCGCATTGCATTTGAACAGAACCCCTTCCTCTTCCATCAGCTTGATCCTCCGGTCAACCACCCATTTCTCGAGCTTAAAATCAGGTATGCCATACCGTAACAACCCACCGGGGGCGTCGTCGCGCTCAAAAACGATAACGGTATGACCCGCATAGTTGAGTTGGGCAGCAGCGGCAAGTCCGGCCGGACCTGAACCCACTACAGCAATTTTCTTACCCGTCCTGATATTGGGTTTATGCGCTTTGACAAATCCTTTTTGAAAAGCAATTTCAATGATGTGTTTTTCGATTTCTTCTATGGCGACGGCTGGTTGGTTAATGCCCAATACACAACTGCTTTCGCATGGCGCCGGACAAATCCTGCCGGTAAATTCAGGAAAATTATTCGTGGAAGATAAAATACCGTAGGCGTCCTGCCAGTCTTTCCTGTACACCGCATCATTGAATTCGGGAATGATATTGCCCAAAGGACATCCATGGTGGCAAAAAGGAATGCCACAGTTCATGCAGCGCGCGGCCTGCTGGTTTAATTGTTCTGCGGGATACAAGGAAATGAACTCTTTGTAATCCGATCTTCTTTCCTGCACAGGACGTTTGGCAGGAAGTTCCCTCGTAAATTCCATAAAACCCGTCGGTTTGCCCATATTCTTACTTTTGCAATGGAGAAATCCCAAAATCTAACATCTTCATCCGGCCACAGAGAACCACGGAGAGGTTCAGTCACACAAGAGAAAGCCTACTCCGCGTTCTCAGTCAGTTTTGGTTCTCTGTGGCCGGCGCAACCTCATTTGTTGCTCTTCACAGTCACCCTTTCTTTTTTTTCTGACAATGCTTTTTTATAGTCTTTAGGAAATACCTTGATGAAATTCTTCAGCTGGTTTTCAAAATCATCCAGCACAAATTTTGCGACTGCACTGTCCGTGTAAGCATAATGCCGCTGGATCATATCCCTGATTTCCGCACTGTCCTCTTCCAGCACCGGATCCAGGTCAACCATTTCTTTATTGCATAAGGCGTCGAAATGTCCATTCACATCATAAACGTAAGCAATCCCGCCACTCATGCCTGCGGCAAAATTCCTGCCGGTATCGCCGAGGATCACTACCCTTCCACCGGTCATATATTCGCAGCCGTGATCACCGACTCCTTCAACAACCGCGTGCACGCCTGAATTCCTGACGCCAAATCTTTCACCCGCCTTGCCCCGGATAAATGCTTCTCCAGACGTAGCGCCGTAAAAGGCCACGTT
>Ga0193728_1000264_pt1 | contig 24664 bp, 22 predicted proteins | sample U1c1metaG_FD_143037 | JGI IMG/M metagenome (GOLD analysis project Ga0193728, IMG submission 143037) | Soil microbial communities from a riparian zone of the East river system, Colorado, United States - U1c1 | ecosystem: Environmental > Terrestrial > Soil > Riparian zone | place: USA: East River... | reverse complement strand
CGCAGCGTGAGGCTCGGGAACGTCAGCTCCAGGACGCTGTCGCCGAAGTTCGTGGTTCCGTTCCACGGCCCGTTGCCGGTGTCGATCAGGATGCGACCCCCGCCCGGCTCGACGACCGCGCCGCCGCGCGAGAGGATCGCCGAATCGCTGGCCTGACAGCCGCTGGGCACGAGCAGGCCGCGACGGTTGGCGCAGAGCGTGTTGAACACTCGCTGAAGCCGCCCGCTGGAGCGGTCGATCAGAGCCACGTGACCCTGATAGGGCGGGGCGTCGCCGAGGTAGCCGCTCGTGGCCACGACGACGTCGGGACCGTCGATGTTCAGCGCCGCGCCGAGCTTCTCGTGCGTGGGATCGCGGGTGACGCTCACCGGCCAGGCGCCGGCGCGGTCCTCGGCACCAGTGGCGAGCGAGAGCTTGTGAATCAGCCCGTTGGGTGACGCGGCGTACACGAACAGTCCGTTCGGGTCGGTGAGGGGACTGGTGGTTGTGAGCTGCTCCGAGCCCGCCCAGCCGGCATAGCCCGGCGGGGTGAACGTCCATAGGACACGCCCGTCGGCGGCATCGATCGCGAGCGTCTTGCCGTATGTCGTCGTGACGATGATCGTCTCGTGGACGGCGCCGTTGACGGTCGCCGCGTGCAGGTAGATCGGCGAGGAGTCGACCGTCCCCGGGAGCGCGACGCGCAGGTGGTGCAGATGCCCGACATTGGCACTCGTGATCTCAGTCGCGCGTTCGGTCGCGTCGCCGCGCTGCGGGTTCAGCCCGAACTCCGGCCAGTCGCGCAGCGGCGCGACCGTGGCGATGTGCGCCGGGGCAGGGATCGCGCCGGCCCCCCCGATAGCCGCGGTAGAGCTGTCCGTGGCGTTGCCGGTGCCGCTGCCGCAGGCGGCGATCAGCGTGCAGGCCGACCCCACGGACACCAGGCGCGTGAGGTGGCGGCGGGCGCGCATATGTGTGTTCTAACGTATCCCCAACGCATCCGCGAAGGGCAGCTGCCGATATGCTGGCTCGATGGCCAAGACCCCGCAGGTCGGCGACCCGGCGCCGGACTTCGAGCTCCCCGGCACTGACGGTCCGTTCAAGCTCTCCGACCATCGCGGCGAGCGGGTGGTGCTGCTTTTTTACCCGGGCGATCACACGATGGTTTGCACGAAACAGTTCTGCTCCTATCGTGATCGCGGGGATGAGTTCGCGGCGTTGAACGCGACGGTCGTGGGGATCTCTTCGCAGGACCTGGAGTCGCACGAGGGGTTCGCCGGCAAGTTCTCGCTCAACGTGCCGCTGCTCGCGGATGTGGACAAGCGGGTCGCGCGCGCCTACAGCGCCTATTCGGCCCGGTTGGGGACCAAGCGCGCGGCGATCGTGATCGACGAGGACGGGATCGTCCGCCATCGTCACGATCATCTGCTGGGGCTCGACTACCAGTCGGTGGACGACCTCGAGGCGGCGCTGGATACGCTGCCCAGCCCGGGCGCCTGAGGGATCGCATCGCATCCGACGCCTTTCGGGAAAGGCTTGAAAAACCGAAGGCCTTTGGGTAGTCTGAAGGTATGGCTACCAAGCATGATCGTGCGATCGCGTCGTTCCTGGTAGGCCTGGACGATGTGGTTGAGGAGCTCAGTGTGGTCAGCGATCCACAGCGTTCAGGAGAACTCGCGGAGCAGCTGATGGCGATGGGCGCGCAGCTCAAGCGGGCTGCGCCGAATGCGGCTCGGGGAGTTCCGGTGGCGGAGGCGGCGCGGTATCTGGGTGTCTCCGAGCCGACTGTCCGGCTGTGGGCGAGACGTGGTGCGCTGGCGTCCCTGCCGGGCTCCAAGCCGGCGCTGATCGAGCACGAGAGCCTGAGACGGGTCGGGCGCGCGGTACGCGAGTTGCGTGCAAAGGGCGAGAATCGCGAGTGGCTGGAGGGCGTCGTTCGCTACGTGGAAGATATGACGGATCGGTCGAGTCCGAGCGTACGCCAAGGTTTGAAGGACCTGGCTGAAGGCAAGCTCCAACCGGCCTAACGAGCGCACGGGGTGGCACATTCCGTGTTCGTGGCCGACACGGTCGCCCGTGTCGCCGCCTCGTTGAACAAGACGGATCGACGGGCATACGACGCGGCGATCTCGGGCCTGAAGGGCGAGGGTTGCAAGGCCGCCGGGTATCGGCGCGACGTGCCTCCCTTTGCGCGGAAGCGGGGGAGAGCTTCCGCTTCGTGTGGTGGCTGTTGCACAAGGGGTGCTGTCGCGGTCCTAACTGCGCCCGTCCCAGTCGGACGCAAGCATCGCGTACACGACGCTGTCGAGATAGCGACCGCCGATCTGCTCGGCCTGGCGAAGGATCCCCTCCTCGCAGAATCCGAGGCGTTCCGCGATCGCCCTGCTGCGGCCGTTGTCAGTTGCAATGCGCAGTTCGACCCGGTTGAGCTGCCACGTGTGCAGCGCATGGTCGACGAGTGCTCGCATAGCCCGTGTCATCGTTCCCTTGCCCTGGTGTCGCTCGTCGAGCCAATAGCCGATGCTCGTTCTGCGGTGAGTCCAGTCCACGGCGTGGAATCCCACCACGCCGATGATTGTTGCCTCGAAGACGATCGCCGCCTGGAAGCCGTCGTTATCGACGAGCTGTCGGCGGGTTGTCCGTATGAACCGCAGTGTGTCCTCGAGGCTCTGAGCCGATGCCCACGGCATCCAACGGCTGAGATAGGCGCGGTTCGCGTCGATAAGCGCATGTAGCTCATCTGCGTCGGTCTCATCGAGCGACCGCAGCCAACATGCGTCCGAAATCGGGATCTGCAGCACATCGTCAGTCTCGTCGATCGGCGAGCGCCCGGGCACCACCAGCGCATCCGGTGGTACTGCTCGTCGCGCGGATCGATCGCTTCCAACGCCGCGGACGCTCAGCCTGCCGTTCAGAGTGGCGTCTGATCACAGCCACCCATACCTGCTGAAGCTCCACAACCACCAAATAGCGCTCGCGTCCGCTTGAGGGGAAACTCAGCCAACTAGCGACCCATCCGCCTCGAACCGCTGTTGGTCGCCGATCCACCAGAAACAAACGAAGGATGAGCCCCTGCAGGCCGTCTTACACGCGCCGGTAGCGAAGGTAAACGACGCGAGAGCCAAACGTCTGCGTCTCGACCAGTTCCAGGTTGGTCCTCTCTTCCAGGGCTGGGAAGTAGGGGGTGCCTCCGCCCAGTACGACTGGACTGACGAACAGCCGGTACTCGTCGATAAGACCTAGCTTGATGAGGGTGGAGGCCAGGCCAGCGCCACCGACGGCTAGGTCCTTACCTGGTTGTTCCTTCAGCTTGGCAACCTCTTCGGCAACGCCGCCCCTGACCAGCCTGGTATTGCCCTCGACCTTCTCAAGGGTATTCGAGAACACGATCTTCGGCATGCTCTTCCAGATGCGGGCGAACTCGAGCTCGTGCTCCGCGGCTGAAGGGTAGCGTCCAGCGGGATGCTCGCGTGCCCGCTCGACGAGCTCCGCCATGCGGAGGGGCAGGATGTCGGGCTGCGGAAGCGGAACACCGTACTCTGGAGGTAGGACGATCGAGGCAGACAACGCCGCGAAGGTCAGGTCAGCGGCGCCGAAGCACTCACCGCATAGGTACGGACGGCCGTCCGCGAGCAGCTCTGCGACAAAGTCGAACTCGCGCCAGACGGCCGCCTCGTCCTCGGTCTCGATCCCCGGGCGGATCTCGAGCACGCGCCCGACGAAGCGCCGGGCCAGTGGCCATCCCAAGCGGATCGCGCGGTCCTCCCACGAGGGCACGCCCTCGTTGTTGAAGCGCAGCGCAAGCTCCCGCGCGGCGAGCATGTGGATGTACATGAGCCGCCGACCCCTTGGCCCCAGCACCTCGTCCAAGCGCCGGCATAGGCACTCGACCTCATCGCGTGGATCTGGCTCCGCGGGAAACAGCCGATACTCCGGCGGAGTGCCCTCATCGACCCACGCGAGGATCTCCCTCGAGTCCCCGATCGCACCATCCGGTGTCACAAGCACGGGGACCGTGATCCCACCACCCGCCCGCCGCGCCGCGAGCTGGTGGATGCCCTGGACATGGCGCTCCTCGCGATAGGCGACCCCCACCCGCTCAAGTGCCCACCGCGCCTTCTCGCAGTAATGGCTGATCGGGATCGTGACGAGCCTCAGCACTGCAGGAAAGTATGCCGCGCCCAAGCGGCGGCGCCTAACAGCTCCTCGTCCACGATAGGCAGGCGCCTCGACTCATCGTTGAATCCTGTGATAACACGATGGTGTGTACGAAACAGTTCTGCTCCTACCGTGATCGTGGGGATGAGTTCGCGGCGTTGAACGCGACGGTGCCGGCCCAGAGTCCTTGCAGAGGTATGGCTGCGAGACGATCGCCGAACGGAAGCGTGTCCGCTCCCGTGTAGAGGATCGCTCCGGCCTTGAAGCGCTCGCCGAGCTTGTCGCGTAGGTAGCGCAGGCCGGCGAAGTCCGCGCTGTTTGGGGTCGCGGTCGCCTTGACCTCGATCCCGACGATCTCGCCGCTGTGGCGCTCGAGGATGACGTCAACCTCGCGCTGTTGCTTGTCGCGATAGTGATACAGCGATACGGGCTCTTGTGCCCAATCGGCTTGGCGGCGGAGCTCCATCGCGACGAAGCTCTCGAGCATGGAGCCGGCGACGGGACCGTCCTCGGCGATCCGTCGCTCGTTCGCGCCGATCAGAAACGCGAGCAGCCCGATCGGCCACGGGGACTGCGGTCCTGAAGCTCGGGTAGCCGCCGGTTACGAGCATGCTCGCCGCGGCGGCGCGACCGATCCTCGCTCCGGAGACCGGGGGAAACCTTGCGTGAAAGAGCGCGTCGATGAACGTCTCGCGGGTGCCTTGCAGCTCACCCTGGGACAGGGTGAGAGATTGATGTACTGGACGCGCCCGGGAAGCGCGTCGGCGACGGTCGGGAGCGTGAGGAGGTTCGCGGACCCGGTGAGCAGGAACTGTCCGCGCGTCTGGTCGCTGTCCAGACGCCGCTTGATTGCCAGCAGCAGGCTCGGTATACGCTGAACCTCGTCGAGCACCGCTGCGCCGGTGATTGCGGCGACAAAGCCGGCCGGGTCTGTTCGCGCCGCGTTCGCCGTCGGCTCGTCATCGAGGCTGATCAGCCGGGCGGGGTGCTCGTTTGCCGCGATGTCCGCGACGAGCGTGCTCTTGCCGACCTGCGGGCCCCGAGCAGCGCGACGGCACGGCTCTCAGCAAGCGCCTCGAGAACCCGGGGGCGGACGTGGCGTGCGAAGAGTCCTTCTGGCATCCGCGAAGACTACAACCATGCCCGGACTGATTGTGAACAACGGGACGGCCGGATTGTGATTTACCGGGCGGACAAATTGTGTGTGACCGCACGCCGCCTGCTCAAGCTCTCGGATTTCCGTGGCCAACAGGATGGTGTGCACGAAACAGTTCTGCTCCTACCGTGATCGCGGGGATGAGTTCGCGACCCTGAACGGTGGACGACCTCAAAGCGACGCTCGACGCGCTTAGCTGACCGGCGCCGGCTCCCCGGGCACCGCGCGCTCCTCGGGAGTGCGCCGGGAGTGCAGCTCCGCGAGCTCGAGCTGCAGGCTGCGCGGACGCTCGCCGGCTGTCGGTGAGCGCCGCGTCCAGGCGCCCTGCGCGTCGAGCTCCCACGCGCTCTGGTTGTCGGCGAAGGCCCGGTCGAGCGCGTCAAGCAGCTCGGCGCGCAGGGCGGGGGACTCGATCGGGGTGGCCAGCTCGACGCGGTGGTCGAGGTTGCGTGGCATCAGGTCGGCCGAGCCGATGTAGATCGTGTGCTCGCCGCCCCGCTCGAACGCGTATACGCGTGAGTGCTCGAGCAGGCGCCCGACGATCGAGACGACCCTGACGTTCTCCGAGACGCCGGGAATGCCGGGTCGCAGGCAGCAGATGCCGCGCACGTTCAGGTCGACCTGAACGCCCGCCTGCGAGGCCTCGTACAGCGCCCTGATGCAGCGCCCGTCCACGAGCGCGTTCATCTTCATCATGATCCTGCCGGGCGTCTGGGCGGAGTGCGAGGCGATCGTCCGCTCGATCTGGGAGAGGATGCCGTCGCGCAGCTGGTTGGGCGCGATCAACACCTTGCGGTAGTGCAGCGGGCGGCCGAAGCCCGTGAGGTAGTTGAACATGTCCGCGACGTCTGCGCCGATCTGCTCGTCGGTGGTGAACAGCCCGAAGTCGGTGTAGAGCCGCGCTGTCGCCGAGTGGTAATTGCCGGTGCCGATGTGCACGTAGTTGCGCACCCCGTCGCCCTCGCGGCGCACGACGAGCACGCACTTGGCGTGCGTCTTCAGGGCGGGCTGGCCGTAGACGACGTGCACGCCCGCCTCCTCCAGCGCCTTGGCCCAGTGGATGTTCATGCGCTCGTCAAAGCGCGCCTTCAGCTCGACCAACGCGACCGCCTGCTTGCCGCGCTCGGTCGCGTCGATCAGCGCCGGCACGAGCGGCGAGTCATCGCTCGTGCGATACACGGTCTGCTTGATCGCGAGCACGTTCGGGTCGGCCACGGCCTGCTCGACGAAGCGCTCCACGGAGGTGGCGAAGGAGTCGTAGGGGTGGTGCACGAGCAGGTCGCCTTCGCGCATCGCGCCGAGCACGTCGGGGCGCTCGCCCTCGTGACGCAGCAGGCGCGGGTGGGTGCTGCCGGTCAGGGGCTCCTCGCGCAGCTCGGCGTAGCCTCCCAGGCGCACGATCTGCCACAGCGCGCCCATGTCGAGCAGCCCCGCGACGGAGTAGACCTCGTCCTCGGCGACGCCCAGCAGATCGATCAGGTCGGTGCGCAGGCGCTCGGAGCAGCGCGTGCCGATCTCCACGCGCACGATCTCGCCGAAGCGGCGGCGGCGCAACTCGTCCTCGACGGCCTGCAGCAGGTCGGCGGCGTCGTCGGAGACCTCCAGGTCGGCGTCGCGCGTGACCCGGAACACGTCGCAGTCGACGATCTCCATGCCCGCGAACAGCGCGTCGAGATGATGGGCGATGACGTCCTCCAGCGCCACCAGCGTGAGCGGGCCTTCGTGGGGCTGCTCGAGCGTCACGAAGCGGGGCAGGATCTCGGTGGGGACCTTGACGCGCGCGAACACGGTCTCCTCGGTCGCCGGGTCGCGCACGAGCACGCCCAGGCTGAGGGAGAGGTTGGAGATGTAAGGGAACGGACGACCGGGAGCGACGGCCAGCGGGGTCAGCGCCGGGAAGATCACGCGCCGAAAGTGCCGGGCCAGCTCCGCGCGTTGGTTCTCGTCGAGCTCGTCGACGCCGACGACCGCGATCCCGTGCTCGGCCAGGGCGGGACGCAGCCGGCCTTCGAAGCAGTCGACTAGACGCTGCCCCAGCTCCTGCGCGCGCTCGCGGATCAGGGCGATCGTCTGCGAGGGCGTGCGCCCGTCCTGGCCGGGGTTCTCCACACCCGCGTCGATCTGGTCGTGCAGGCCGGCGACCCGCACCATGTAGTACTCGTCGAGGTTGGTCGTGTAGATCGCGCAGAACTTGACCCGCTCCAGCAGCGGCGCCGTCTCGTCTTCGGCCAGCTGCAGGACGCGGTCGTTGAAGTCCAGCCAGGACAGCTCGCGGTTGATGTACAGCGCGGGGTCCTCCAGGGCCGGGTGAGCGGGCGTTGCGGGGTGGTCGAACATGGCCGTAGCTCACGCTACACTCTTGGCGCCCGCAAGCTGTTGCCAAGCCACCGCTTGCAAGGCGCATACCCGCCCGTGGAGCTTCTCGGACCCTATGTTCAGGGGCGGTTGCGGTCACACCTTGTCAACGGCGGTGGTGCAGATCACGCTAGTCTGATGCCGGGCAATGGCGCGCCAACTTTGGCTACTACGTCACGCCGAGGCCGAGCCGCACGGGACGCGGCCCGACTCCGATCGGCGGCTGACCCGGCGCGGGGAGCAGCAGGCGCGCGCGGCCGGGGTTGCGATCCAGCAGCTGGCGGTCGCGTTCGACGAGGTGCTGTTCAGCCCCAAGGTGCGCGCCCGCGCGACCGCCGAGCTCGCGGCCGAGGGCTGGAGCGCGCAGCAGCGCGAGCTGCTGCGTGAGCATCCGCCGCTGGCGGGTGGGTTCGACTCCTCACGTGCGATCGACGCGCTGGCCGGGGTTCCGGCGCAGGATGGCAGGCTGCTGCTGGTCGGTCACGAGCCCGACCTGTCGCTGACGGTCGGCGGGCTGACCGGCGGGCGGATCGATTTGAAGAAGGGTGGCCTGGCGGTCGTCAGGCTGGAGGGCGGGATGCCACGCCTAGGCGACGACGGCGTGGTCGGCGAGCTCGCGATCCTGATGCGTCCCCGTGAGCTTGCGCTGATCGCCGGCGTCCCAATCGACCGGGACTGAGTTGACAGCGGCGGCGGGTGCCAGATCCGCGTCGCTCTCCGAGGAGATGGAGTTCGCGCCGGCGGCGATCGCGTCCAGCGACTCCGCCGCGAAGCGGTAGCCGATGCCGAAGTGGGTGTGGATGTAGCGCCAGCGCGGCGAGGCCCGCTCCAGCTTTTGGCGGAGCTTGCGTACGAACACGTCGACCGAGCGGTCGCCGCGGACCATCGCGTAACCCCACAGGCGCGAGTAGATCTCCTCGCGCTCGAGCACCCTGCCCTCGGCGGCGGCGAGCAGCTCGATCAGCTCGAACTCGCGCCTGGTCAGGTCGAGGCTGTGGCCGGCGACGAACGCTTGGAAGCGGTCGGTCCGGATCTCGACCTCGCCCGCCAGCAGCGGCTTGACCTCCGCGCGGCCCGTGGCGCGCCTGCGCCGGCGCGCGCCGCCCTGCACGCGAGCGATGACCTCCTCGGGATGGCAGGGCTTGGTGATCCAATCGTCAGCGCCGAGGCGCAGCCCGCGCACGCGCTGGGCGACCGTCGAGGGGCCGGTGCAGACCACGACGCCCAGCTCGGGCAGCGCGCCGCACAGGCGCTCCAGCCACTCCCACGCCTGGGGGCCGAGCACCGCCAGGTCGACGACCAGCGCGCTCAGGCGCATCGAGGCGATCGCATCGGTGGGGACGGGGCCGGCGAGCACGCGGTGCTCCCAGCCCAGGCGGTCCAAGCGCTTGCTCAGGACCTGGATGAACCCGCTGTCGCGGTCGAGCACCGCGATGCGCAACGACGTGCCGCCCGGGGTGCTTGACGGCGTCGCCTCCTCCGTGGCGCGGATACTTTCCGTCATCGCGGCGCAGTCTAGGGGACCGCGCGGACCGCGTGTGCAACGTCCTGCCCACGGTAACAGGATGTTCACAAGCGAAAATCGCTATTTGCGAGGTGATCGCGGTGCGATGCTGGCGCCGCGCGGGCTCATGTTGCGGCTCGTGTCGGGAGTCCTGCCGGGCGACGGCGCGCGATCGGAGCGCGCTCAGAGCGTTTCGGGGCTCGTGTCCGGCGCGGCGTCGGGCGGCACGCCCGCCGGATGTGAGGAGTCCGAGAACTCCCTGAACAGGCCGGTGACGACGAACGCGACCTGCTCGCCGATGTCCACGGCGTTGTCGCCGATCCGCTCCAGGGCGCGGGCGACGAGGATCATGTGCATCGCCCACTCGCGCGTGTCGGGGTCCTCGCCGATCTCGATCGCCATGCGGAAGATGTCGCGGTTCAGGCGGTTGATCTCGCGGTCCTGACGTACGAGGTCTTCGGCCAGTTCGACGTCGCGTCCGGAGAAGGCGGCGCGCGACTGGATGACCTCCGAGCGCGCCTGCGCGCCCATCTTCAGCAGCGCGTCGAGGACCTCGCGGCGCACGGGCGGCTCGTGGCCTGAGAGGGGTATGAGCTTGGCGATGTTCACGCACTGGTCGCCCATCCGCTCGACGCGCATGATCACATGCAGCAGCGCGGCGACGAGGCGCAGATCGCCCGCCACGGGCGCCTGCAGGGCGAGCAGCGAGAGGATGCCCTGGTGGACCTCCAGGTAGCGCCCGTCGAGGCGATCGTCGTCGGCGATAACCATCTGCGCGAGCTCGACGTCCTGGTGGTTGAGGGCCTCCATCACGCGGTCGAGCTGCTCGACGACGAGATCCAAGCCGCCGAGCGCGCGCTCCTGGAGCTCCAGCAGCTGCTGCTGGAAGTGGGCGCGGCCCTGGGCAGGGGCGGGGGCGGCGCCGTCGTCGGGACCGCCGAGCGAGTCCGGGATGCCGGTCTGCCGGGGGCCGGGCTCAGCCGAACTTTCCGGTGACATATTCCTCGGTCCTGGGGTCGTTCGGGGTGGTGAAGATCTCATCGGTGGGGCCGACCTCGACGAGGCGCCCGTCGAGCATGAACGCGGTGCGGTCGGCCACGCGCGCGGCCTGCTGCATGTTGTGCGTGACGATCACGATCGTCACGCGCGTCTTGAGCTGGTCGATCAGCTCCTCGATCTTGAGCGTCGCGATCGGGTCCAGGGCCGAGCAGGGCTCGTCCATCAGGATCACCTCGGGATCGACCGCGAGCGAGCGGGCGATGCACAGCCGCTGCTGCTGTCCGCCGGAGAGTCCCGCGCCGGGCTCGTGCAGGCGCTCTGAGACCTCCTCCCACAGGCCGGCGCTGCGCAGCGCGGCTTCGACCTTCGGCTGCTGGGCGGCCTTCGAGCGCGAGCGGCGCCCGTGCGAGGTCAGGCGCAGGCCGGCGGCGACGTTGTCGAACACGGACATCGTCGGGAATGGGTTGGGCTTCTGGAAGACCATCCCGATCGCGCGGCGCACGGCGACGACGTCGACCGACGGGTCGTAGATGTCGAAGTCGTCGAGCAGCACCTGTCCCTCGGCGTGGGCGCCCGGGATCTCCTCGTGCATGCGGTTGATGCAGCGCACCATCGTGGACTTGCCGCAACCGGAGGGCCCGATGATCGCGGTCACCTCGTTGGCGCGGAACTCGAGGTCCACGCCCTTGACCTGTTCGGCCTCGCCGTAGAACGCGCGCAGGCCCCGCAGATGCACGGCCAGCCCGGCCTTGGTCGGCGCGGCCGGCCGGCTCGCGGGGGCGACCTCGGGGCGCGCCGGCGCCGGCGCGCGGGCCTGGCTGGGCTCAGCGATCTCGTCGGGATCCATCGCGGTGGTCCTCGGGGTCGGAGTCTCGGCGTCGGGCGCGGGAGAGACGCTCGTGTTGGGGGGAAGCGTGGTCATGCAAGGCGACTCCTTCGCGAGACGGCTCGGGCTATCAGGTTGAGGATCAGGATCATGACGACGAGGGTGAGCGCGGCGCCCCACGCACGGTCTACCACGGCCGTGGTCGGGGATGTGACGTCGTTGTAGATTTGCACGGGCAGCGAGTTCATGAACCCACCAAGGCTGGTGGTCGTCTTGAACGTCGCTCCGGCCGTGAACAGCAGCGGCGCGGTCTCGCCGGCGGCGCGGGCGATCGCCAGCAGCACGCCGGTGACCATCCCGGGCAGCGCGGTGGGCAGCACGATGCTTCCGATCACCCGCCAGCGGGGCGCGCCGAGCGCCAGCGCCGACTCGCGCAGGTCGCCGGGGACGAGCAGCAGGACGACCTCGGCGGAGCGGATCACGACCGGCAGCATCAGCAGCGCGAGCGCGAGCGAGCCCTTGTAGCCGGCATAGGAGCTGCCGGTGCCGATGATCAGCGCGATGTAGATGAACAGGCCGAAGATGATCGAGGGCACGCCGGTGAGCACGTCCACGAAGAAGCGCACGGTGTTGGCGAACCAGCCCGTGCGGCCGTACTCGACGAGCCACACGGCCACGCCGATGCCGATCGGGATCGCGAGTACCGAGGCCAGCGCGACGATCTCGATCGTGCCGAGGATCGCGCTCTCGATGCCGCCGATCGTGGAGTTCTTGAAGAAGGTGTTGCCGGTGGGGTCGGTCGTGAAGAAGCTCGGGCTCCACGAGGACAGGCCCTTGCTCAGCAGGTAATAGACGATCAGCAGGAGCGGGATCAGGGCGAGGATCGTGGCGGCGAGGATCGAGCCGCGGGCGATCCGGTCGCGGCGCTTGCGCGCGGGGGTGAGCGCGTAACGGTTCAGACGCTCGGAGCTCATCGGGGTTCGTGGGCCCTCATATCCCTGTCGCTCCGGCGATCGTGGGGGGCGCGACCTCGGCGCGGTCACCGGCGGCGCGCTTGGGCGCGCGATTGCGTGCGGCGCGGAGCACGACCAGGCGCGCGATCGCGTTGACGATCAGCGTCAGCACGAACAGCAAGAGGCCGGCGGCGAACAGCGCCGAGCGGTGCAGTCCCTGAGCCTCGCCGAACTCGTTGGCGATCACCGCCGCGAGCGCGTAGCCCTGACCGAACAGGTGCTGGGGCATCTGGGGCGCGTCGCCGATCATGATCGTCACCGCGATCGTCTCGCCGATCGCACGGCCGAGGCCGAGCATCGCCCCGCCGATGATGCCGCCGCGGCAGTAGGGCAGCACCGCCAGGCGGATCATCTCCCAGCGGGTGGCGCCGAGGCCGAGGGCGGCCTCCTTGTGGTCGGCGGGGACGGTGGCCATCACCTCGCGCGAGATCGCCGAGACGATCGGCAGGATCATGATCGCGAGGATCAGCCCGGCGACGAAGATGTTGGGGATCGTGACGACGCCGCCGCCGATGAACGGGACGAACGACAGGCGGTCGGCGATCCACTGCTCGGCGGGCACGAGCTTGGGGGCGAGGAAGAAGATGCCCCACAGCCCGTACACGACCGAGGGCACGGCGGCGAGCAGCTCGATCAGGACGGTGACGGGCGCGCGCACGCGCCCGGGGCATAGCTCGGTGACGTAGATCGCGGTGGCGACCGCGACCGGCACGCCGATCAAAAGCGCGAGGCAGGAGGTGATCAGCGTGCCTACGACCAGCGGCAGCGCGCCGAACTGTTCGCCCGCGACGTTCCAGTCGTTGTCGAACGTGAACCCGAGGACGCCGAACTTGGCGAACGCCGGTTGCGCCTCGCCGGCGAGGCGCAGGAAGAAGTAGACGATCAGCGCCAGAATCAGCGCCGCGAGCGCCGTCAGGCCGTAGCGCAGCGCTCGATCGGGAAAACGCGCGACCGACGAGCGCCCGAGAATCGAGCGCCCGCCGGTCGAGAGCGATGCTGCCTCCATATGGCCCTATCTATACCTGAGATCTGGGGTGTGGGCCATGGAGTGATTTCCGCGGATCAGCCGCTGAGCGGCGAGCCGTTGCATTCCAGCGTCGTGACGGCTTCCTTGGACTTCGCCAGGATTTCAGCCGGCAGCGCGGCGTAGTCGGCCTGGGCGAGCACGGACTGGCCTTGGGAGCCCAGGCCGTAGTTCAGGAACTGCACCACGCCCTTGGCGGCCGCTTCGCCGCCGGGCATGCCCGCTTTGCACATGTCCTTGTAGACGACCACGAACGTCTGCGAGGTGATCGGGTAGGCCTGCGCCCCCGTGGGGTTGGAGATCTTGATCCCGAGGTTCGCCGGCACCGTCACTCCGGTCGCGGCGGCGCTGGTCGAGGCCAGGCTCGGCGCGACGAAGTTGCCGGCCTTGTTCTTGACCGACGCGTAGGTGAAGTTGTGCTGCAGCGCGTAGGCCTGCTCGACGTAGCCGACGGCGCCCGTTGTCTGCTGCACTGCGCCGGCGACGCCGGCGTTGCCCTTGGCGCCGGTTCCGGTCGGCCACTGCACATCCTTGCCTTCGCCGACCTTGCTCTTGAATTCGGGGTCGACCGCGGCCAGGAAGCCGGTGAAGCCGGAGGTCGTGCCGGAGGAGTCCGAACGGTGGATGACCGTGATTGGGGTGCTCGGCAGCGATACGCCTGGGTTCAGCGCCTTGATTGCCGCGTCGTTCCAGGTTTTGATCTTGCCGAGATAGATGTTGGCGATCGTCGTGCCTTCGAGCTTCAGGCCGGTCTGCACGCCGGGCAGGTTGTAGGAGACTGTGATCGCGCCCAGGAACATCGGGATCTGCTGCACGGGACCGACTTTTTCAAGCGCCGCGAAGTCGGCCGGCTTCAGCGGCGGGTCCGAGGCGCCGAAGTCGACGGTCTTGGCTCCCAGCGAGGTGATCCCCGCGCCCGAGCCGACGGCCTGGTAGTTGACCGTCAGGGGCGACAGCGACGACGCCCACTGCTCATAGACCGGAGCGGCGAACGTCGAGCCGGCGCCGGAGATCGTGCCTCCGGAGCTGCTCGCGCTGCTCGAAGAGCTGGAGCTCGAGGAACTGGAGCCGCATGCACCGAGGCCGAGCGTTAGCGCCACGACGCCTGCGAATGCGCCAATCTTATTATGGGTCACTGAGAGTCTCTCCCTCTGCTGGGTTGTATGTGCTCCTCACCGGCCCGCGAGCGTCCGCACGCACGCGGAGTCCCCTGCCGGCCGGTGAGTTGGCTTGGGCCAGTCTCACGAATCGCCTACGGCTCCAATGTGAACATTTCGTGAAAGCTCGTCGCGAGTCTCGGTGACGGCCTCGGAAGCGTCGAGGACGTCGGTTCCGCTCGTGACGGCGCCGGTTTCGTGCGCGGGTTGGGGCTGAAAGCGGTAGCCGAAGCCTGGGTGGGTATGGATAAAGCGACGATCGGGCATCGCCGTCTCGAGCTTGTTGCGCAGCTTGCTCACGTACACGTCCACCGAGCGATCGCCGGGACGCAGCTCGCCGCCCCAGACCTCGGCGTAGAGCTCGTCGCGCGTGACGATCGCGCCCGCGCGCCGGGCCATCGCCGCGAGCAGTTCGAACTCGCGCACGGACAGCGTCAGTGCCCGTCCTGTGGCCAGCACGAGACCCTCGCCGAGCCGGATCTCCAGTTCGCCGGCATACAGGGTGCTCGCGTTGTTCCCAGCGCCCGCCACGGGCACATAGCCTCGCCCGGGCCGGCCCCGGGCGGGTTGCGAAGTCGTGATCGAGTCGTGAAGAACTCGTGAAGAGGACCCGCCGGCTCGGTCGATGTCCATAATCTGCCCTGATGAGCCTGCTCAACCGCCCCATCGACGCGACCCTGGCCATGCTGCTGGAGGATGCGGGACGCAACGTCGAGCGCTCGGCGGTGCTGCTGCGCGAGCTGCTCGCGGCGTTCCCCGAGCACGCGACACTCGCACAGGATCTAGCCGATTGCGAGCGGGAGGGCGACCGCATCACGCACGACATCATCCACCGCATGGGCGGCGGCCGACGCGTGCGGGGCGGGCGGGCCCCATTCGACGCGGGCGACGGATATGCGCTGGCGACCGCGATCGATGACGTGGTCGACTACACCGAGCAGGCCGCCGCGCAACTGGACCTGTACGGGGTCGAGGCGCCGATGGAGCAGGCCGTGGAGTTCGCTGACGTGCTCGTCGCCGCCGGCGCGGAGATCCTCGGCGCCCTGCGCTGCCTGCACGGCGGCGGGGACCTGAGCCCGCACCTGGTCGAGATTCACCGGTTGGAGAACGAGGGCGACCGGTTGCAGCGCGATGTCGTGACCTCACTGTTCGCGGGCGGCATCGACCCGATGGTGGTGATCCGCTGGAAGGACATCTTCGAGTCGCTGGAGGCTGCTGTGGACGCGTGCGAGACGGTCGCGCACGTACTCGAGGGGATCACGTTGAAGCGGCGAAGGCGCTAATCGCGGTCGCCGACCCCGGGCGGCAAATGCCGCCGGCCACGTGACCGCATGAAGAGCTGGACGGCGGCATGTCTCGAGACATGGACGGGGCCGCATGCTTTTAAGAAGCTGATGATAAGGGCCAGGCCGCATGCGGCCTGGCCGGCAGGGTCGCATGCGACCCTGCCCCAGACGGTGCATGCACCGTCTGGCCGAGCGGCGCATGCGCCGCTCGGCGGGGTCGCGCATGCGCGACCCCGAAATACCATTCCAGGCGCTGCGTACGCTCGACAGTAGGAAGGTGCAGCCGGGTGGTCCGGGGAAGCGTTTGATACACGCATTCTCGGAGTCATCCTTCGAAGGGTTCGAATCTCACATTCCGTTTTCGCCAGTTCAGCGGCAAAGTACTCGCTGGTTAGTAGTCCAGAAACACAGAGGGAGATATCGCGACGATGGGTCTAGGGTGGTGGGATGTTCGAGCGCTCATCATCCGGATGGGCATCTGCACGGATTGGTCCCTGCTAGCACGCGATGGTTGAGATGTTGTCGATGGTGGACATCTGCAAGAGCTATGGGCGTGGGGATCGACGAGTGCAGATCTTGAGAGATGTTTCGCTGAGCGTCGCAGCGGGCGAGATCGTGGGGATCGTCGGGTCGCGGCACAGTGGAGGCACGACCTTGTTGCAAATGGCCGCAGGATGGATTCAGCCAGATGCAGGACAGATACGGCTGGGCGAGACCTACCTCACGGCACTCTCGAAATGGAAGCGCGAAGGACTATGCAGTCAGGACGTCCTGTGGATAGATGATCAGCTGCCACCGATAGGCATGAAGATGACGGTCCACGACCACATCTATTGGACCTTGCGTGCTGACAGCAGGATTGGTGGGCACGAGGCAGCTCGGAGGGTGCAGCGCGGACTGGAGCGAGTGGGTATAAGGGGACTTGCTCCGATCGATTTGAAGAAATTGAGATTCTGGGAGAGACGACTCGTCGAGTTCGCGCGCATCGTCGCGGCTCGTCGGCGACTTGTCGTCGTCAACGATCTATTTGATGACCTGGGGGGGACGGCGCAGACGCAGGACGCCCGACGATTCCTGCGCTCGTTGGTCGACGAGGTGGGATGTGCGGTGCTGCTGAGGGTCTCGGATCTCATGTCGGCATGGATAGCGGATTGCGTCTGGCGCTTTGATCATGGTGAGCTGACTCCCGTAACCAACATGCCGCCCCGCGATCGCGAAACCATCGCGCTGGTGCCCTCGAGCAGGGGATCGGAAGACTTGTCAGGCTCAAGAGATGCGCCAGAGTTGGCTCTATCCGACGTGAAGATGCAGACCGATTCTTCCGTCAGAATCGACGAGATGCCGACGATAAGCAGGTTCTTCGGGATCACGATCTCGATGTACTTCGACGATCACCAACCTCCGCATTTTCACGCACGATCGAGAGAGTTCAATGCGAAGATCCGCACCGACACACTCGAACTGCTTGTGGGTGACCTTCCGCGTCGGGAGCTGCGACTCGTCCTGGCCTGGGCAGAGCTGCACGCATCGGAGCTACAGGACAACTGGCGAAGAGCCCGCACAGGTGAGACACTGCTGGCAATCGAGTCACTGCAATGATCGGTCTGACTCCAGACATCACGGATGTAGCGGTTCCGCGGCACGGTACGTTGCGGATCACGTTTGCCGACGGCCTCGAAGGCGAGGTGGAGGTTCTGAGCCGCATGCGTGGTCCAGTATTCGAGCGTGCTCGTACGCATGTGGGGTTCGTGGAGGTACGTGTCGACACCGAGCTCGGGACTGTCTGCTGGCCGGGAGGTGCCGATCTAGCGCCCGATACGCTGTACGAACGCATTCGTACCGGGACCTGGCCTGCTCATGGTCACGCGGCCTGAGCGGACTGGCGCCCATGAGCGGTCGGAACTTGGCCGAGTGCGCTTCGTGTGTAGCTCCCCGGCCGTATCGGCAAGCAGGATGCCGACCTGGGGACGTCATCCGGTACCGTAGGATTCATGGTCAGTGACGCGGTGATAGTGGATGCGGGACGGCGGTTGGCGGCAGCCGCGTGTTCTCCTGCCCGTGTACTGCTTTTCGGATCGCGGGCGCGTGGAGATGCGCACGAGGACAGCGACCTTGACTTCCTCGTGATCGAGCAGCATGTGGACAGCAAGCTGAGCGAGATGGTGCGCCTGCGCGATGCCCTCCCGCCGCTTGCCGTTCCGGTCGATGTCGTCGTTGTCTCCGAGGAGGAGGTTGCCCGGCGCAAGACCGTCCCGAGCACGCTCGTGCATCGTGCATTGCGCGAGGGCCGCGTCCTTGTCCCGGCCTGATCTCGAAGAGGCACTGCTCCTCCTGCGCAAGGCCCGAGAGGACGCCGACGCCGTCGAGAAGCTCGCGCCGGACGTTGAGATCGCAGACTCTGTTGTGGGATTCCATGCACAGCAGGCGGTTGAGAAGGCGTTGAAGGCCGTCCTCACCGCCTCCGGCGATGATTTCCCTTGGACGCACGACCTGCGCCATCTGATGGATCGGCTTGAGACGATCGAAACACCACTGCCCGCAACGTTGCGCGAGGTTCGCACGCTGGGACCGTGGGCTGTCGAGTTTCGATACGGGGAGACGATCGACGACCTACTGGAGCGTGAACAGGCCCTCGCACTGGCCAGTAAGGTCATCGAGTGGGCGCAAGCTGAAATCGAAGGGCCAGCTCAGACGCAGCAGGTGACCGCCGGCGACTTGACGGCGGGGATCGTACGCGTCCCTTCGCACAGCAAGCCGCTGTTTCCCGCCGAACGGGCCCTGATGACAGTCGCCCTTCGCGGCGCGTTGCTCCAAGATGTGAGATGGGATCCGCGACTCGGCCCTGATCGTGAGCGGTCTGGTGTGCTGGGGATCGGCAAGGAGGCCGCCTCACAGGTCAGCGAGGGCGAGCGGTTGGGCATAGCGCGGATCGACGGTGGCGTGCGCTTGGACTGATCCTCTGCACCGGGCCGCCGCAAGGCGGGCCGCGTCGTTCTTCTCAGCCGAACGTCGTTGCCGGGGCACTCGCTTCCAGCCGTGCCCCGCTCGCATCGCCCTGCAGGAATGCCTGAAACGGCAGCGACGCGCCTGCGCCCACTTCAGGAAGTACCGCTCTGCCGGCCGCGACGATCTGGCCGGCGCGCCGCGCGAGCACGTAGACGACGAGGTTCTGCTGGGTCACGCTCGAGCCGTTGCGCACCGTGCCCGCCGCGCCGGTCGTGCCGCCTTCTTCGCTCGTATGCACTCCGTGGACTTCGATCCGCGGCAGGGCGCCATTCACGCTCGGCGAGTCGCCCGCGATCGCGCTGACACTCGCGGGCGTGCCCGACGTGAGGATCTGATCGTGTATCCACGTCTCCTCGCCGTGCGCCGCCAGCGAGCCCAGCGAGGTCAGCGCCGGTTCCAGGCCCGCGGTGTTGTTCTGGAAGAGCGTCGCCCCGCGCGTGTCCTTGACCGTGACCGCGATCGGGACCGCGCGCAGCGCGCGCGCGGAGGTGTTTCCCAGGGTGATCACCGCCGCGTTGCCTTCGTGGCCGTGCACCAGGGTTGCGCTCAGCACGCGCACGTCGCCGCTCGGCCTGGCGATCGTCAGGCCTTTTTCGGCCAGGCGCGTGTGGTGGGCGGCCTTTTCTAGCTTCGCGCTTTTTTCGGCCGTCGTCTCGCATGCGCTGAGCGAGACCGCGAGCGCGGCCGCCGTCAACGCCAGTGCGAGCGCCCTCACGAGCGGTCTCACCTGCCCTGCACGCCGGCGCACGGCTAACGGACGCGGCGCGCGGGGGAGTGGGGCAGAGGGCTCACCCGAACGCCCCGCCCACGTAGTCGCGCGTGCGCTGGTTGCGGGGGCTGTCGAACATCTGCGCGCTGGTCCCGTACTCGACCAGCTCGCCGAGGTGCATGAACGCGACGTGATCGGCCACGCGCATCGCCTGCTGCAGGTTGTGCGTGACGATCACGATCGCCACGTCCGAGCGCAATCCGACGATCAGCTGCTCGATCGTCGCCGTGGAGATTGGATCGAGAGCCGAGCACGGCTCATCCAGCAGCAGCACCTCGGGCTTGACCGCCAGCGCGCGGGCGATGCACAGCCGCTGCTGCTGGCCGCCGGACAGGCGCAGCGCGGGGTGGTCGAGGTCGGCCGCGACCTCCTCGTACAGTCCGGCGCGGCGCAGCGCGTCGATCACTTCGGGCTCCAGCTCGCGCCGCGAGCGCCGTCTGCGGCGGCGTCCCGGGGCGTGCTCCTCGCGCAGCGCATAGGCGACGTTCTCGAAAATGCTCATCGGGAACGGGTTGGGCTGCTGAAACACCATCGACACGCGCCGGCGCAGCTCGTTGACCTCCATGCTCTCGATCTCCTGCCCGTCGAGCGCGATCCGTCCCGCCCGCGTGGCGCCGGCAGTGATCTCCGTCAAGCGGTTCAGCGAGCGCAGCAGCGTCGTCTTGCCCGAGCCCGACGCTCCGATCAGCGCCAGCACCTCGCCCTGGCGCACAGGCAGGCTGACCTCGCGCACAACCCACTTCTCGCCGTACGCCAGCGACACCGCTTCGATCGCCATCCGCTCGGTCACCGTCGCCGGGGGGATGGAGGGTCTGTCCTGCAGGCCGTTGCGCCGGCTCGCGCTCACGCTCGCCGCCGCCGGCGGCGCCGCTCCGCTCGGGGGCGCGACCCTCAGCTCGTCGATCGGATGTCCAAGCGGCGACCGGTGGCGGTCCTCGGCGAGCGTCGGCTCGCGGTCAAGCGCGATCCGCCGTGCGCGCGGGGGCGTTGCGGGGCTCATCGGCTTCTCCAATTGGGCAGCCACGCCCACGCGAGGAATCGGTCGGAGCGGCCCTCGCGCCCGGAGGTCAGGCGGGTGACGAGCGCGTTGAGCGCCAGCACCATGATCAGCAGCACGAACGCCGCGGCGTAGGCCTTTTCCGGAGCGTTGCCTTCGCCGGCGGGCGAGTTGTATTTGACGTAGCTGGTCAGCGTCGCCCCCGTCCCCCGCAGGGTGGACAGGATCGGCGGGCCGCCCGCCCCTTCCAGGTGTAGCGTGGCGCCCAGCAGGATCACGACGATCGCCGTGTCGCCGACGATTCGGCCCATCGCGAGCGTCACGCCGCCGGCGATGTTCGGGCGCACCGACGGCAGCAGCACCTTGCGGATCGTCGTGATCTTGCTCTTGCCCAGCGCATATGAGGCCTCGCGCACATGACCGGGCACCTGTGCGAGGCCCTCGCGCGTGGCGCCGACGATCAGCGGCAGCGCGAGCATCGCCATGATCGCCCCGGCGGTCAGGAACGAGCGTCCGAACACCGACCCGCCGGCCGAGGTCTGCGACAGGAACGCCAGGAACGGCCGCGAGAACACGAACAACCCAAATATCGCGAGCACCACGCTCGGCGACCCGGCGATCGTCTCCACACCCGACTCGACCGCGCGCGCCAGCGCCGCGGGGCGCGCATACTCGCTCAGCCATACCGCCGTCGCGACCCCCAGCGGCGCGGCGATCGCGGTGCCGCTGGCGGTCAGCAGCAGCGTGCCCACGAGCGGGTCGAGAAACCCACCGGAGGTGGCCTCGCTCGCTCCCGCCTGGGGAGATTCGATGAGCAGGCTGGGGCGCACATAGGCGATGCCCTTAACGAACATAAACACGATGATCGCCGCCGCCGCGACGCACAGGCCGATCCCAACCGTCCAGCACAGCCCGAACGCCACTCGGTCGATCAGCGGCCAGCTTCCCACCGAGTCGCGCGGGCGAGCCTTGCGCACCGCCGCGGGCGAGGGGAGGACGTGGGGCTCGCCGGCCATCAGGTGCGAATCCCATACTTCTTCATGGGCTGCTTCACAGCCCAGGCGGCGAGCGACAGGAACGCGCAGGACACGAGCAGTACGGCCGCCATCGCATACAGCGTCTGTTCGAGCGGCACGACCGAGATGCCGTCGATGTACACGATGATCGTCGCCGCGAGCGGACGCACCGGCTCAAACAGGAACGTCGTCCCGTCGAGCGGATTCACCGGGAACGCGCGCGAGCCGCCCACCATCGAGAGCATGATCGCCTCGCCCAGCGCGCGCGCGGTCGCGAGCACGATCGCGCCGAGGATCGCCGGGCGCACGGTGCGCAGCGACACGCGCCACATCGTGCGCCAGCGGTTGACCCCGAGCGCGGCCGAGCCCTCCGTCCACGAGCGCGGCACCGTCTCAAGCGCCCCCACGACGATCGCGACCATGATCGGCGTGATCATCAGCGCGAGGATCAACACGGCCAGGGTCAGGTTGGAGCCGGTCAGCTGCACGACTTCGTGTACCGAGTGCTTGCGCTGCTCGGAGATGAACGCGCGTTCCAGCCACGGCGCGATCGCGAGGATCCCGATCAGCCCGTACACGACCGACGGCACGGCAGCGAGCAATCGCACGACCGGGTCGATCGTGCGACGCACGGAGGTGGGCGCCAGCTCGACGATGAACACCGCCGCCAGCACCGACACGACGAGCGCGATCGCCACGGCCAGACCGGTCGTCATGATCGTGTCCCAGATCAGCGGCCACGCCCGCAGGTAGTAGTTGTAGTGGGCGGGGTCCTTGGGCCCCTGGATGATCGCGCCCAGCTGCTGATCGACGTCGCCGCCGGGAAAGAACCACTTGATCCCGTTGTGCGCGAATGACGGCCACGCCTTCGCGAATACCGTCACCGCCATCAGTGCGATGAACGCGAGCACGCTCACGGACAGCGCGCCGAGCATCAGCTCAGCGCGTCTGTCCCGCGAACCTGTGACCGACCGTCTACCCGGTAACGATGATGTCACGCAGGCCCTTTTTTCGATGAGGGGCAGCTATGTGGGCCGTAGGACGGTCGGGAGCCCTAGTGAACCGTGATCCACTGCGAGCCGATGATTTTTTTGGTCGTCCTGTTGCCGCTCGTGACCCAGGCGATGAATTTGGAGGCCGCGCCTCTCGGCACGCCCTTGGTCACCATCCAGAAGTTACGCACGCCCTGATATTGACCGGACTTGGCGTTGCGCAGCGTGCAGGGAATGCCCTGGTAGCCGACGGTGTTGACCCCGCCGGTGAACGCGAACGAGACGAACCCGATCGCGCTCGGGTCGTTTTTGACCTTGCTCTGCACGAGACCGTTCGATTCCTCGGCGTTGGCGTTGGGGGAGATCTTCAGGCTCGGGCCGAGGAAGATGTTCTGAAACGCATCCTGGGTACCGGAGGAGGCGATGCGGTCGACGAGGTCGATCGAGCCCGAGATTTTGGCGCCCGGCACTTCGCTCCAGTTGCTGATGTTGCCGGTGAAGATCCCCTGGACCGTCTGCTGATTGAGGTTCGCCAGGCGGTTGGACGAGCTGGTGATCATGCACACGCCGTCGCGCGCGATCTTCGAGAACACGAGCCCGTGCGGGTCCGAGCCGATGATCGGGTCGCGTGAGACGTCGCCGATATCGACTTTGCCGGTATTGACTTCGTTGACGCCCGCGTCGGAGGTCCCCTGATTGATCTTCGGCGTCGGTCGGTGCGTCGCCTTGTGGTAGGCCGAGGCGAGTTGGATCATCAGCGGGTAGATCGAGGTCGAGCCGCTCAACAGCAGCGCGCGGGCGCCGGCGGCGGCGGGCGCGGTCAGGGTAAGGGCGCCGGCGACGAGCAGGACGGTCACAGCGGTGCGAGTGGGTCGTAGCAAAACGTGCTCCTTGGTGACGGGGACTTGTGCGCCAGTCTCGGAGCAGGCGGACATCCAGACGTGAACAGGATGTGAACGAAAGCGAATGTTCTCAATTCCGTAACAGGTCGGCGAGCGCCGACGATCAGCCTGGGCCGGTGATCCGTGCGCTCGCATTGCTGCTGGCCGCTGCTCTGTCGCTGCTGCCGGCTCCCGTGGCCGGCGCCCTGATCTCCCCGGTCGCGACGATCGATGGCGCGAGCTCGGAAATCGTCGAGCTCGGCGGCGTCGCGATGGCCTCCGACGGCAGCGGCGGGATCGTCTACCGCAAGCGCGCCGACGGAGGGCGCCCCCACATCTTTGCGGCGCTGTACTCGAAAGGGCAGTGGGGTCCGCCTCAGCGCGTGGATGCCGGCCAGCCCTTCGAATCCTCGTTCCCCGCGATCGGCGCGGGCGAAGAGGGACGGTTGGTCGTGGTCTGGACCAACCACTACTCCTCCACGACCGACGGTCTCTTCTCGGCGGCGCTGGAGCCCGGCTCGAGCGGCTTTCAACCGCCCGTGCCGATCGACCTGAACATCGGTCAGGCGATCGGCACGTATCCCTCGGTGGCGATGAACCTGGCGGGCAACGCGCTCGTCGCCTACCGCGTGATCACCGCCGTCAGCGGACCCTCCACGCCGGAAATCCCACCCAACTATGTCAAGGCCGAAATCCGCATGGCTCGCTTCGACGGCGAGTTCTGGTCCTCGTTCGGGCTGCCGCTGAACCGCAACCCTGCTCAGCCGATGCCGGCGCCCACGGCCGCAAACTCTCCCAAGGTGGCGATCGATCTCACCGGCCAAGGGCTCGTCGCCTGGCAGGAGCCCGACGACTCGTTCGTCAACCGCATCTACGCGCGGCGCATCTTCGGGATGGTCCCCGGCAACATCCTGCAGGTCAGCCCCTCCACGTATGCGAGGCACACGCTCAACGGACCGGCGGACGAGCTCGCGGACGACATGAGCGGCTTCGGTGTCGGCGTGGTCGCCTTCCGCCAGCAGCCCGCGCCCGGCTCGGGTTTCACCCGCCCGCGCGTGTTCGTCAACGAGATTCCCTCCTCGTTCGATCCCCACGGCGCGGCCTTCGCCGGCGCGCGGATCGTCGACGGCGGCGCCGCCGAAGGGCCCGGCGGGCCGGTGGGGCCGGTGAGCGCGGCCGTGGACGGTCAGGGCGACTTCGACGTCGGCTTCGGTTCGGGCGTGGCGAGCCTCGACGCGCGCGGAACCGAAAAAACCCTTTCCGTCCCGGTGCGCATGGACGACGGCTCCAGCGACGCGGCCGGCGACCCGGTCCTGACCCGTGCCGACAACGGCGCGCTGGCGGCCGCCTGGAAGGTCGACGAGCACGGCGCGGGCGCGGTCGCCGTGCTCGAGCGCCGCGCCGATGGCACCCCCAACCGCCAGCTCGTCGCCGCCCCCGGCGGCGGCACGGTGCACCAGCTCGACCTCGGCGCCTCCCACCACGGCGACGCGCTGATCGGCTTTTTGCAGGGCGACGGCGCCAATACGAAGATCGGCGCTCTGGT
>Ga0193728_1000263_pt1 | contig 24734 bp, 19 predicted proteins | sample U1c1metaG_FD_143037 | JGI IMG/M metagenome (GOLD analysis project Ga0193728, IMG submission 143037) | Soil microbial communities from a riparian zone of the East river system, Colorado, United States - U1c1 | ecosystem: Environmental > Terrestrial > Soil > Riparian zone | place: USA: East River... | reverse complement strand
AGGACGGTCAGGGCCACGGCTGCCGGGCTGGAGCTCATCGGCACCGCGCCGGTCGGGCCTCGCCTCCCGGTCGGGCCGGGCCTCCCGGTCGGGCCTCGCCTCCCGGTCGGGCTGGGGCTCCGCGCCAGGCCCGCGCGGGCCGGGCCGCGGCCCGGCCAGGGCGCTGTCCCGGGGACCAGCCGCCGCCGGCCGGCCGCTCTCGCGGGCTGACCGCCGGTTACCCGCACTGGCTGGCTCCCGGCGCGAGACGCCGGCATCGCCGGGAGCTTCCCGCTTGCGGTCGCCGGGCAGGCCCGGCCAGTCAGGGACCCGCGGGGCGGTCTCAGATTCCAGGTCATTCGCTGCGGGCGCAGCTCCCGAGGCCAGGACGATGCCCGCCGGCCGGTTGCCGCCGGCTGGCCCGGCGCCCGGCGCCGCGGCGGCCGGGGCCGCATCGGACCCGTCGATCCCTAGCCCCGCCGCGGAGTCCACCGGGACTGCAGCGTCCGCCGGGAACTCAGACCCGGCCAGAACCTCGGAAAGAGCCGGGGCCTCGGCGCCATCGGCCGAGGCCCGCTCGAATATCTCGTCGCGCCACAGCACCACGCCGGCGATCAGCATGAGCAGGGCCACACCCGCGATGGCGATGGCCAGGTAGACCAGTGGCAGGCTGCCCGATATCGCGCCTGCCACCAGCAGCCCGACCACCGTCGATAGCCCCGAGAGGACCACGCTGAACCGGATCACCGACACGTTCCGCTAGCTAGCGATGCCCGCAACCCACTCTCGGGGCTATCGACGGTCGTGCTGACCGGAGTCCGACGGGTGGAAACCAGAGCCGTTGTGCGCGACAGGCTCGGGAACGCCACCGTAGGAGCCGGACACAGACGGCTGGCCGCCGTTGCGGGCATCCATCCGGCCCACGCCGGCGGGCACCGACGGAGTCGCGGCCGAGATCGCCGGGAACACGCCGCTGTCGGCGGCACCGGCCTCGAGGTCGCGGAGCTGGCCCTCCAGGTACGCCTTGAGACGGCTGCGGTACTCACGCTCGAACGCGCGCAGGTCATCGACGCGGCGCTCCAGCTCCTCGCGGGACTGCACGAGGGACCCCATGGCCTGACGGTGCCGCTCCTGCGCATCGCGCTCCAGGCTCTCGGCGCGGGCACGGGCATCGCTGGTGATCTGCTCCGACTGGCGGCGCGCCTTGGTGAGGATGTCGTCCGCCTCGCGGCGGGCACGGCCGAGGGTCTCGTCGGCCTCCCGGCGGGCGTCGGCGATGGCCTGGTCGGCCGTCTGCTGGGCCAGGGCCAGGACGCGCGCGGCCGTGTCCATGTTGTCCTCGACCGGCTTCATCATCACCGGCTCCGGACGACGCTCGGGCTCGCGGTGCGGCGGCTCGGACGCCATCAGCTCGGGTACCGGCTCGATGTGCGGGGCGTTCAGGGCGGCCGGGACCGGCTGCTTGCCGCCACCGCCGCGCAGGACCTCAGCCAGCTTGGCACGAAGCTCTTCGTTGTCCTGGATAAGCCGGTCGAGTTCCGCCTCGACCTCGTCGAGGAAGGCGTCGACCTCCTCCTCGTCGTAGCCGGGCCTGAGCCTGGTCGTGCTGAACTGCTTGTTCCGCACATCCGCGGGCGTCAGTGGCATCTCGTCGTCTCCTTGGAGCATGGTCCCTTGTGGACGCTTTCACTTCTAGTGCTGCACGACCTGCCAGAGCACGAGCACCACCAGGAACAGCAGCATGAAGCTGAGGTCAAGAGCCACAGTACCGAGCCGGAGTGTCGGAATGTAGCGCCTTAGGAATCTCAGTGGCGGATCGGTGGCGGTGAACACCACCTCGGCGATGACCAGGACGACCCCCCGGGGGCGCCAGTCGCGTGCGAAAGCCTGTACCCAGCTGAGGATCAGCCTGCCGATGAGCAGCAGCAAGAAGACAGACAGCACCCAGAACAGCACCAATTTGGCTATGTCCACTTTCCTGCCCTGCTCGCTGCGGCGTCCGACGGCCCGGCCGCGTCGCCCACGGGCCGGTGATTACTTTGCGTGACGACGGCTAGCTCTGGTTGAAGAAGCCGCGCTCCGCGATCCGGGCCTTGTCCTCGGCCGCCACCTCGACGTTGGCCGGGGATAGCAGGAACACCTTGTTCGTCACGCGCTCGATGCTCCCGCGCAGCCCGAAGATCAGTCCTGCCGAGAAGTCGACCAGCCGCTTCGCATCGCTGTCGACCATCTCCGTCAGGTTCATGATCACCGGAGTGCCCTCGCGGAAATGCTCTCCGATCGTACGTGCCTCATTGTACGTCCGCGGATGCAAGGTCGTGATCCGAGCCAAATCGGTCGTCTGGACCACGGACCCGTGGCGCTCGCCGGATGGACGGGCCTCCTCGGGGAACCCCGGGTACGCCTCAGCGACGGGCCCGTCGTCCTGGGTCACCAGGTCGGTGCCGTACTCGTCATATTCGTCCTCGGTGCCGTATTCGTCCGAGTAGTGGTCGTCGTACTGGTGATCGTCCTCTACTAGGCCGAGGTAGACCGCCATCTTGCGCATCGCGCTGGCCATCTTCTGTCCTCCGTCATGCCCGCCGAGCAGCCCCGCATCACACCGCGGCGTGCCACGCTCCGTCGGACATTACCTGACGAAGGCGCGCCGGCCGCCGAGCAACGCCGTACCGATCCGCACGAGTGTCGCGCCCTCGGCAATCGCATCCTCCAGGTCGCTGCTCATGCCGGCCGATATCGCCCGCGCGGCCGGATGCGCCGCGCGGACCATGTCGGCTATTTCCGCCAGCCGCGCGAAGGCGGGCCGGGGCGCCGCGCCGAGCGGCGCGACGGCCATCACGCCGTCCAGCGACAGGCCGGCCGCGGCGGCGATCGCGTCGGCCAGGGCGGGCACGTCGGCGGGCTGGGCCCCGCCGCGGCCCGCGGCGCCGTCCAGGCTGACCTGGATCAGGCAGCGCAGCGCGCGGCCGGGCTCGTCGCGGCCGGCCGCGACGGCCCGGCGGCTCAGCGCGCTGACCAGGCCGGGCCGGTCGACGGAATGCACCACGTCGGCGTAGGACACCACGCTGGCCGCCTTGTTCGCCTGCAACTGCCCGACGAAGTGCCAGGTCAGCGAGACACCGAGGGCCGCCGCGCGGGCGGCCTTGGGCGCCGCCTCCTGATCGCGGTTCTCCCCCACGTCGCTGATCCCCAGGCGGCTCAGGGCCACGACGTCCGAGGCAGGGAAGAGCTTGGTCACCGCGATCAGCGTGACGTCCGCGGCCGGGCGCCCCGCGGCCGCGCAGGCGGCCGCGATGCGCGCGCGCAGCGCCGTCAGGTTCGCGCTGAGCTCCGCCGTGCGGGCCGCGCCCGCCTCGGGGACAGCTTCGGGATCGGACACCAGGTGATTGTCCCACTCATGATCGCGCGGGCCGCCAGGGCTCCTGGCCCCGGCGGCCCGCGGTCACGAGTCCGTCACTTCAGGAAGTCGGGGACATCCAGCTCGTCCTCTTCCTCGAAGACCACCGACCGGCGCCGGGTACTGGTGGACTCGCCCAGCCGGGGCGGGTCCGCGGGCCGGGCGATGCTCACGGCGGGCTTGTCCGGGGCGGACGGCAGGTCCTGCTCGGGCGGCCGCGGCGCCGGGATGGCGTCCCTTCGCGCGGCGTCCTGGCTGTCCGGCCCGGGGCCGGGCGCAGGGGCGGCGGCGCCATACGCGCCGCCCTGATCCGAGCCGCGTCCGGGGTCAGCGCCGGGCCCGGAATCGCCCGGGCCGGGCCCGGAATCGTCGGATGCCGCGTGGTCGGCCGCCGGGTAGTCGCTGGCCGCGTAGTCCGTGGCCGAGTGGCTGGCCAGGGCGACGGGCGGCTCGGCCGGCTCGGGCACGGGGGCCGCGTGCGGGATCGACGCCGGGGCGGGCCGCTCCGCGGCGCCGGGTGACCGCCAGGCGGTGGCGGCCGACAGGGAGAAGGACCCGGTGCCGACGGCTCCGCGGCCCGGCCGGGACCCCTCGTCCTGCGGCTCGTCGAACCCGGCCGCGATGACGGTGACCCGGACCTCGTCGCCGAGCGCGTCGTCGATGACCGCGCCGAAGATGATGTTGGCGTCCGGCGCGGCCGAGTTGGACACCAGCTGGGCGGCCTCGTTGATCTCGAACAGGCCGAGGTCGGAGCCGCCCTGGATCGACAGCAGCACGCCGTGCGCGCCGTCGATGCTGGCCTCCAGCAGCGGGCTGGAGATGGCCGCCTCGGCGGCCGCCACCGAGCGGTCGTCGCCGCGCGCCGAGCCGATGCCCATGAGGGCCGAGCCGGCCCCGGACATGACCGACTTCACATCGGCGAAGTCCAGGTTGATCAGGCCCGGCGTCGTGATCAGGTCGGTGATGCCCTGGACACCGGACAGCAGGACCTGGTCGGCCGCCTTGAACGCGTCGAGCACGCTGACGTGGCGGTCGGAGATGGACAGCAGCCGGTCATTCGGGATCACGATGAGCGTGTCCACCTCGCTGCGCAGCCGGGCGATCCCGGTGTCGGCCTGGCCGGCCCGGCGCTTGCCCTCGAACCCGAACGGCCGGGTGACGACGCCGATGGTCAGGGCGCCCAGCGACCGGGCGACGCTCGCGACGACCGGCGCGCCGCCGGTCCCGGTGCCGCCGCCCTCGCCCGCCGTGACGAAGACCATGTCGGCGCCCTTGAGGACTTCCTCGATCTCCTCACGGTGATCCTCGGCCGCCTTGGCGCCGATATCAGGGTTGGCCCCGGCGCCCAGGCCGCGGGTGAGTTCCCGGCCGACGTCCAGCTTGACGTCGGCGTCGCTCATCAGGAGGGCCTGGGCATCTGTGTTGATCGCGATGAACTCAACGCCTCTGAGCCCCTCTTCGATCATCCGGTTTACGGCGTTGACGCCGCCCCCGCCGATACCGACGACCTTGATGACCGCCAAGTAGTTCTGCGGTGCTGCCACGAGGAGGAACCCTTTCCGCTCGTTCGCTGTGCCGAGTATCCGCAAGGCCGCGGCTACGGCCCGTTTTCCGGCCCGGCCCGGCTAGCTGCAGTGCTGGCCAATCCGTGCCCCCAGTATCATCGGCCGGGCAGACTCCGCGGATTTCAGCCTGGCTAACTCTCACCCTCAACTTGAGATTTAGAGTTATGTCAAGCTGCCGACTGATAGGGACAGTAGGGTTGCGCGCTACCTGCGGTCAACTAACCGATAGGGAAGCCGCGCCGGCGTGTCGCACCTGGACTGCCTGAATACCCGCTGGCCGGAGCCGAAACGTCCGGGCGCGGGCCAATTGCCGTCATCGCGCGCGGTCATCGCGGGCCGGGCCCGGCGGCACCCGGAAGCCGGGCGCACGGCGGATCCGGCGGCCGCCCTCACCGGCCCGTCACCGCCACCTGCGGCGAACTGACGTCGACATAACGGGCGCCCGTCGCCAGCAGCGCCTGCAGTTCCGTGGCCTTGGCCGGGCTCCGGCCGACGTTGCCCCAGCGCACCGTCACCCGGCCGCGCAGCTGCAGCGTCACCCCGGCGGCGGTATTGGTCACGGCCAGCACCCGCGCCCGGACCGGGGCGGGCAGGCTGGCCAGCACCGCGGCCGCGGCCGCGACGGCCGGGCTGTCCCGCAGCTGGGCGGGCGGCGACTTCAGCAGCGGCATCCCGGCGGGCCGGGAGGCCGACCTGCGGACGACGACCCCGTGCACGTCGACCAGCTCGAACCCGGTGCCCACGGCCACCGCCAGCCGCGCCGTCCGCTCCCGGACGGCGATCACCACGGTGTCCGGCCAGGACCGGCTGACCAGCGCGGACAGGACCTGGGGGATGCGCTCGATGCGCCGCTGCGCGCTGGCCGAGTTGAGCCGGGCCAGCGGCGTCCCCGGCTCGATCGCCGAGGCGGCGCTGACCTCCGCGGCCGGCACCCCGCGGTTGCCGCTGACCTGCACGTGCCGGACGACCAGCAGGCTGGAGCCGAGCAGCGCCCAGGCCGCCCCGGCCACGATGACCAGGGCCAATACCACCAGGAACGCGGCCCTCCAGGGAGCGGAGCCCCGCCGCGACGGCGGGTGCTCCGGGCGGCGGTCGCCGGCCCCCTCGGGGTCAGCGCCGCTCGAAGGGCCGGGCCGCCCGCCGGTGCCCCCGGCCGGCCGCCCGGCGCCGGCCCCGCCCGGCCGGGCCGGGCGGTCCTGGGCGGTATCGCTGGGGCCGGTCATCCCGGCTCTCCCCCGCGCTCGCGCAGCGCGGCGAGGATCAGCGGGCCGAGCGCGGTGACGTCGCCCGCTCCCATGGTCAGCACGAGGTCGCCGGGCTTGGCCAGCCCGGCCACGGCGGCCGGGACGCTGGCCCGGTCGGGCAGGAACTGGGCCAGGCCGCCGGGCACGGCGCTGGCGACCAGCTGCCCGGTGACGCCCGGCTCGGGATCCTCGCGCGCGGCATAGATATCGAGCACGAGCACCTCGTCGGCCAGCCCGAGGGCGGCACCGAGGTCGGCCGCGAAGATCCGCGTCCGGCTGAACAGGTGCGGCTGGAACAGCGCGATGACCCGGCCGCCCGCCGCGACGTCGCGGGCAGCGGCGAGGTCAGCGGCCAGCTCGGTCGGGTGATGGGCGTAGCTGTCCACCACGCGCACGCCGTCGGCCTCGCCCTTGAGCTCCATCCGGCGCCGGGCGCCGCCGTAGGCGGCCAGGCCCGCGGCGATCGCCGGGGCCGGGTAGCCCAGCTCGGCGGTCAGCGCGAACGCCGCCGCGGCGTTGAGGGCGTTGTGCCGCCCGGGCACCGCTATCTCGATGGTCACCGGCCCGTCCGCCGCGGTCCCGGCGGCGGGGGTGATGGTCAGGCTGGTCGCCATCCCGCGCGGCTGGACGCCGGTCACCCGGTAGTCCGCGGCCGCGGCGCTCCCGTACGTCACGACCCGCAGGCCCGGCGGCATGCCCAGGTCGGCGGAGGCGAGCCGGGCCAGCTCGGCGGCGCCGGGATCGTCCGCGCAGGCGACGAGCAGCCCGCTGATCTTGGCGGCGAAGGCGCGGAACGCCTCCTTGATCTGCGCCAGGTCCGCGTAGTTGTCCAGGTGATCGGCCTCCACGCAGGTCACCACCGCGGCCGCGGGCGACAGCATCAGGAACGAGCCGTCGCTCTCGTCGGCCTCGGCGACGAAGGCCGGGCCGGCGCCGTGCTCGGCGCCGAGGCCCGTCCCGGCCAGGACGCCGCCGATCACGTACGACGGGTCGGCCCCGCAGCCGCGCAGGACCGTCGTGATCATGGAGGTGGTCGTGGTCTTGCCGTGGGTGCCGGCGATGGCGATGCCCTGGCGGCCGAGCATCAGGCTGGCCAGGGCGGCCGCCCGGTGCAGCACCCGGAGCCCGCGCCGGCGGGCCGCCGCGAGCTCGGGGTTGTCCGGGCGGATGGCGCTGGACACCACGAGCGTGTCGGCCTGGCCCAGGTTGGCCGCCGCGTGCCCCACGCTGACCACGGCGCCGAGCGCGGCCAGCTCATCCAGCTGGGCCGAGGGCGCGGAGTCGCTGCCGGAGACGGCGACGCCCAGGGACAGCATGATCCGCGCGATGCCGGACATGCCCGCGCCGCCGATGCCGGTGAAGTGCACCCGGCCCAGCTCGCTGACCGGTACCGCGTCCACCGGTGTCACCAGCCCCATGCCCTGCTCCTTATCCGTGATCGGTCCGCGCTGTTCTCGGCCAGCAAGGGGGGCGCGCTAGCGGCGGTGCCCGTGACGCCGGCCCCGGTCGGCGGTGTCCAGCACCGCGTCGGCCAGGTGCCGGTCGGCGTCCCGGTTGCCGCTGCCCGCCGCGGCCTTGGACATCGCGGCGACCAGTTCCGCGTCGAGCAGCACCGGCAGCAGCGAGTCGAGGATCCAGTCCGGCGTCAGGTCGGCATCGGCCACGATGAGGCCGCCGCCCGCCCGCTCGATCGGCACCGCGTTCAGCCGCTGCTCGCCGTTGCCGTGCGGCAGCGGGACGTAGGCCGCGGGCAGGCCGACCGCCGTGAGCTCGGCGCAGGTCATGGCCCCGGCACGGCACAGCGCGAAGTCGGCGGCGGCGTAGCCCAGGTCCATCCGGTCCAGGTAGGGCAGCACCACGTACGGGACCTCGCCGGCGGGTACCCGGACCTCGTCCGAGCGCGGCCCGACGATATGCAGCACCTGGATGCCCGCCGAGCGCAGCGGCCCGGCCGCGTCGAGGACCGCCCGGTTGAGGGACCGGGCGCCCTGCGAGCCGCCGGTGACCAGCAGCACGGGCAGGTCGGGGCGGAGCCCGAAGTGCGCCCGGGCCTGGTCGCCGAGCGCGAGCCGGTCCAGGCCGGAGATCTCGCGCCGGATCGGGATGCCGATGTACCGGGCGTGCGCCAGCTTGACCCCCGGCTGCCCGGTGAAGACCCGCCGCGTCAGCCGCGCGCCGATCCGGTTGGCCAGGCCGGGCTTGCAGTTGGCCTCGTGGACCACGATCGGGACCCCGCGGCGGCGGGCGGCGAGGTAGCCGGGCGTCGCCACGTAGCCGCCGAAGCCGACCAGCACGTCGGCGGCGACCTCGTCGAGGATCTCCGCGGCGGCGTTCACCGAGCTGAGCATCCGGCCCGGCACCGAGGCCAGCTCCGGGGTCAGCGACCGCGGCAGCGGCACCGGCGGGATCAGCGCCAGGTCATAGCCGCGCTGCGGGACCAGCCGGGTCTCCAGGCCGCGCTCGGTGCCCAGGCAGGTGATCGCTATCTCCGGGTCGGCGCGCCGGAGCGCATCGGCGAGGGCCAGCGCCGGCAGGATGTGACCGCCGGTCCCGCCGCCCGCGATGACCACGCTCATCGTCATCGTGCATCACTTCCCTGTCGTCAGGCGCGCCGGGTTTCCAGGCGCTGGCCCGCGGCGGGCCAGGCGCGGTCGCGCTCAGCGTCGCCGCGCGCCCAGGCCCAGCCAGCTTAGGACGCGCCGGCCCGGGCCGGGACCGCCCTGCTCAAGTGCCTGCATCGCGCCGGGCTCGTGGCGCGCGAAGCACATCAGCATGCCGAGGGCGGCCATGGTCGTCAGCAGCGACGACAGCCCCGCGGAGACCAGCGGGAGCGGGATGCCGGTGATCGGCAGCAGGCCGAGGACGGCCCCCATGTTCACCACCGCCTGGGCCACGATCCACACCGTCGCCGCGGCCGCCGCCAGCCGCATGAAGGTGTCCTGCATCCGGCGGGCGATCCGGACGCCCGCGTAGGCTATGCCGCTGTAGAGCAGGACCACCGACAGCGTGCCGACCAGGCCCAGTTCCTCGCCCAGGATGGCGAAGATGAAGTCGGTGCTGCTCTCGGGCACCCAGCCCCACTGCGACCGGCTGGCGCCCAGCCCCACCCCGAGCGGCCCGCCGGAGCCCAGGGCGTTCATGCCGTTCAGCTCCTGCAGGCCCGAGCCGAGGGGGTCCGCCCGCGGGTCCAGGAAGCCGGTGAAGCGGTGCAGCCGGTACGGCGCGACCAGGACCAGGATGAGGACGATGAACGCCATCAGCACCAGCATGCCGATGAACAGCCGGCCGGGGCTGCCGATGACCCACAGCAGCGCCAGGAAGATCATCAGCAGGATGAGCGTGGTGCCCAGGTCGTTGCCCAGCAGCACCAGCAGCGCGAGGATGGCCATGCCCGGCATCAGCGGCACCAGCAGCTGCCGCCACTCGGTCAGCTGGCCGAGCTTGTCCTTGCGGGCCAGCAGGTCGGCGCCCCACAGCACGAAGGCGAGCTTGGCGAACTCCGACGGCTGCACGGCCAGCCCGGCTATCGACAGCTCGCGGGTGGCGCCGAGCACCGTCTCGCCGACGGCCAGGACCAGCACCAGGAAGAACACGGTGAGGAGCAGCAGCGGGTAGGCGGCCGCCCGGTACAGCCGGGGCGACGCCCGGGCCGCCAGCCACATCGCCACCAGGCCGCCGACCGCGCCCAGCAGCTGCTTCTGGAACGCGGCGTAGGTGGGCAGGTGGTGGTCCAGCGCGTAGGCGCTCGAGGTGGACAGCACCATGGCCAGGCCCAGCCCGAGCAGCAGCAGCGTGCAGCCGAGGATGAGGTAGTAGGACGTCAGCGGGCGGTCCAGCAGCCCGAGCAGCCGGGCGGGGGACTCGCGCAGGCCGGCCTCGGCCCGGCGGCTGGCCGTCTGCACTGGCGCGCTCATGTCAGTAGTCTCGCGGGCCACCGCGGCCACAGCCGGGACATTCGGCGCGTGTCGCGGCCGGCCTTGCCGCAGGTCCCGGCTAGCCGGGCAGCCACTCGACGTAGAAGATGCCGAGGCCGAGCGCGATGCACAGGCCCGCGACCATCCAGAAGCGGATCACGATGGTGGTCTCGGCCCAGCCGAGCAGCTCGAAGTGATGCTGCAGCGGGGCCATCCGGAAGACCCGCTTCCCGGTGAGCTTGTACGAGCCGACCTGGATGACCACCGACAGGGTGATGATGACGAACAGGCCGCCCAGAATGATCAGGAGCAGCTGGGTCTTGGTCACCACGGCCAGGCCCGCGAGCGCCCCGCCGAGGGCCAGCGAGCCGGTGTCGCCCATGAAGATCCGGGCGGGCGGCGCGTTCCACCACAGGAACCCGAAGCAGGCGCCGAGCAGCGCCGCGGCCACGACCGCGACGTCCAGCGGGTCGCGGACCGCATAGCACTGGGGCGACAGGAAGTTCGAGCAGTCGTTGCGCTCCTGCCAGATCCCGATCAGTGTGTAGGCGGCCAGGACCAGGCAGGTCGCGCCGGTGGCCAGCCCGTCCAGCCCGTCGGTCAGGTTCACTGCGTTGGACGTCCCGGCGATCATCAAGACAATCCACAGCACGAAGGGCAGCACGCCGATGGCCGGCCCGAAGTCCCGCAGGAACGAGAAGTGCGCGTCGGCCGGCGACAGGGCGATGCCGTCCGGGTGGCGGAGCACCTCGATCGCGAACAGCGCCCCGACGACCGCCTGGCCGGCCAGCTTCGCGCCGCTGCGCAGCCCCAGGCTGGTCTGCTTGTAGATCTTGATGAAGTCATCGATGAACCCGACCAGGCCGAGGCCGGTCATCAGGAACAGCACCAGCACGCCGGAGGCTGATATCGGGTCGTTGGTCACCAGGTGGCCGACCAGGTAGCCGATCAGCGTCGCGACCACGATCACGGCGCCGCCCATGGTCGGCGTGCCGCGCTTGGTCAGGTGCGCGGCCGGCCCTTCCTCGCGGATCAGCTGTCCGTAGCCGCGGCGGCGGAGCAGCTTGATGGCCGCGGGCGTGCCGAACAGCGCCAGCAGCAGCGACACGCCGGCGGCCACGAGGATGGTCTTCACGGGGCGGGCTCTCCGAACGGCTGCTCGCCGGTGAGGGCCAGCGCGACGGCCTGGAGGCCGACCGAGTGCGAGGCCTTCACCAGCACGACGTCGTCGCCGGACAGCCGCTGCTCCAGCGCCCTGGCGGCGGCCTGCGGATCGGCCACGTGCAGGAGCTCGCCCGACCAGGACGGCACCGACTTGGTCCCGGCCAGGATGGCCCTGGCGGCCTCGCCGACGACGATGAGCGCGGCGACCCCGGCCCGCGCGGCCAGCATGCCGACCTCCTCGTGGAAGCCCTGCGACTCCTCCCCCAGCTCCGTCATCTGGCCGAGGACGGCGAACCCGCGCCGCCCGCCCGCCGTCATGTCGGCCAGCGCGGCCAGCGCGGCCCGCACCGATTCGGGGTTGGCGTTGTAGGCGTCATTGACGATCATGACCCCGTCATCGCGCTCGGTGACTTCCATCCGCCACCGGCTCCGGGCCACCGCCGCGGACAGGCCGGCGGCGATCGCGTCGAGCTCCATGCCGAGCTCGGCGGCCAGCGCCGCGGCAGCCAGGGCGTTGGTCACGTGGTGCGCGCCGTGCAGCCGCAGCCGGACGGGCGCGGCCCCGGCCTGCGTGACCAGCGAGAAGGAGGCCCGGCCGAGCTCGTCGGTGGTGAGGCCGGCGGCCCGCACGTCCGGCCGGCCCCCGGTCGCGCTCCCGGCGGCGGTGCCGAAGGTCACCACCCGGGCGGCGGTGCGCGCGGCCATGGCCAGCACCCGCGGGTCATCGGCGTTCAGGACGGCCACGCCGTCGGCCGGCAGCGCGGCGGGCAGCTCGGCCTTGGCCAGGGCCACCTGCTCGATGCCGCCGAACTCGCCGGCGTGCGCGTGCCCGACGCACAGCACCGCGCCCAGCCGCGGCGGCGCCACCCGGCACAGGGCCGCGATGTGCCCGGGCCCGCGCGCCGACAGCTCCGAGATCAGGTACCTGGTCTGCTCGGTGACGCCGAGCACGGTCAGCGGGTGGCCGATCTCGTTGTTGTAGGACCCGCGCGGCGCGACGGTGGGCCCGATGGTCTCCACGAGCTGGGCGGTCAGGTCCTTTGTCGTGGTCTTGCCCGCCGACCCGGTGATCCCCACGATGGTCAGGTCCGGCAGCGCGCTGACCACGGCCGCGGCCAGGGCGGACAGCGCGGCCGGGACGTCCGGGACGAGCAGCGCGGGCGCGCCGCACGGGCGGGTCGCCAGGACCGCGACGGCCCCGGCCGCGGCGGCGGCGGCGGCGTAGTCGTGGCCGTCGACGCGGCGGCCGGGCAGGGCCGCGAACAGGCCGCCCGGCCGGGCCGCCCGCGAGTCGATGACCACCGGGCCGGTGACCAGGACGCCGGGCTCGGGCACGGCATCAAGCGCAGCGCCGGTGATCCCGGCGACCTGCGCTACGGACAACGGGATCACAGGTCCTCCGTGTCGACAGCGGACGTGTCGACGGTCTTCGGGTCGGCGGTGGCCGGCGCCGGGCCGGCGCCGCCGCGGAGCGGCACCGGGTTCGTCCGGACGCCCGACATCGTCCCATCTTCAGCGCGCCGGCGGCGCGCCAGGGCCTCGCCGGCCACCACGCGGTCGTCGAACTCGATCACGGCGGCGCCGACGTACTGGCCCGTCTCGTGGCCCTTGCCCGCGATCAGCACGACGTCGCCCTTGCCGGCGGCGGCGATGGCCGCCTCGATCGCGGCCCCGCGGTCGGGCACGACGAGCACCTCCGCGCGGTCCGCCGGTGGCACGTCGACGGCGCCGCCCAGCATCTGCGTGAGGATGGCCAGCGGATCCTCCGACCGGGGATTGTCACTGGTGAAGATCGCGGTGTCGGCGAGCCGGGCGGCGGCCGCGCCCATCAGCGGGCGCTTGGCCACGTCCCGGTCACCGCCGCAGCCCAGCACGATCATGAGGTTCCCGAGGGTGACCTGGCGCAGCGCGGCCAGCACCGCCTCGACCGCCCCCGGCTTGTGCGAGTAGTCCACCAGCACGGTGAAGTCCTGGCCGGCCTCCACCCGCTCCAGCCGTCCCGGCACGCCCGGGCAGGCGGCCACGCCGGCCACGGCCGCGGCCAGGCCGATCCCGGCCTCGACCAGGCCGACGATGGCCCCGAGCGCGTTGGCCACGTTGAACCGGCCGGGCAGGGCCGCGGCCGCGTCGGCCGCCACGCCGCCCGGCCCGATCACCCGGAAGGTGCTGCCGTCGGCGCCGGTCCGGACGTCAGCCGCGCGCCAGTCCGCGTCCCGGCGGCCCTCGGCGGAGAACGTGGTGATCGGGATCTGCGCCGCCTGCGCCAGCTGCCGGCCGCGCGGGTCGTCGATGTTCACCACCCCGGCCGCGGCGTACCGCGCGGTGAACAGCTGGGCCTTGGCCGCGAAGTAGTCCTCGATGCTGTCGTGGAAGTCCAGGTGATCCTGGGACAGGTTGGTGAAGATGGCCACGTCGTAGCGGGTGCCGGCCACGCGCCCGAGCGCCAGCGCGTGACTGGAGACCTCCATCGCGGCGGCCGCCACCCGGCGCTGGACCATGACCGCCAGCAGCGCCTGCAGGTCCGTGGCCTCGGGCGTGGTCAGCTGGCTGGCCACCGCCGCGCCGGCGATCCGGGTCTGCACGCCCCCGATCAGGCCGGCCCGGTAGCCCGCGGCCCGCAGCCCGGATTCCAGCAGGTAGGTCGTGGTCGTCTTGCCGCTGGTCCCGGTCACCCCGATCAGCAGCAGCCGCTCGGCGGGGTAGCCGTAGATCCACGCGGCGACCTCGCCGAGCCGCGACCGCGGGTCGGCGACGACGAAGGCGGGCAGCCCGGCCGCGACCGCCTCGTCCCGGCCGGCCGGGTCGGTGAGCACCGCCGCGGCCCCCGCGGCGGCCGCCTCCGGGCAGAACCGCGCGCCGTGGAACCGGCTGCCGGGCAGCGCCACGTACAGGTCGCCGGGGCGGACCAGCCGCGAGTCGTGCGTGACGCCGGTCACCCCGGCCGGCCCGCTGAGCCCGGTGAACGCGTCCAGGGCGTCCTGGCCGGAGGTCTTGAGCCCGAGGAGCACCGCGAGCCCGGCGAACGGGCGCACGGGCACCCGTTCCGGGCGCAGATCGGCTGGCACTGGCAGAGGGTACCTCCGATCAGGGCACCGTGAGCCGGATGTGCGGAGGCTCGGCGCTTGTCGGCGGGATCTTGAGGGCGGACAGCGCGAACGGCATCACCTTGTAGAACACCGGGCCGGCGATCTCGTCGCCGTAGTAGCCATGCTGGGTCGGATCCTGGATGTTGACCGCCACCACGAGCTTCGGGTCCTGGGCCGGGGCGATGCCGATGTAGCTCGATCCGTACTGGCACAGGCAGTTGCCGACGTTGGAGACCTGCGCGGTGCCCGTCTTGGCCGCCACCGGGTAGCCCGCGATCTCGCCCCACGGCTCGCCCTGCCGCGCATCGACCGCCGGCACCTGCTCCAGCATCGTCATCAGCTCGCTGTCGGTCCGGGCCGAGATCACCCGGCGCTTGGGCGGCGCCGGCGCGGGCATGAACTTGCCGGCGGCCGATGTCGTCCCGGCCACCAGCGACGGCTGGACCCGGACGCCGCCGTTGGCGATCGTCGCGTAGATGCTGGCCGCCTGGATCGCCGTCACGCTGATGCCCTGGCCGAAGGACATCTCGTACGGCTCGGCGTTCCAGTAGCCCTTGGTGCCCGGCTTGTTCACCAGGCCGGCGCTCTCGCCGGGCAGGCCCAGGCCGCTGGGCGAGCCGAGCCCGAAGGCCCGCAGCTCGTTGTACTGCTCCATCGGAGTGATCTTCTGGACGATCTGCACCATGCCGTCGTTGAGCGAGTTGGCCAGGATCCCGGCCACCGTGTACGTGGTCGTGGGATGCGCCTCGGCGTCATGGAACCGGTACCCGTGCACGTCGATGTGGTCCGGCACGGTATAGGGGGTCAGCGGCGTGATGGCCCCCTTCTCCAGCGCGGCCGCGACCGTGACCGGCTTGAGCGTGCTGCCCGGGGCGAACACCTCGTCCGCCGCGATGTCCCCCGCCGAGCTGGTGGCCAGGCGGGACGGGTTGCCCGGGTTGTACGTCGGGTACTGCGCCATGGCCAGGATGTTTCCGGTGTGCGGCTGCATGACCACGATCGAGCAGTTCCGGGCCTTGGCCTTCTTGACTTCCTGCTGGCACGCCTGCTCGGCCTCGTACTGAATGCTGGCATTGATGGTGAGATCAAGATTTTTCGCCGGAACGGGCTCTGTGACCTTGCCCTGGGTCATCGGGATGGGGACGCCATCGGTCCCGGTCTCGACTTCCTGGCTGCCGTCGCGGCCGGCCAGCAGGGCATTGTACTGCTGCTCGAGCCCGGCTTCGCCGGTCAGGTCGCCGGAGTCGTTGACATTGGTAAAGCCGACCAGGCTGCCGGCCAGCCGCCCGTTGGGGTAGGAGCGGGAGTAGCTGGGCGTCATGCTGATGCCGGGCAGCGGCTGGCCCTTGAGGCGCAGGCTGTCGATCTCCCGTGCCGTGGCCGAGCTGACGCTCTTCTTGAGCAGCACGTACTCCGGGCCCGGCGGATGATCCAGCATGACCAGCAGGGCCGCCGCGGACATGTCCAGCGGGCCGGCCAGGGCGCTGGCGACGGCCGACTTGGTGCCCTGCCCCGGCATCTGGGCCGGGTCGGCCGCGACCTCGTCGGTCTGCACCGTCAAGGCCAGCACGGTGTGGTCGCTGGTCGTGATCGAGCCGCGGACCGTCGGGATCGGCAGGGTCTTGGTCAGCTGCTGCGCTGACTGCATCCGGTACCGGGACCAGTCCAGCCCCTGCATCTGCACGAGCCGCCCGGCAAACAGCGACAGGACGACGGCAATCACCACGAAGGTGGCGTTCAGGCGATGCCGGGGATTACGGCGTAGCAGCAGAGCCGGGGCCCGCAGCGCCGCGCTGGCCCGCGGCCGGGCACCCGCGGATCGCGGCGCGCGCGCACCGCCGGCCTGCCCCGCACCGGCCCGCCGGCCCGCACCGGACCGCAGGCCCGCACCAGGCCCCTGGCCCGTGCCCGACCGCAGGCCCGCACCAGGCCCCTGGCCCGTGCCCGACCGCAGGCCCGCACCCGACCGCTGGTCCGCACCGGACCGCCGGCCCGCGCCGGACCGCGATGCGGCACCGCCGCGCCGCCCCGCGCCAGCCGGCTGGCCGATGCCGCCGCGCGGGCGGGGCACGCGGGTACCCGCACTCCCGCCACCCGCTCCGCCGCCACCCGCACTGCCACCGCCCGCGCCGCCACCGCCCGCACTCCCGCCGCCCGCGCCGCCTTTCGGGCCGACGGCCGTCCCGGCGGGGCCGATCCCGCTGGGATCGGCCCCGCGGCGGCCGGCGCCGCGGGCCGCGCCGGCCCGGTGCGGGCCGCGGCCGTCGGCCGGAGCCGGGCGGCGGCCCCGGTCGGGTCCCCGGCTGCCGCCGGGCGAGGCGGCCGGCCGCCGGACCCGCCGGCTGGACCAGCCGTCCGCGCCCTGGTCGTCGCCGCCTCCCCCGTCGCCGCCCCCGCGGCTGCCCCGGCGGCCGGTCACGGCGTGAACCCCGGCGCATTCGGCACGCCGGGCAGGACGCCCGGTTGCTGGGAGACCTTCCCGGTCCGGGCGTTGACGAAGTTCAGCCGCTGCTCGGGGCGCATGCCCAGCTGGTAGGCGCGCTTCTCGATGGTGGCCGGAGCCTGCTCCTTGGCGATCTGCTGCTGCAGCGCCTGCTCCTGCTGGGACAGCTGGGCGTTGCCCTGCTGCAGCGTGTTGATCTGGTAGGACGCCGCCGAGAGCGTGGTGTTGATGACCAGCAGGCAGACCAGCCCGCCGCCCAGCAGCCCGAGGACGAGCAGCACGAACGGCGTGCGCGACCCGCCCAGCCGCCGGGCCGCAGCGGCCCGCCGGGCCGCCTCGCTGGTGACCCGGCCCGGCCCGGCCGCGCCGGCGCTGCCGGGCCGGGAGAGCGCGGGCCGGGAGAGCGCAGGCCGGGAGAGCGCAGGCCGGGAGAGCGCGGGCCGGGGCCGTCGCGCCGGGCGCGGCAGCGGCTCGGTGACCGTCGACGCCGCGCGCGCCCCGGGGCCGGCGGGCCGGGCCCGCAGGGGCACGGTGCGCGGATCGGCGCCGCCCGCCGGCGGACGGCGCGGCGGAGCCTGCGTCGCGCCCTGCGCCGCGCGAGCAGCCGGGGCCGGACGCCCGGTCGCCGCCGGGGACCCGGTCGCCGCCGGATGCCCGGCTCCCGCCGGACGCCCGGGTCCCGCCAGCCGGCCCGGTCTCGGCCGCCGCCCGCGCCGGGCCGCGCCGGCGGCCGGGACGAGACGGGAGTCCTGCGGGCTGCGGGCCGGCGGCCCGTCCTGGCCCGCCGTCCGCGGATCCGGCCGCTGCCCGGCGCGCGGCGCGGCGCTGGCCGCAGCCTGGCGGGCCCGGTCCCGTGTGGTCAGCTCGGTCTTCATCCGGTTACGTCCGTTCTCCCCTGTCGCACTAACCTGCCTGTCCCCCAGTCGCCCCGGCCGGGCGGCGACGCTCTGCTCATCCGGGCTCTCCCCGCCCTGATCCGGGCTCTCCCCGCCCTGATCCGGGCTCTCCCCGCCCCGGCCCGGCGGTCATGCCGCGGCCCGCACGCGCTCGGCCGCGCGCAGCCGCGCGGAGGCGGCGCGCGGGTTGGCGGCCAGCTCGGGCTCGCCGGGCTTCTCGGCACCCCTGGTCAGCAGCCGGAACTGCGGCGCGCTGCCCGGCAAGGACACGGGCAGGCCCGGCGGCGTGGTGTCGACGCTGCGCTGCGCGAGGGCCTGCTTGACGGCCCGGTCCTCCAGGGAGTGATAGGCGAGCACGGCGATCCGCCCGCCCACGGCGATCACGTCCAGGGCGGCCGGCAGGACCTGCCGGAGCGCCTCCAGCTCCGCGTTCACCTCGATGCGCAGGGCCTGGAAGGTGCGCTTGGCCGGATTGCCGCCGGTTCGCCGGGCGGCCGCCGGAATGGAATCACGGACGATCTGGGCCAGGCGGAGCGTGGTGGTCACCGGCGCCCGGTCGCGCTCGCGCACCAGGGCGTCGGCGATCCGGCGCGCGAAGCGCTCCTCGCCGTACTCGCGCAGGATCGCGGCGATCCGGTCCGCGGGGTAGGTGTTGACCACGTCGGCCGCGGTCAGCGGGCCGGCGGTGTCCATCCGCATGTCCAGGGGCGCGTCGTAGGAGTACGCGAAGCCCCGCCGCGGGTCGTCGAGCTGCGGGGAGGAGACCCCGAGGTCGAACAGGATGCCCTGGACGCTGGGCCGGCCGAGCCGGTCCAGGATGGCGGCAAGCTCGTCGTAGCGGGCCTGGACCAGGGTGACGCGGTCGCCGAACGCGGCCAGCAGGCGACCGGACTCGGCGATGGCGGTGGCGTCGGCGTCGATCCCGATCAGGGAGAGCCCCGGGTGCTGGGCCAGCAGGGCGCGGGCATGGCCGGCGCGGCCCAGGGTCGCGTCCACCAGGACGGCGCCCCCAGCCTGGAGTGCGGGGCTCAGCAGGGCCACCACGCGGTCCTTCATCACGGGCAGGTGAGCGGCCGCGCCGGTGGTGTCCATTCGAGCCCCTCTCCTGCCTAGTCCTGAGGTGTGGGTCCTGAGGTAAAGGTCCTGAGGTATGGGTCCTGCTGGCTGTCTGCTGCGACTGCGGTCCCGCGGCTGTGGCGAAGATGCCCGGCCAGGCCCCCATCCGCGCCATGTGCTACGGCCGGCCGGCCCTCTGGCACCGGGGAAGTGGCGTCAGCGGGCCGGGCTGGCCCAGCACGGGTGGAGACCTCGCCGGGCACCGGTGGGCGCGGGAAGCGCCCCTCACAAAATTCCGGGCAGCACCTCCTCGGATGCGTCGGAGAATGCGTCTTCCTGCTGATCGAGGTAGCTGTTCCAGGCCTGGGCGTCCCAGATCTCCAGGCGGGTGTTGGCGCCGATCACCACGCAGTCACGCTGCAGGCCGGCGTACTCGCGGAGGGCGGCCGGGAGGGTGACCCGGCCCTGCTTGTCGGGCATCTCGTCGGAGGCGCTGGCGAAGAACACCCGGCTGTAGTCACGGACGGCCTTCGCGGTCACCGGCGCAGCGCGCAGCGCCTCGGTGATGCGGTCGAACTCCGGCAGCGGAAACACGTAGAGGCAGCGCTCCTGTCCCTTGGTGAGCACCAGGCCCCGCGACAGCTCGTCGCGGTACTTGGCGGGCAGGAACAGGCGGCCCTTCTCGTCGAGGTGGGGCGTGTGGGTGCCGAGAAACATCGGCGCTCACCTCCCCAGTCCCCCACCGGCGGTACCACATGAAGCTGCCCTGGCTCCACGGTGCACCACTGTACTCCACTCTCCCCCACCGTCAACGATCCATTGTCCGTGAACCGGACAATCTCTGGAGGAGTTACAAGGTCAGAGCGGTGGAGTGAAGTGGAGTGGCTGGCCGGTGGGCTCTCGTAATACCGCCGAGACCAACACGGGATCGCCCGGAGGCCGGCTACCACGTACTGTCTGAACGCACGGATTTATCGGCCGGAATACCCGTCGCAGCCGCACCAGCTGGAGAATGGCGCCGCGACGTGACGCGGGAGGACCCTGTAGTGGTGCAAAGTGGAGGGCCGGTCGGGCCCAGCCTCGATGAGCTCGGCGAGGTCGCCCGCCGCGTCGAATCGGCCGTCCAGACGGTTATCTCCGGCAAGCCGACGGCGATCAGGCTCGCCCTGACCGTGCTGCTCGCCGAGGGTCACGTGCTCATCGAGGACGTGCCCGGAGTCGGCAAGACGCTGCTGGCCAAGGGCCTGGCCCGGTCGATCGACTGCTCGGTCCGCCGCGTGCAGTTCACTCCTGACCTGCTGCCCAGCGACATCACCGGGGTCAGCGCGTACAACCAGGAAATCCGGGAGTTCGAGTTCAAGCCCGGGCCTATCTTCGCCAATATCGTGCTGGGCGACGAGATCAACCGGGCCTCGCCCAAGACGCAGTCGGCCCTGCTGGAGTGCATGGAGGAGCGGCAGGTCACCGTCGATGGCGAGACCTATCCCCTCGACGCCCCGTTCATGGTCATCGCGACGCAGAACCCGGTGGAGATGGAGGGCACCTACCCGCTGCCCGAGGCCCAGCGGGACCGCTTCACCGCGCGGATCTCCATCGGCTATCCCGACCCCGGCGCCGAGCTGGCCATGCTGGGCTCGCACGGGTCGTCCTCCCCGCTGGACGACCTCAAGCCCGTGGCGCACGCCAGCGACATCCGGTCGCTGGTCTCCGCGGTGCACGGGGTGCACGTCGCGGCGCAGATCCGGCAGTACGTGATCGACCTGGTCAACGCGACCCGGCACTCGCCGGAGCTGCGGCTCGGCGCGTCGCCGCGGGCGGCGCTGCACCTGTTCCGGGCGAGCAAGGCGTGGGCCGCCCTGGACGGCCGCGACTTCGTCATCCCCGATGACGTCCAGGCCCTGGCCCTGCCGGTGCTCGCGCACCGGCTGCTGCCCACGGCGGAGGCGCTGGTCGGCCGCCACCTGCCCGAGCAGGTACTGGCCCGGATCGTGGAGCGCCTGCCGCTGCCGGCTCGTTAGACGGGGCGGAAGCCCAGCCAGGAAGAAGGCACGGTATGCGGTCCTCCCTGCTGACCGGGTTGACGACCCGAGGCACGTCATTCCTGACCGCCGGGGCCGCCACGGTGCTGGCGGGCCTCCTGCTCGGCTCGCGCGTCCTGGTCAGCGTCGGCGTGGCCCTGATCGTGCTGCCGGTGCTGGCCCGGCTGGCCGCCGGCCGGGCCCGGTTCCGGCTGAGCTGCACCCGGGCCATCAGCCCGGCGCGCGTCCCGGCCGGCACCGCCGCGACGGTGACGCTACAGCTGGAGAACGCCTCCCGGCTGCCGACCGGGCTCATGCTGGCCGAGGACAGCATCCCGTACGCGCTGGGCACCCGGCCGCGGTATGTCCTGGAGGGGATCGAGCGCGGCGGCGTGCGGGAGCTGAGTTACCCGCTCCGGTCTGACCTGCGCGGCAAGTTCGACATCGGGCCGCTGGAGATCCGCATCGCCGACGCGTTCGGCGTCGTGGAGCTGGCCCGGAAGTTCTCCTCGCGCAGCACCCTCGTGGTCACGCCCCGGGTGGTGGCGCTGCCGCGGACCGCGGCCAGCAGCAGCTGGGCCGGCGACGGCGACGGGCTGACCCGGACGACGGCGGCCGCGGGCGAGGACGACGTGATCCCGCGCGCCTACCGGAACGGCGACGAGCTGCGCCGGGTGCACTGGCGCTCGACGGCCCGGTACGGCGAGCTGATGGTGCGCCGGGAGGAGCAGCGCTGGCGGAACCGGGCGCTGCTGTTCCTCGACACCCGCCGCAACGCGCACTCCGGTACCGGGGTCGCGTCCTCGTTCGAGTTCGCGGTCAGCGCGGCCGCCTCGGTGGGCGTGCACCTGGCCCGCGAGGGCCTGGACGGCCAGCTCATCACCGACGGCGGGGCCTACGAAAGCGGCGGGATCTTCGAGGACGTGCTGCTGGACTCGCTGGCCGTCATCAAGACCTCGCCGGGCCGCGACCTCGGCCGGGGCGTGGCCGCGCTGCGGGCCGGGGAGGGTGGCCTGATTGTCGCCGTCATGGGCCGCCTGTCGGCCGACTCGGCCCGGCAGCTCGCGGCGTGCCGGCGCGACCAGGGGCAGGCCATCGCGCTGCTGCTCGCGGTGTCGACGTGGGCTGACCCGCCCCAGGCGGGCCAGGGCACGGCTCCGGGCGACCCGGCGCGGCGGGGCGCGGCCGGGGGGAACGGCCCCGTTTCGGAAGAGGAGACCGCGGCCGCGGAGGCGGTGCTCCGCGGCGCAGGCTGGCGGGTGGTCTCGATCGATGCGGCCACGCCGCTGGCCCAGGCCTGGCAGCTGCTGCCGCGGCTCGCCGACCACGTGGCGCCCGCCGGGAGCGGCTACGGCACCGGGACGGGCGACACCCTGGGAGCGACGCGATGAGGTACCGGCTGACGATCACGGCGGCCCTGGCCGTGCTGGCCGCCTCGTTCTCGCTGTTCACGGTCATCAGCGGGGCGGGCTGGCTGTACGCGTCGATCGGGGCCGTGATCGTGGCCGCCGCGGTCGGCCTGGCCAGGCGGGTCGGCGGGATCCCGGCCGCGGCGACCGCCACCGGGCTGATGCTGATCGCGGTGGTGCCGCTGCTGGCCGGACCGACGTGGTCGGGGCGGATCACCGGGGTGGTGCTGGTCGGCGCGATGGCGGGCAGCGCGGCCACCGGGCGCATCCTGCCCGCGCTGGCCGACGCCGGGAGCTACCTGGCGGCGCTGTTCCTCTACCTCAACCTGGTGTTCGCGAGCGCGCAGTCGTGGGCCTGGATCATCCCGACCGCGAGGTCGGTGCGCCACCTGGGCAGCCTGGCCTCCGCGGGCTACGCCGAGCACATCTACGCGCCGCCGGTGCCGGGGGTCAGGGGCCTGGAGCTGATCGCGGCCGCCGGCATCGGCGTCATCGCCATCCTCACCGACCTGATCGCGGTCCGGCTGCGCAGCCCGGCGGTGGCCGGGCTGCCGCTGCTGGTCCTGTTCAGCGTCCCGGTCGCGACCAACGTCAAGGACGTGGGGCTGGGGCTCACGGTGGCGTTCTGCCTGGGCATCACCGGGTACCTGGCCCTGCTGACGGCGGACGGGCGGGAGCGGCTGCGCCTGTGGGGCCGCCTGGTGACGGTCTGGCAGGAGACGCCGGAGGACGAGGACGCGCGCGGCCCCGACACCCGGGTCCTGGCGGCGTCGGGCCGCCGGATCGGGCTGGCGGCGGTGGCGCTGGCCGTGATCGTGCCGCTGGCGCTGCCGAGCGCGAAGGAGCACGGCCTGTTCGGCACCAACCCGGCACCAGGCAGCACCGGGAGCGGGATCAAGGTGGCGCCGCCCCAGCCGCTGGTCCTGATGCGCAACCAGCTGCTCGCGCACGCGGCGGTGCCCGTCCTGACCTACCGCACCGACGCGAAGCAGCCGACCCAGCAGTACCTGCAGATGTATGTCATGAACTATGACGGGAAGTCGGCCTGGACGCTGCAGGGCCGCACCCGCAGCATCAGCGTGCAGGGCCAGGTGCTGCCGGCGCCGCCGGGCCTGGCGCCGACCACGAACTTCGCCACGACCCACACGACCATCACTATTGGCCGCAACAGCGCCAGCGGCCCGGTCAGCTACCTCCCCGTGCCGTACGCGCCGGAAATCGTCACAGGCGCGGGCGCGGGCTGGCAGGAGACCCGCGCCACGCTGATGCTGTACGCCTTCAAGCCCATCACCGGGCTGCACTACACGGTGATCAGCAAGACGGCCCAGCCGACGCAGGCCGAGCGGCAGGCGGGCGGCAAAACCCCGGCCAGCGTCCGGCGGACCTACCTCAGCTACCCCGGGCCGGACCGGGCGCAGCTGACGAGGATAGCGACCCGCATCACCGCCGGCGCGCGCACGCCGTTCAGCCGGGCGCTGGCCCTGCAGAACTACTTCACCCGGCCGGGCAAGTTCACCTACGCCCTGCGCGGGCGGCTCCCGGCCACGGTGCTGCAGTTCCTCACCACCGACAAGCGCGGGTTCTGCCAGCAGTTCGCGTTCTCGATGGCCGTGCTCGCGCGGCTGGTCGGCATCCCGTCCCGGGTGGCTGTGGGATACACGGCCGGCTCGCCGCAGCGCAACCACACCTGGCAGGTGACGACGAGCGACGCGCACGCCTGGCCGGAGCTGTACTTCCCGGCCACGGGCTGGCTGCGCTTCGAGCCGACGCCGAGCGGCAAGGCCGGCCAGGGCACGGCCACGCGGCCGACCTACTCCGGCGCGACGGGGGGCGGTGACGGGTCAACCGCCCTGGGGCAGGGCCTCACCGGCCCGCCCAACCTGAGGGTGGGCCCGACGAGCAAGACCCAGCCGGGCGACATCAGCAAGCCGATCGGCGAGAACAACGGCGCAGCGGGCGGGCAGGGCGGGCCGGCCGCGGGCGGCTTCCCGGTCGCCCTGGTCGTGCTGCTGGTCATCGCGGCGCTGCTCATCGCGCCGGGCCTGGGACGGGTGCTGACCCGGCGGCGGCGCTGGCTGGGCGCGAGCGGCGACGCGGGGCGAGCGCATGCCGCCTGGCGCGAGCTCACCTGCGACCTGGTCGACCTGGGGCTCGGCGGGGCGGCCAGCGAGTCGCCGCGGGCGCTGGCCCGCCGCGTCGCCGCCTCTGCTGGCCTGGACGACCCGGCGCGGGAGGCGCTCGACCGGATGGCGGCGGCCGAGGAACGGGCGCGGTATGCGCGCACGCCGGCCGCCGGGGAGTCGCTCCGGGCTGACGGGAAGGTGGTCCGCCGGGCGGTGGCGAAGGCGGTGGCCGGCCGGCAGCGCTGGCGGGCGCGGCTCCTGCCGGCCTCGGTGCTCAACCCGGTCGGGGCGTGGCTGCGCGAGGCGGCGGATGTCTTCGGCTGGCTGGACGCGGCCGGGCTGCGGATCAGGCAGACCATGGGCGGGGCGGGCCGTCCGCGGCGCGCCGACTAGGCGGGCCGACTAGGCGGGCCGACTAGGCGGGCCGACTAGGCGGGGCG
>Ga0193728_1000262_pt1 | contig 24745 bp, 19 predicted proteins | sample U1c1metaG_FD_143037 | JGI IMG/M metagenome (GOLD analysis project Ga0193728, IMG submission 143037) | Soil microbial communities from a riparian zone of the East river system, Colorado, United States - U1c1 | ecosystem: Environmental > Terrestrial > Soil > Riparian zone | place: USA: East River... | reverse complement strand
TAGGCTTCGTTCATGTTGCGTGTCAACTTGCTGGGGGAGATGACACTCGAGCTGGACGGCAGGCAGCTGGAGCTGCCGGCGAGCCGGCGGGCTCGTTCGCTGCTCGGCCTGCTTGCTTTGGAGCGGCGCACGCACCCTCGCGGTCAGCTCGCGGCGCGCTTCTGGCCGGACGTGCTCGACGAGAGCGCGCGCACGAGCCTGCGCAGCGCCCTGTCGGCTCTACGTCGAGCCCTGGGTGCCGACGCCGATCACCAGCTGTTGACCAGCCGTGACACGGTCGCCCTCGCCGGTCCCGATCAGGTCTGGACAGACGTCGGCGAGTTCGAGCGGCTCGTCGCCGAGGGCCGGTTTGAGGATGCGCTCGAGCTCTCGCGGGGCGAACTGCTCGAAGACCTCGACGACGACTGGGTCTACGAGCGACGCGACGAGCATCGCGCCAGCGTAGTGTCGTTGCTGGAGCTGATGGCTGCGGCCGCGGAGGCCGCAGGGGATCTCGCAGCAGCGCTCGCGCTCACTCGCCGCCAGGTCGCGCTTGACCCGCTCTCCGAGGAGGCCCATCGCGAGCTGATCAGCCGCCTGGCGGCGAATGGGGACCGCTCGGCCGCGCTGACGACATACCGCCGCCTCGCTGACCGATTCGCCTCAGAGCTCCGGATCGTCCCCTCCTCGCTCACGCGCGAGCTGGTCGAGCGGATCCGCGCAGCTGAGACGACGCCGCAGCCCGTCGCTGCGCTGCCATCAGACACCCCGGCCTCTGGGCCGGCGGGGGCGTCAGGCTCGGCATCCGCGGCGGAACGGACGACGGGCACGGTGACACTGCTATTTACCGACCAGGTCGGCTCGACCGAGACGCTGCAAAGACTTGGCGATGAGGAGGGCGAGCGTCTGCGGCGCGCGCACTTCGGCCTGCTGCGCGAGGCGGCGGGGATGCACGGCGGCGAGGAGGTGAAGAACCTCGGCGACGGGCTGATGGTGGCGTTCGTGAGCGCGGTTGATGCCGTCGTGTGCGCGATCACGATGCAGCAGGCCGTCGACCGCGCCCGTACCACCGGGGAGCTTGCGTTCGCGGTTCGCATCGGCCTGAACGTCGGGGAGCCGATCCGCGACGAGGGCGATTACTTCGGCACGCCGGTGGTGATCGCCAAGCGGCTCTGCGATGCCGGCGCGCCAGGCCAGATCCTTGCCTCGGAGTTGGTGCGTGCGCTGATCGGCACACGCGGCGGGTTCGCCTACCGCGCGCTCGGGGCGGTCCCGCTGAAGGGCGTCGCGGACCCGGTCCCCGCTTGCGAGGTGATCTGGGAGGCATCGACCGAGGTACGCGTCCCACTGCCCCCGCTGCTGGCGGGCGAGGACCGAGGCACGTTCGTCGGCCGGTCCGATGCGGGAGCTGCCCTGGAGGCGGAGTGGGCGGCGGTGCGTGAGCGCGGCTTGCGCGTCGTTGTGCTCGCTGGCGAGCCCGGGATCGGCAAGACGCGCCTGGCAAGGGAGTTCGCCCGTACGGCGCACGAGCGGGGCGCAACGGTGCTGGCGGGCAGCTGCCACGAGGAGACCCATGTTCCCTACCAGCCGTTCGTGCAGGCGCTGCGCCACTACATCGCCTGCTGCCCTCCGGCCGAGCTGGCTGTGCAGGTCACCCCGCGCCGCGCCCAGCTCGCCGCGATCCTGCCAGAGCTCGAGGACTCGCGTTCACCGTACGGGCCGACGGGCCTTGGCGTCGAGCAGGAGCGCTTCCGCTTGTTCGAGGCGGTCTCCTCGCTGCTGGCCGACGCTGCGCATCTTCGCCCGCTGGTGCTGTTCCTGGACGACCTGCACTGGGCCGACCACTCGAGCCTGCTGCTGCTTCGCCACCTCGCGCGTTCGGCCAAGAGCGCGCCGTTGATGGTCCTGGGCACTTACCGGCCGGTCGAGGTCGGCGAGGAGCACCCGCTCGCCGAAGCGCTCGCGGAGCTGCGCCGCTCGCGGACGGTGGAGCGGCTTCCGTTGTCGGGACTCGGCGAGGCCGAGGTCGCCGAGCTGATCACGGGTCGCACCGGGCAACAGGCGCCGCGCGGGTTCGTGCTCCGTGTCGCGGAGCGCAGCGAGGGCAACCCGTTCTTCATCGAGGAGCTGCTGCACGACGTCGGCGCGGGGTCCGACTGGGACGTGGCCGCGGGCGGCGTGCCGGAAAGCGTCAGGGATTTGTTGCTGCGCCGTCTGCGCGGCCTCGGCGATGACTGCCGCAAGGCGCTCTCGGTGGCCGCGGTCGCGGGCCGCGACTTCGAGCTCGAGGTGCTCGAGCGCGTCCTCGAGCACCCACGCGATCGCCTGATCGACCTCGTCGAGGAGGCGATCGACGCCGATGTCCTGGTCGAGCCCGCGCAATCAGTAGGGCGGCTCAGCTTCTCCCACGCGCTGTTTCGCGAGACGATCTACGAGCAGCTTTCGGCTACCAGGAAGGCGACGATCCATGGGCGAATCGCCGCGGCGATCGAGGAGGTGCCCACGGACCGCTCCGACGAGCGCGCGGGCATACTCGCTTACCACTACGGTGCCGCTGGCGATCTGCGCAAGGCGTTTGACTACCACCGCCGCGCCGCCACCGCGGCGGAACGGGTCCACGCCCACGAGCCAGCGCTCGAGAACTTGGATGGAGCGATCGTCGCGGGCGAGATGCTCGGTATGACCGCGGCAACGCAGGAGACGATCCGCGACCTCTACCGTGCCCGCGCCTGGACGCTCCAGATGCTAGGTGAGTCCGACAGGGCACTGGCCGATCTCGATCACGCGCTCGCGGGTGCGAAGGCGGCCGGCGACCGCGCCAGCGAGATGCACGTGTACATCGCTCTGGGGGCGCATTGGCATGTGCGCGATCCGCAGGCCTCGCGACGCTGTTACGAGGAGGCGTCGCGGATCGCCGAGGCACTCGGCGACGGATCCGGCCAGGTCAACGCGCTGAGCCGTCTTTCGCTGGTGCTCGCCAACGAGCTGGAGTTCGCCGAGGCTGTCGAGCTGGGCGAACGCGCACTCGGGATCGCACGTGGCGCCGGCGACGAGCTTGCCGTCAGCCACGCGATGGACAGCCTCAAGTTTGCGGCGCTGCAGCTTGGCGACCTCGAGCGCCTCGAGGGGCTCTGCGCCGAGCTCGAGCGCGCCCAACGCAAGCGCGGCGAGGAGTGGTACCTGCAATTCACGCTGTGCGAGTCTTGCTTCGTGCCACTGGAGCGCTGCGACTGGCAGGAAGCTGAGGAGCGCATCGGGGAGGCGCTCGCGATCAGCGAGCGAATCGGCGAACCCAACAGCGGAGTCCTGATCCGCGACACGTTGAGCTTGATCGCGCGCTGCCGGGGCGACTACACACGATCGCTCGCATTCGGTCGCGAGGCGCTCGCGCGCGCGGACACGCCCGACGCCGACTGGCTCGGCTGGGCCGCGGCGGGCCTCGCAGACACCCTTCTTGACCTGCGCGTCCCGGAGCTCGCTGTCGCTGTCCTCGAGCGCGGGCTCGCGGCCGCCGAGCGCAACCGGGCGCGTGGGCAGATCTTCCGCTGCCTCGGAGCGCTCTCCTTGGCCACGCGGATGGCGGGTGCCGAGACCGAGGCGCGTACGCTCGCGGAGCGAGCGCAGCAGATTGCCGAGCAGATCACGACGCCACCCGGCAACGTCGACTTCTGGGGAGAGCAGGCTTACCTCGCGATCGCCGAAACCCACCTCGCGAACGGCGACGTCGAGCGCGCCGAAGAGGCAATGCGAGCCCGACTGCAAGCGTGGGAGCGCAGCGGAGCGCAGAGGTCGATTGCACGGACCGCCCGCTTCTTGGCCCGCTGCGCCGAGGCTCGCGGAGACTGGGTCGCGGCGGGGCGGATGCTCGCCCGCAGCGCTGAGGCGGCCGGGGATGAGGGATTGATCTGCGAGCGCTGGCAGATCGAAGCCGGGCTTGCCCGCGTGGCGGCCGCGGCTGGCAGTCTCACGGACGCCGAAGAGCACGGACGGCGCGCACAGGAGCTGATCGACACGATGGCCGCATCGGTCGAGGACGAGGAGATCGGGGCGAGGTTTCGCGAGCGCGCGCTGGCAGAGATCGGCCGCCCGGCATCGGCGCTACGCGATTAGCGCCGCCAGCCGCCAATCGACCTCGAAGCCGAGCAGCTGAGGATCTTCCAGCGAGGATCCGAAGACCTGCTGCAGCGGCGCAATCTGACTGCCGTAGGTGAGCACCGCGTCGAGCTTGCCGGCGTGGGCCTCCGCCTGCAGCCGGTGCGCCGTGGCATCCATTCGCTCGACTGGGATGCCGGTGGTTTCGAGCTCGGTCGTCCATCGCTCGGCGGCCGGATCCGTACCCGAGGAGGACCCGCCGTTGGCAACCCACCGTGGCCATCCGTCCACGGTTGCGTGAGGCAGGTCGGCGTAGAGCACCACGTCGGCACCCTCTGCCCGGAGCGCCAGTGCCGCCGCGCGCACGGCGGTGTGGTCGCGATGGTGGTCGCCCAGACTTGCCGGCGCGTATATCCGGGCACCCGCGACGATGACTCCGCGCAAAGCCTCGACGATCTCCTCAGGCGCCTGGTCGCCATGGCGGTACTGGCTGTCCAAGAACGGCAGGTTGACGGCCGTGCGGCCCGCGAGCGCGAGCGCCTGACGGTCCTCCTCGATACGCGTGCGGACAGCCGTGGCCGAATCGCTTGCGCCGGCGAGCCGATCCCACCAGCCGAGCGCTCCCGCGACAGGCTCACCCGCAAAGACGTTCACCACGAGCACCTCGCCCGCGCCCGCCAACACGTGCCAGCACGAAAGCACCGCGTCGTCGAAGTGAGGCGAGAGGATGACCGTGTCGCGACCCATCGCCGCTCACTATTACGCCCTTGCGTGTAGCCATCGTGAAACCGACGCGAAAGATGTACGACACCAAATGACACTGGTGCCGTCCGCTTGGCCGGCTGGCCACCGGGTTGGGTGTGAGCCTGTCTACAGCTCGATATATGCCATGTGGCAGATGTAGTGGGCGTGGAGCGGGCGTAGTTTGGCGTGGCTGCCGGCCGCTGGGGCTGGCCTGTTTGGAGGTGAGCCGTGTCTGTGAGATCATCGGAGATGAGCTGGGCGCTGGGCCGTCCGCTCATCTGGGGGCCTATGGACGGAGACCAGACAGCGACATTCGCGCTACCGGCGGTTACCGTCACCTTCCTGCTGAGCGACATCGAGGGTTCGACGCGGCTGTGGCAGGACGAGCCCGAGGCGATGGCCCGCGCGGTCCCCGAGCACTACGCGCTCCTACAGGAGGCGGTGGCGCGTCATGGCGGCGTGCGGCCGGTCGAGCAGGGCGAGGGGGACAGCATCGTCGCGGCCTTCTCGCGCGGCTCAGATGCCGCGACGGCGGCACTCGAGATCCAGCGTTGCATGCGCACCCATGAGTGGCCTGACGGTCCAGACTTGCGTGTGCGCCTCGCGTTGCACACCGCTGAGGCGCAGCTACGCGACGAGGGCAATTACTTCGGGCTGGCGCTCAGCCGCTGCGCGCGTCTGCGCGAGCTCGCGCACGGCGGGCAGGTGCTGATGTCGAGGGCTACGCATGATCTGGTGGTCGACCGTCTGCCCACCGGTGCGCGGCTGGCGGATCGCGGCGTGCATCGCCTGCGCGACCTCGGTCGTCCTGAGCATGTGCACGAGCTCTTGGACGACGATGACCCGCAGGAGTTTCCGGCGCTGCGATCGCTCGATGTGCTCCCCAACAATCTTCCCGACCAGCTCACCAGTTTCGTCGGGCGCGTAGGCGAGCTGCGGGAGATCCAGACGGCACTGGATAGCACGCGGCTTTTGACGCTGACCGGGGCTGGGGGGTGCGGGAAGACTCGGCTGGCGCTGCAGACGGCCGCCGACACTGTTGATCGCCATCTCGACGGCAGCTGGTGGGTGGAGCTCGCGCCGCTCATCTCCTCAGAGCAGATCGGGCCGGCGCTGGCCACGGCGATCGGTGTTCGCCCGCTGCCTGGGCAGACGGCGCTGGACGCGGCCGTCTCCCATCTGGCTGCTCACCGCGCGCTTGTCGTCCTCGACAACTGCGAGCACTTGCTCGAGGCGAGCGCCGCCGTCGCTGAGGCCGTGCTGCGCGCCGGTCCCGCGGTCGTGGTTCTTGCTACTAGCCGTGCTCCTCTGGGTGTCGCCGGTGAGACCAACTGGCGGGTGCCGTCGCTCTCGCTGCCCGCCGAGCGCACGCACGAGCCTGTGGAGGCGCTCGCGCAGTCCGATGCGGTGCGGCTGTTCATCGAGCGTGCGCTGAAGGTTCGGCCCAACTTCGCGATTACCAATGACAACGCGCCCTCCGTGGCTGGTATCTGCCACGCGCTGGACGGCATCCCGCTCGCGATCGAGCTCGCCGCTGCGCGCGTGCGGCTGATGGCCGTGGAGGAGATCGCGGCGGCGCTCACGGACCGCTTTCGCCTGCTCACGGGGGGGACGCGCAGCGCGCTGCCGCGTCAGCAGACGCTGAGAGCATCTGTCGATTGGAGCTATGAGCTGCTGGGCGAGGACGAGCGCACGCTGCTGCGCCGCCTCGCGGTTTTCATCGGCGGCTGGACGCTTGACCTGGCCGAGGAGGTGACCGCCGGTGACGGGCTTGAGCGCTACGCGGTGCTCGACTTGCTCAGCTCCCTGGTCGACAAGTCGCTGGTGCTCGTCGAGGACCGCGAGCGGAGCACTCGCTACAGGCTGCTGGAGACGGTGCGTCAGTACGCGCTTGACCATCTCGCAGAGTCTCCTGAGGCGCTGGCTGTACGCGAGCGTCACCGCGATGCGCTGCTGACCATGGCCGAACGCGTCGAGGCGCATCTCGTCACCGTCGATCAGCATCGGTGGCTGCGGACGCTTGCCGCCGAGGATGCGAACCTGACCCAGGCGCTGGAGCACGCCGCTCAGACCGATCCCGCCAAGGCATTGCGGCTGGCTGTCGCGCTCACGTTCTACTGGAAGCTGCGAGGGCGTTTCGTGGCCGCTGAGACCGGATACGCGCACGCGCTCGACGCAGCGGCCCCGGACGCTCCGCTGCGCGCGCGGGCATTGTGGGGGCGCGCCTACCTGATGGCCTACGCCGGCGGTTATGAGGAGGCGGTCGAGTACGCGCAGGTGGCGCTGGAGCTCGCCGAGGCAGCCAACGACCTCTCCACGATGGCACGCGCGCTGGATGCGCTGGGCACCGTCACGATGTTCGCCGACCCGCAGGCAACCCGGCCGGGGCAGGAACGATCCGTAGCACTGGCACGGGAGAGCGGTGACGACTGGTGTCTTGCCGACGCCACCCAGATCCTTGCCTACACCTACATCATCGAAAGCCGGCGCGAAGAGGCCCTGGCCGTGCACGAAGACGTCCTTCCCCTGATCGAGAGGATGGGATACCGCGAGTTCCTGGCCTGGCATTGGTTCCTCAGGGCAATGGGCGAGCTCGAATCCGCCGACTGGCCGGCCTGTGAGGCGCATTGCGAGCGAGCGATCACCGCGGCACGCGAGGTGGGGGAGCCGGTGAGCGAGGGCCTGGCGCAGATGTATCTGGCCTACGCCGACCTGCTGCGCGGGCGCCGCGAGCAGGCGCTGCAGCGGTTGGCGGCGGCGAACGAGCGAGCGGTCACAGCAGGGGCAGGCATGGCGGCCGGCGCGCTGGAATACATGCTCGCGTGGGCCGAGGCTGCCAACGGCCAACACGCGCTGGCGCTCCAGCGTCTTGAACCACTCATTGCGACGGAGATCGACGGTGGCTACCTGTTCTCCTTCGCGCTGTATGTCCAGGCGGACATCATGTGCGCCGTGGGCGACCGCGACCAGGCGGCGAACACCGCGCGGCGGGCGCTCGAGGTGGCCGAGCGGACGGGAGCGCCTTGGGTCATCACGCTGGCCTCCCTGTGCCTGGCATACGTCTCGCTGGACACCGAGCGGTGGAGCGAGGCCGACGGGCACGTGCATCACGCGCTTGAGGCGATCGAGGCCCGCGGCCTGGTCGTGCCGATCCCCGACGCGCTCGAGCTGCTCGCCGAGGTCGCCACGGGCCTGCACAGCGATCACGAGGCGGCCCGGCTGCTCGGCGCGGCCATCCAGGCGCGCGATCAACACGAGCTCGCGCGCTCGGCCAGGCAGGCTGAGCGGGTCCAGACGCTGGAGCGGACCCTGCGGGAGCGCCTCGATCCCGGGGCCCTAGAAGCCGGTCTCGGCGAGGGGCGAGCCCTCGACCCGTTCGAGGCGGTCGCGTGGGCGCGCCGCGCACGCGGCGAGCGCAAACGGCCGCCCGGCGGATGGGAGAGCCTGACCCCGACCGAGATGGAGGTCGCGCGTCACGCCGCCGACGGCCTGACCAACCCCCAGATCGGCGAGCGGATGTTCATCACCCGGGGCACCGTCAAGACCCATCTCTCCCACATCTACACCAAGCTGGGCCTGCAAAACCGCTCCGAACTCGCCGCCCAAGCAGCCCGCAGAGCACTCGAGCCCGGAGGTTGAGATGCAACTGCCAGCGGCAGTGAAGGAGGGTGACGTTTCTTCGATTATTAGAGAACGCCCATGTGACTATGACGCGGTCGTCGTAGGGGCGAGCGTCGCTGGGTGCACGGTCGCGACGTTCCTCGGACGCCAGGGTGCGCGGGTCGCGCTGCTCGAGCGCTCGCCAAATGAGGATGTCTACAAGGTGATCTGCACGCACGCGATCATGCCGTGCGCGACCGGCACATTGCAGCGTCTTGGTTTGGTGGAGCAGATCGAGGTGGCGGGGGGCTTGCGCAACGCCGCCGATCTCTGGACACACCGCGGATGGGTGCGCCCCCGATCGCCGACTGGTGGCAGAGAGCTCCCCTATGGCTACAACATTCGCCGCGAGCGCTTTGACCCGATGATCCGCTCGCTCGCCGCCCGCACAGACGGCGTGGACTACGTGCCCGGCGCGACGGTCACCGAGCTGATCCGTGACCAAGCGGGGCGACCCAGCGGCGTACGGGCCGCGGTCGGCGGTGAGGATCGTGAGGTGCACGCCCGCGTCGTGATCGGCGCAGACGGACGCGACTCCAAGATCGCTGAGCTCGCGGGCCTGCCAGCCAACGTCAAGCCCAATGCACGGTTCATTTACTTCGCCCACTACAAGAACCTCGCTGTTCCAAGCGGGAAGCCCGTCACACTCTGGAACCTGGAGCCGGGTGGCGCCGCAGCATTCGTCAACGACGACGGCATCACCGTGATGAGTTGCGCGCCTACCAAGGATCAGCTCCCCGAATTCCGCGAGGACCTGGAGGGCGCGTTCGTACGGTATTTCGCCGATCTGCCCGACGGGCCGGATCTTTCCACCGGCCGCCGCGTAACGAAGATCATGGGCCGCCTGGACATGTCGAACATCCGTCGGCGCGCCAGCGGACCGGGTGTCGCTCTCATCGGTGATGCCGCACAGGCGACAGACCCGCTCGTGGGCGTGGGATGCGGCTGGGCGCTGCAGAGCGGCGAGTGGCTGGCGTCAGAGCTCAACGGCACGCTCTCATCCGAGCGGGATGTCGACCGTGCGCTGGGCAGATACCGCAGGCGGCACCGCCGTGCGCTGGCCGGGCATCACTGGATGATCTCCGATTACTCAACTGGCCGGCCGCTGAACCCCATGGAGAGAATGCTGTTCACAGCGGCACCGCGCGACCAGCATGTCGCCCGGGCGCTGCACCTGCTGTTGAGTCGTATGGCAACACCGCAGCGCACCATCACACCGAGCGTAATCGCGCGAGCAGCATGGGTAAGCGCGCGAGTGACACTTACCAGACCGAAGCGAGACCGGCTATAACTGGTTTGCGATATAAAACGGCAACGTGACGGAGGGCAATGATGGCGATAGGAACGATCACCCGACTTCCTCAAGGCCAGGGCGCTGAGCAGTACGACGCGGTGAACGGGCAGATGGGGCTCGCGGCCGACCCGCCGGAGGGCTTGATCTTTCATTCCGCCGGTGAGCTCGATGGCCGTTTCCAGATCTTCAACGTCTGGGAGGCACGCGAGCAGTCCGAGCGGTTCACTCGCGAGCGGATCCGCCCCGCCCTGGTCGCCGTTATGGGCGAGGAGCGTGTTGCTTCGTTGCCCGAGCCCGAGATGGTCGAGGTCGCGATTCACAACTACTTGATTCCGTAGCCCAGGTCTGGGCCAGGCAGAGCGGGAGATGGGCGCTGGGGCCGGGATGAGCGCCTGCTGCCTGTCGAGCGAGCTGTCGGTGCGTGGCTGTGCCGGCTTCGGTCCGATCGCGCAGGGCACTGGATGTCGGCCTCGGACAGAGTTTCAATCCTCATCGGTCCCCGGCTCCTCCAGCGGCTCAGGGTCTCAGCGTCAACGCGAGTGCGCGCGGGGTCCGTTTCGGTGCCGTCATCTTCCCGATAGGATAAGGGCACCTGTAGCGTTCCCAGTACGACGTCCAACGATGTCGGCTACGGCTCGAGTGCGCCGAGTAGCCGGTGGGTGGGGTGGCGGTCGAGGCTGTTTCGGTTCTTGTCATAACGCCTGGTCGTGCGAGGATCGGCGTGCCGCGCGGCGTCCTGCACATCCCGCAGCGATGCTCCTTCGTCGAGGGAGAGCGTCACGAAGCCGTGACGCAGCGCGTGGGGGGTGAAGGTCGGGGATGCTGATCTGCTCGCCCATCCGCTTGATCAGCTTCCTGGCGGGTCAGGCGCTGCCCGGTGGAGGTGATGAGCAGCGGTCCTTTGGTGCGCGCGCCCTTGGCTCGGTCGGTTCGCGAGGAATGCCCGCAGCCGGCACGAGTCTCAGATGGATGAGACAACACGGTCTCGTTTGACTGAGATTTCGGTCTCATTTGGATGAGACACCGCAGCAGCGGGGGGCGTGCGCAACGCCGCCCTTCAACGCTCGATAATCTATGTTATGTCAACTAGTCTAGGAATCAGACTAAACGGGAGAGATCGAGATGCACGGCAGTAGCGACCACCAGCCACAGCCCGCGATCATCGAGCGCAGCGTCGAAAAGGCAAACATCTGGCTAAGGGACGTCGCGAGCGAGCTCGGCGACGGCGATCGCCAACGCGCATACCGTGTGTTGCGGGCCGTCCTGCACGTCCTTCGCGACCGGTTGACGATCGACGTGACGGCGAAGCTCGGCGCGCAGCTGCCGACCCTGATCCGCGGCATCTACTACGAGGAGTGGGACCCAAGTCACACACCGATGCCACCACACACCATCGACACATTCCTGGAGCATGTCGTCAGCGAGGGTCGCTTTTCCGGTGAGACCGAGGCGTCCGTCGCGGTCACCGTTGTCGCGGCGGTCCTGCGCAGGCGTCTCACACCGGGTGAGATCGACCCGATCCTGGCGGTTATGCCAGAGAAGCTCCGTGCGCTGATCGAGACCTGACAAGAACCGATTTCAAGATACTCACACCCGGCTGTCGCGGTGCCTATTTTGCAATCGGTCCGTCCTTGCCCTGTCCGCCTGCCTCGGCCAGGTCACGGGCGCGCGCGAGCACGACGTCGATCATCGGCTCGGTCAGCTTGCCCGTGAAGGTGTTCTGCTGGCTCGGGTGGTAACACCCGAGCAGCGTGTATCGCGCGCCCTGATACTCGGCGCCGTGAGCGAACCGCGGACGCGGGCGCGGTACGGTCGCCACCGGCCCAGACTTCGAGGAGTCATCGGCGCCACCGGTTGCGACCGCCACGCTCAGACGCAGCGCTGCATCCCATGCAAAGGCGCCCAAGCATAGGATCACTGATACTCGGTGCAACAGCTCCAGCTCGCGCACGCTCCAGGGTAGGCACGCGTCGCGCTCATCCGGCGTAGGCTTGTTTGCGGGCGGCGCGCAGCGCACGGCCGCGGTCACCCATGCGTCGCGCAGTCGCAGACCGTCATCGCGCGCCGTCGAGGTCGGTTGGTTGGCCAAACCGGCGCGTCGCATCGCCGCGTATAAGAAGTCACCCGAGCGATCGCCGGTGAACATCCTGCCGGTGCGGTTCGCGCCGTGTGCGGCCGGTGCCAGTCCCAACACCAGCACGCGCGCTCGTGGGTCGCCGAAGCCGGGCAGCGGCCTGCCCCAATATTCCTGATCGGCGAACGCGGCTTTGCGCTCGCGTGCCGCCTGCTCGCGCCAAGCAACCAACCGCGGGCAGAGTCGACACTCGACGACATCTCGCTGCAGAGCCGACAGATCCCGGCTCACGACCTGTCGATGCCCTGCCTTCGCTGTGCCCACGAGATCCTCAGACATGCGCGTCGAGCGGTAGTAGCATCGCAGTGAGTATGTCGTTGTGGATGCTGATCGTCCTGCTCGGCCTGGTGAAGCTGCCGGTGGCGGCCCTCATGCTGTGGATCCCGTTTCGCGAGGACCAGGCGATGCGCATCGCCTCCCCTGCCATGACAGAGACGGACGCGTCGGGCGACTCCGAAGACGATGGCGGCAGCGTGGCGTTGCCGGCTTCGCCGCTACATCCCCGCCCGCGATCCCCTCGTCCCCGCCCCCGTCGGCGCGGGCCGCACGGCTCGGACGCGACGCCTCCCCCATCCCCACCACGGATACGCCGCCCTGTTGCGACCCCTGCCCGGCGGATCGAGGCTCAGCGGTTGCGCTTGCGCTGACGCCGCGCGGCCTTCGCTTTCGCGCGTCGCCTACGCATCATCGCAGCGACGTCACGAGCCGGACGCCCCGCGGCTGTTGCCTGACCATCGGGCACCGGTGCGACCCTGCGCGCGTCGCGTAGGATCATGACCGCAATCCCGGCGATCAGCGCGCCCGAGGCTATGAGCCCCAGCACCAGCACGCCGCTGGTGTTCGAGTTCGACGTCGTGGTCGATGTCGTCGATTCATTCGGGGTGGTCGTGGTGGTGGTCCTCGGGGTGCTGGTTGACCTCGGGGTGCTGGTTGACGCTTCTTTGCCGCCCGTGGCCAGTTCGTTGAACGCGCTGCCACCGCCCGCGCCGGCTGCGACGGCGGTAGGCGCGCACGCACTGGCTGAGATGAGCGCGGCGAGCGCGCACAGACACCCGAGTCGGGTCAAAGATCGGCGCGGGGCACGGACGGTCACGCAGTCGAGAATATCGCCTGAGGCGCTCGTGAGAGCTCGTCTGTCATCGGCTCTGCGGGAGCCATCGTCACAGCGCGGCAGGCATGCGGCGCCCGCGCGGGCGCGTCGGTTTTCACCAACCGCCGCGCAGACCGTAGAATGACCGCGCGATGGCCCCCAAACAACGTCAGATCCGGATCGAGCAACGCGGTGCGCTGGAGGCGATCCAGGCGCTCGAGCAGCGCTCGGACGAGGAGCTCCAAAGCGAGACCAAGTACAAGTCTGCTGCTCTGGCAATCCTCGGGGCTCGCGCATCCGAGCGCTTCGACGCGGAGGAGGCGCGCGGTTACTTCCAGCGTGCGATCGCCGCGGCACGACCGCAGGAGCGGATGCAGCTGCGGCGGATGGCCGACGCCTCGCTGGCGCTGGCCGAACGTCGCGCGGGAGATCTCAAGGACGCCGTGGAGCGCCTCGGGCAGACCCCGCCGACTGGCCGGCAGATGTTCGCGCTGCGCGCGATGGGCCTACTCATCCCCCCCAGCTCCGCCGGCATCTTCGCGCGCGTGCGCGGGATCGTGCTGATCGTGATCTTGATCGTGGTGCTGCTCGCGCTCGGGCTCGGTGTCGTCGAGCTGATCTCGCTGCCGTTCGGCGGACTGGGCATCGCACCCGGCGTGCTGCTCGGATTCTTCCTCGTGGCGGCCGTGCTCGCGGCGATCGTCACGATCGGACGGCGACGGCGCAACCGCGCGCAGGCCGAGGCTCGCGGCAGCTCCTGAGCGGTTGGTCAGAGACGCACCATCGGGGAGTTGCGCGAAGATGTCTCCGATGGCCAAACAAACCCATCATAAGCACACCTCTCGCAAGGACTATCGTCGCCTGCTCGACACGCTGGCCGAGCACGAGGCGGTGCACCGCGTGGCGACCGGTCGCGTGAAGCCGCGGATGGGCGCCGGACGCCCCGTCGCCGCGATCTCGAAGGTGCGTCGGGTCGACTCGGGACTGTCGATCACGATCAACTCCGCGGGCGCGATCATCGACGCGTATGTCGTCACCGACCGCCCGGACGAGGTGATCGCGTTCATGCGCTCACAGGACTGGACGCGCTGAGTGCCGGCGCCCGTGCGCCTGCTGGTGAACCCGTCCGCCGGAGGCGGCCGGGCGCGTAAGGCCGCTCCAGGTGTCGAACGGCGGCTGAGGGAGCTCGGACTGGAGGTGCGCCGCGAGGATACACGCGACCTCGAGCACGCCCGTTCGCTCGCTCGCGAAGGAGCGCACGCCGGTGAGACGGTGGCGGTGCTCAGCGGCGATGGCATGATCGGTGCGGTCGCCGACGTGTTGCGAGAGGTTCCCGGCGCGAGACTGGGGGTGTTGCCGGGTGGACGCGGCAACGATCTCGCGCGTGTGCTCGCGATCTCCCAGGATCCGATCGAGGCGTGCGCCACGATCGCGCAGGGAGTGCCACGCGCGATGGACGTCGGCGAGGTGAACGGGCGTCGCGCGTTTGTGGGGATCGCATCGGTGGGATTCGACTCCGACGCCAACCGCATCGCCAACGAGGCGCCGCCGTGGCTGGGAAATCTCGTGTACGTGTACGGTGCGCTGCGGGCGCTGATCGCATGGCGTCCGGCTCGGTTCGAGATCGAGCTCGACCCGCCGGGCGAGCGCGTTAGCGTCACCGCCTACACGGTCGGAGCCGCCAACTCAAAGGCCTACGGCGGCGGGATGCGTGCGGCGCCCGACGCGCTGCTCGACGATGGCCTCCTCGACGTGGTTGCCCTGCAGAGCGTCAGCAAGGTTGCGTTCGTGACGAAAATACTCCCGAAGGTATTCAGCGGCAAGCATGTGCAGGAGCCTGGGGTGCGTGTCTGGCGCGCACGCGAGATATCCATCAGCGCCGATCGTCCGTTCGAGATGTATGCGGACGGCGATCCGATCGGTGAGCTGCAGGTGCGCGTGCGGGCGTTGCCCGGTGCGGTCACGGTGCTCGTGCCCGATAGCGTCGCGGCGGGCGCGGCGTTCGGTTCGCCTGCGTCGTTGCGCTCTGCGCCCGCCTCTCCCTCCCCACCGTGCTCCTCTGCATCATCTTTACCCGACACGCAGACAGCTGCGCCTAACAAGGGGTCCTGATGGCATGGCTGCTCACGCCGAAGCTCGCGCTCGCGCGGGCCGCCGGCGCACTGGTGCGCCTGAGCGGCAGCGGGGCGACGAGCGCCCCCGGTAGGTTGCTGCTGGCGTTGGAGCCGGACGCACTCGGCGCGCTCGCATCGCGCCTGGAGCAGGGGAGCGTGCTTGTGTCCGCGACAAACGGCAAGACGACGACAGCCACGATGGTTGCGTCGATCCTCGAGCGTCACGGTGTCGGGTTGGTACACAACCAGGCGGGAGCGAACATGGCTGGTGGGATCGCCTCGACGCTGCTGTCGGCCGCTCGCTCGCGTGGACGGATCGCGGGTGAGCTGGGCCTGTTCGAGGTCGACGAGCTGTGGTTGGAGCCGGTCGCCGCGCAGCTGTGCGGATTGCGCGCGGTGCTGCTGTCGAACCTGTTCCGCGACCAGCTCGACCGCTACGGCGAGCTCGAGACGATCGCCGACAGCTGGGTCTCGGCGCTGGGCGACGGGCCGGCTCAGGCGGCGACCCTCGTGCTGAACGCCGACGATCCGCTCGTGGCGGATCTCGGCCGCGACCGTAACGGCTCCGTGGGCGCCGGCGATGACCGCGCCGGCGACAGCCGAGTCGTGTACTTCGGTGTCGAGGACGACTCGCTCGCGCTGACCGGCATGGCGCACGCCGCCGACGCCAAGCACTGCCGTCGCTGCGGCGCGCCATACGTGTTCGACGCGGTGTATCTCGGTCATCTCGGCCACTACCACTGTCCGAGCTGCGGCCGGCGGCGGCCCTCCCCCACCGTGCGGGCAAGCGCGGTCAGGTTGGAAGGAGTGCGCACCGCCCGGTTCCGGCTGCGCGTTCCGACGGGCGAGGCCGAGGTGAAGCTGGGTCTGCCGGGCCTGTACAACGTGTACAACGCGCTCGCGGCGGCCGCGCTCGCGGTTGCGCTGGAGGTACCGCTGGCTGACATCGTCACCGGACTGCAGAGCACTACGGCAGCGTTCGGGCGGGCCGAGACCGTAACGGTGGACGGACGCCAGACGCGAATACTGCTCGTCAAGAACCCGGCGGGGTGCAACGAGGTGCTGCGCACGCTTGCGTTGGAGCCGGGCGAGCATGATGTGCTGGGTGTTCTCAACGACAACATCGCCGACGGACGCGACGTCTCGTGGGTGTGGGACGCCGACTATGAGCTGCTCACCGGGCGCGTGCGCAACGCGACGTGCGCCGGTACGCGCGCGAGCGAGCTGGCGCTGCGGTTGAAGTACGCCGGGATCGATCCGCGCCGCATCAGAGTGATCGATGATCTGGCGCAGGCGCTTACGACCGCGGCTGCAGATCGCCCCAGCGGCGGTGACGGTGACGGTGGGCCGCTGTACGTGCTGCCGACGTACACCGCGATGCTGGCACTGCGCAAGCTGCTGGTAGGACGCGGGGAGGCCAGCAGCTCATGGAGCTGAGCGAGATCACGCGACGCACACTGCGAGTGTGCGCGCTGTATCCCGACCTGATGAACATCTACGCCGATCGCGGCAACCTGCTCGTGCTGCAGCGCCGCTGTGAGTGGCGTGGGATCGGGTTCGAGCTGGCCGGTAGCGGACTCGGCGAGTCGCTGAACGCGAGCGCGCACGACCTGTTCTACATCGGCGGCGGCCAGGACCGCGACCAGCGGCTGTGCGCCCGGGATCTGCTGCAGACCAAGCGTGCGTCGCTGCATGAGGCAGCCGCGCGCGGGGCGGTCGTCCTGGGGGTGTGCGGCGGGTATCAGCTGCTCGGGCACGCGTATGCGATCGGCGAGGATGAGATCGAGGGCGTCGGGCTGCTGGACGTGCACACGATCCGCGATCCCGGACCGCGGTTGATCGGCAACGTCGCGATCGACATCTCGCTCGCGGACGAGCCCGGTCAGAGAGTGCTGGCGGGGTTCGAGAACCACGGCGGCCGCACTCACCTCGGCGCGCGGGTCAATCCATTGGGGCGCGTCGTGAGGGGCTACGGCAACGACGGTCGCTCGGGTCTCGAGGGAGCGCAACAGGGCAACACGATCGGCACATACCTGCACGGCCCGCTCCTGCCCAAGAACGCGTGGTTCGCGGACTGGCTGATCGCCACGGCGTTGCGTGTGGAACCGAGTCGGCTGCGTCCGCTGGACGACAGCCTGGAGCGAGAGGCCCACCGGAGCGCCTGTCGCGCCGCAGGAGTCTAGTCGAGCACGTCGTGCGGCAGATCGCGCGCCTCGGTCCGCTCAGGCCCGTCCTTCGGTCTCCCGCCGGTTCCCCAGGCGGGAGGAGATGCGATCGGCGGTCGAGATCAGGTGCGGACCGAGGGCATCGGCCAGCTCCTCGACCGCGATGCCCGGGGCGCCGGCGGTCAGATCGATCGCCGCGGCGATCTCGCCGGCCTCGTCGAACACGGGGGCCGCGATCCCGACCCGGCCGCTCACCAGCTCCTCATCCTCAATTGCGAGTCCTTCCTCCCGAACCTGAGCGAGTTCGTCACGCAGCGTGCTTTTAGTCACGATCGTGTTCGGTCCGCGGCGCTTGAGGTCGGTGTGCGACAGCGCCTCGCGGCGCTCATGGTCGGGCAGATGCGCGAGCAGGACCTTGCCCAGCGCGGTGCAATACGCGGGCAGCCTCACTCCAGGCTTCACATCGGGGCCGGGAACAGCCTGCCGGCGGCGAAACCCCTGCACGCGGTCGACATAGACGATCTCGTCGTCCTCGAGCACGGCGATGCTCGTCGCGTAGCCCGCCCTGTGCGCGAGCTCAGCAAGGTCCGCGTGGGCCTGCTCGCGCAGGCCTGTCTCGTTCAGCGCCGCCATCCCCAGGTTCGTGACGCGCAGCCCGAGGCGATACTTGCGCTTCGCTCCTTGCCGGAGATACTCGAGCACGAGCAGCGTGGTGACGTAACGGTGGGTCGTGGAGCGGCTCATCCCCAGCCGCCCGGCGATGTCGGCGATCCCCAGTACGGGGGTCTCGGGCGTGAAACACTCGAGGATCGCCAGACCCCGCTCCAGCGACTGCGAGTAGCGGGGTTCGGAGAGATCGGGAATCCTCCACGTATCCGGATAGCTCGTGCCTGCGCGAGGGGGCATCGCTAGTCGTTTGCTCCGGCATACGAGGAATGTGAGCTTGCGCTCGACGCACCGTCCGGCGTGGCCATAAAGGGCCGGACGCCGTATGACGACATCCGGCCCATCTCTGGCGAGACGGAGGTAAGGGTGGGGTGACAAGTCGAACGCGCCGCCCGTTGCCGGGCAATGCCTGGCCCTCTGGGAAGGTCAAGCGGAGCGCGGTCGGCAGTGTCAATCCTTACCACCACGTCGATCATGACGGCCTCGCGCGCCCGTGTATAGCGACATGTCGCTATGTCTCAACCTACGGTCCGTGTTCGACAAGATCGACTATATGGATCGGCGCCGAACAGGCGCCGACAGCCGTCCGCCGAGGGCGCCTGCCGGTGATCGACCGGCGCTCGCGTGGGCGAAGCACAACGCGCGATCCGGCATGGGGCGTCACGATCACGCTGCGCCATCGCGGATGCTCCATGCGCCGGCTCGCGGGGCTCACGGTCATGGTCTCAAGCACCGTGCGCAGCACCGTCTTCATCTCCAGCAGCGCCAGGTGCGAACCTGGACAGCGTCGGCGCCCTCCTCCCCATGGCAGATACGTGTGTGGGCTCGGCTGTCCTTCCAGAAAGCGCTCGGGACGGAACTCGTTGGGCGCGGGATAGACGTCTGGATCGTGGTGCAGCAGGTAGATGCACCCGAGCAGATGCGCCGGCGGGTGGTATGTCCATCCGCCGATCTCGATCGGCTGCACGACCGCGCGGGGGATCGTGAACAGGAACACCGGCCGGTGACGCAGCACCTCCTGGATCGTCGCCGTCAGATAGGTGTCGCCGGCGTCCCCGTCGACCTCCTCGATCAAGCGCCGCTGCACGCGCGGGTTGTGCGCGAGCAGCTGAAACGCCCATGCGAGCTGCGAGGCAGTCGTCTCGTGCCCGGCGAGGATCAGCGACATGACGTTGTCTCGCAACTGTGTGCGGGTCATCGGCGTGCCATCGGCGTTGCGGGCTGCGAGGAGCGCCGCGAGCGCGTCACGAGACCCCCAACTTGAGTGGCGACGCTCCTCGACGAGCGCATGGATCAGGGCGTCCGCCTCGGATCGGTGTCGAAGAAAGCGCCTCCAGACCGTCCGCCCGGGACCATGGCGCAGGATGGGCACTGGAAACACGACGCTCCCCGTGACGGTCAACATCGCCAGCACCGCGTCGAGAAGGGCTAAGAGCCGATCCTCAGACGGAGGCTCTCCGCTGGCGAAGACACGTCGCAGGATGACCTTCAGTGTCAGCGCGCGCAGATGCGGATGCAACGGAAGGGATGCATCTCGCGGCCATAACGCGATCGTACGTCGCACGGTGTCGATCATCCCAAGGCTCTCCGTGTCGATCATGCGCTTCTGCAGCGCCGGGAGCACTGCGCGACGCCCGCTCAGATGCTCGTCTTCATCCAGAAGCATGAACGAGTTGCCGTTGACAATCGGCGCTATCTTTGCGCCACCCTTCCCTGGGTGCAGTACGTTGGCTGGAGCGGCCAGCATCTCTCTAACATCACTTGGGTCGGATAGAAACACGAGCTTGGGAAAGCTCGTCTGCCTATGGGTAAAGCACCTGCCGTAACGAGCCTCGCACCACTCCATGTATGTGAATGGCCATCTCCAGTACACGTAGGTCAACGTGGCTGCGGGAAGAGGCACACCCGGCGGGAGAACCACGGGGGCAGTAGTGAACTCGGACCACTGCGTCCTTGTCGCACGCCATATGTGGGCGATCGGCAACAACAATCGTGTGAGAGGGCCACCGGAACAGGCAAGCATGCGCGTTGCTTCGCGAGCGGTAGGCGTGTTGACGCTATCCATCGAAAGGTGCCATGCGACTATGCCCTCAGTAAGAACCGCATGACGACGGCTGTTGGGAAGTCTTCTAGCCTGGCATACGATTCGTCCGATGATCATGGAGAGACGCTCTAGCGCCTCTGTCTGGCTCGCATAGTGGGAGATATAGCTGTGATTTCCGCTGACAAGGTCCTCCGCTTGGTCGAGATAGCTGTCGAGCATCGCGATAGCGAGTCCAACCCACGGAAAGTAGGCGGCATAGACGTCACGCAACTCCTGTTGATCCAGGGAGGGCTCCGCCGCGAGTGCCAATAGGATGTGTGGTGGAAAGGCGCTGGCAGCCGCAGTCAGCTCAAACCACTCAAGCATCTGCTCGCCGGCAAACTCACGTGCCGCCCACTCTTTCAGCGCGGCGTCACGGCGACTTGACTCTGGTTCATGATTCAAACTTTGAATCGCGCAGCGCTCGACGGCTTGGAGCATAAGAGGACGAACTTGTCGGTAGCATGACAAGCCGGTACACATTCGTCGGCAGGCCTCCACAAGCGCCAGGAGATAACCACCATCGTCCTTCCACGGATGGAAGCGGTAATAGTCGGATATCGGCGCGTCGAGGTCGAGCGCCTCGACGAGCGCACGATGTAGTTGATATCCGTTCGCGTATCCCGCGCAGGCGCCCCGCTCGCTGACGCTGTCCAGAAAATCCCACAGGATCTGGTATGTGACCAACAGCTTGAGCAGGCACTTGTTTCGATGTGTTGGAAGGATCGAGAACAGTGAAGCACCCTCCACATTGTCTCGCTTGCGGACGAGCGAATCGAGCGCGTCCTTACGGATCGACTTGTCCTGGATCACCTCCGCCCGTCGATGCCAAGCGCGAAGCTCACACGATGTCGCCCGGCGGCTCCAAAACAGTCCGCGGGCGATTGCGGCGATGAGCGTCGCGACCTGTGCTGGAGATAGAAACGAAATACGAGTAACTCCAACGGCACTAATATTTTCAAGCGTAGAAGACCAGCGAGCGGGACTCGTGATATCCCTCTTGAGACTCGAGAAGACCTCCTACGAGGTGGCACGCAAATCTGCGCTGATCGCCATGAGACTAAGTCTCAGGCCACGGGTACGGGGCCACGCCCGCAGCGCGATAGCCCGGTATTGCAGTGCAAGTCGCCGCTACGATGGTCACCACTACAAAGCTTGCCAACGCGGTCAGCGCATTAGTCGAAAACACAATCGGAAAGCCTGTGACAGTCACTAGCGCCTGGCTGAGCAGGAGCTGTCCATAGACACCAAGGCATGCTCCGATCAAGCAGCCAGTGCCGATCAGTAACGCGCTCTCGCAGATCAGCGCCAGCCACAATGTTCGGCCACCGTAGCCCTGCACCTTCATCCGCGCGAATCGCCGACGTCGCTGCCAGATCGTTGCCCCCATTACCGTTGCGGTCGCCAACACTCCTGCCACCAGCACAAGTAGGGCGATCTGAGTCAGACGCCCCAGTCCCTGGCGACTGGAAGCTTGCTGGGCCTGTTCGCGCTGCGTAGCGGTTTCGACAGTCAGCCCCGACATCGGTCCCAGAAGGACCTGAATCTCCCTCCGAATCGCTGAGGGCGACGCGTGGGAGGTGAGCATCACGTTGTACGCACCGGGATCAGGGCTTTCCCACGCGCGTGCATAGTCTTCGCCATTGAGGATGATCGCGCCCGGAGGCCATCCCAGATTCGTCGTGAGCGCAGCGACTCGGAACATCGCCTCACGAGGCGAGGGCAATATAAAGGTCTGGCCGATGTGCAGATGATGCTGAGTGGCAAGCGTCTTCGAGATGACCGCCCAGCCACCAGTACGTAGTCTTGCGTTTGCCAGTGCAAGGCTTCCCGTGACGAGTTGGCTTTCCGGGATCGGAGACGGCGCGGTGGCAGGGGGCGCGAACACCCATATACGACGTCCGCCATATTCGAGGAATCCGCCACGATAGGGACTGACTGAGCGGACACCTGAAAGGTGTGCGAGCGCAGATGTGGCGACACCTGGAAAAGGGATGGTCGCGAACAAGTTCTGTGCTCCAGACGGCGCCACCCACAGATCTGTTACCGAGGCTATGCCATGGAATGAGCGGTTGAGCCCACCCTGGAGGTTGCTCCTCGCCCCTTGGATTGTGACACTGCCAAACACTGCGATGGCAGCCGTCGCCGCGATCGCGATCGAACGGGCTCGCGTCTTTGAGGAACTCAGCTCAACAATCGCGAGCGTCGTGGCTCCCATCCCGAGTGGACGTTGTAGGCGAGCGAAGCCCGCGACAATCAGATCGAGCAAGAGTGGCAGCAGGAGAAGCAGCGCAACGATCAAAGCTACGATGCCCACGACCGCCGATTCTGGCTTAGCGAAGAAAATAATCGTCGCAACGCTGAGGCAGGCGCATCCCCCGGCAAGCATCCCAGCCGTTCGCCCGCTGAAAGGCAAGTTCTCCCGGAATATGTCATCGCGCCTTGCGCGTACCCAGACATCCCGCATCGGGGTCAAGACTCCTACGCACGCAGCGAGAGTCCCGCCGCCAACAGCGATGAAGATGCTCTCCCACGTGACGATACGCTGCGAACCGATCGGGAACGCGAACGACAGAAATCCCGGAGGCGAGTTGAATGCAACGATCGAAAGGAGATCGCCCAGTACAAGCCCCACGAGCGAGGCGACCGCAGCTAGTACGAGCGCGTCAAACAGGAGCGTCTTGACTGTCTCCCAACGCGTCGCTCCGCTGTGTCGCAGTTCCCGGATCAGCCCTCGCCGCCTATCCGTGGTAAGTAGCATCGAGCAGTACGCGAACATGAAGCCCACAAGGGCGCAGATCGCCGCGAATGTCTGAGTGGACTGGTCGACGGGGGCAGCCGCCTGGTTGAAGAGCGTCGCCTCGTAGTCCGCGGGCTCGACATTGAGGCGTCCTGCGGCCAGCCTCACAAGTCCGGCGTGCACTTCGCGCTCGGCTCCAGGCTGGGTCTGCACCAGAAGCCGCGTGATCCGGCCCCGCATCATGGTCAGTTTCTGGGCGTAAGCCAGCGGTGCTAGCGCAATCGGGCTGTCTACCAGTGGCCCGATACTTCGAGCGGTCAATTCAACTCCGACAAGAGCGTGGACCACCCTTGCGCCGACCTGCAGCTTGACAGCTTCCAGGGGGCCTACTCCAAGCCGGCTTGCGATTGGTGCCGGCAGAGCGAGTACGTGCCCGTGCGTAAGCTGTTCCGCGGAGATATGCCGGGGATCGGTGGCGATCAGATCAATCGACTGGCTCTTGTGTGAGCGCGTCAGGCTCGCCTGGGCCTCGAGCACGGGCACAGCAGCACGCACCCCGGGCAGGCTACGCACTTCACCGAGCAGCGCTTCACTGAAGCCTCGCGGACTGCGCGCCTTGAGCTGGTACGTCGACTGGCCGACAACCCCGCTCGTGAGCTGCGCGACCGAACCGTTGAGACTCGTACTGGCCACCTGCGACGCAAACAGCAGCGCCACGCCGACGGCGATCCCGAGCACCGCGAACAGCTCCTGGACGAGCACGACCCGCGCTTTCAGCCGCACCACGTACAGGTGGGCAATGCTCGATAGCCGCATCGCTACGGGGCGATCTCGGGCGTCCGGACGGGTATGAACAGGTGGTCGGGCTCGTACTCGACTAGACGCCCGTCGCGCAGTGCATACACGCGATCGGCGAACGCTGTCGCCTGTGGATCGTGGGTGACGAGCAGCACGGCTGCTTCCTGCTCGCGACAGACCTCAGCAAGCAGCTCAAGGACTTCGCGGCCACGATGGGTGTCGAGATTGCCCGTCGGCTCGTCGGCGAGCACAAGCTTCGGGCCGGTCGACAGCGCGCGGGCGATCATCACGCGCTGGCGCTCGCCCATCGAGAGCTGGTCGGCACGGTGCGCCATGCGATCGCCGAGACCGAGACGTATGAGCAGGGGCTCGATCCGCTGCTCGGCGTCGCGGGTGTGTTCGAGCAGCCACAGCTTCATCGCCGCGTTCTGCACAACGTTGCCGCCGGACAGCAGATCCGAGGTCTGATCCACGAAGCCCAGCTCGCGCAGTCGGTAGTGCGAGCGTTCGGCGTCCGTCAGCCGGGAGAGATCGCGACTTCCCACGAGCACCGCGCCGCTGTCGGGCTCGATCAGCGCCGCGATCAGCATCAGCAGCGTCGTCTTGCCAGATCCGCTCGGTCCGTACAGCGCCACGAGCTCTCCCGGCGCTACCGACAGCGAAACTCCGTCCACGGCCCGCACCGGTTCGGCGTCGCCCACGTGGTAGTGCTTGACGAGGTTGCGCAGCTCGAGCATCAGGGGTTCGTCACGACGATGCCTGCCGCCGCTGCCGGCCCGGGAAGTCGAGGACGTTGGTCCCAGCCACCGGCGTGGCCGGCGCGAGGATCAGTTCGCCCCCGCCGAGCGAGGCCACCCGGTCGCAGTTGGGCATCGGGCCCGAGTCCCCCGCGCAGAGAAGCACCGCGATCCCCTGCTCGGCGGCGAGCGCACCCAGCAACTCTGCGATGTCGGCGTGCTCCTCGATGCCGAGCGTCGCGGCGAGATCGTCCACGAGCAGCAGTTTCGGTTCGCGCGCGATCCCGTGCGCAAGCGCGACCAGCGCGCGCTCGGAGTCGGCCAGCTCGCCCCACCGCTGGCGCGCGCATTCGCTCGCGCCGACATGCGCGAGCGCCCTCTTGGCCCGCGCGTAGGCGCCGCGCCGGCCGTGCCTGTCGAGCAATGGCAGCGCCACGCCCGTGAGCACT
>Ga0193728_1000261_pt1 | contig 24842 bp, 21 predicted proteins | sample U1c1metaG_FD_143037 | JGI IMG/M metagenome (GOLD analysis project Ga0193728, IMG submission 143037) | Soil microbial communities from a riparian zone of the East river system, Colorado, United States - U1c1 | ecosystem: Environmental > Terrestrial > Soil > Riparian zone | place: USA: East River... | reverse complement strand
CTGCGCGGCGCTCGTGACGCCCATGCCTGCGAGCAGCGTGCCGACGACCCCGATCGCGAGCGCGACGCCGCTGCCTTTGAGCGCATGCAGTTTGAGCGAGTCAGAGAGGACCGGGAACTGCCCGAGCGTGCCGTGGACGATTTTTTCCTGATCGCCGGGGTGTCCTTGCAGGGCGAAGCCGAGAATCGTGACGAAGACGAGCAGCAGGGGGAAGATCGAGACGAACGCGTAGTACGCGATCAGCGCTGCGAGCTGACCGGCTTGGTCGTCTGAGAACTTCTTGTAGACGGCTGCGAGAAAGCGCACGCCGCGCGTCTGCTGTTGGCGCGTGTCGAGCGCGTGGAGGCGGTCGGTGATGCTCATCTGGCTCGATTCGACGGATCTGCGCGCGCGCCTGCGATCGACTCCGGGCGCATTTGGGAGGGGGGGCTGATCGGGCTCGGCAACGACATCTATGTGTGTCTACCCGAAGCGCGCAAGAAAAACGAGCGTCCAGTAGTAGCTGGGGCGTTGCCGCCGCGAGGCGATGGTTACGCGACCTCGCCGAGGAGGTCGCGCTCGTCGCGCGCGACAGGCGTAACTTGCTGCTGCGTATTCATCGCTACCGGCTGCGACGCGAGGATCTCGAGGACTGCTACAGCCAGGCGACGCTCGAGCTACTCGCACAGGTCCGTCATGGGGGGAGCTTCACCAACCGTCTGCACGTCGGCAATGCGCTCGAGCTGCGTTTCGTCTCGCGCGTACACGACCGCAGACGCGCGCTGAGCGGGCGCAGCCCGATGCAGGCGGCACTAGAGGACGCGACAGCGCTTGCGGTCGTTGGCGAGTCAGGTACAGAGGTTGTCGATCGCAATGCGAGCGTCGAGGCACTTGTCCTGCTGCGCCACGAACTGCGCACAATCGGCAGCGTCGCGCGGCAGCTGACAAGCGATCAAAGGCTCGTCCTGGGCTCTCAGGTGTCAGGCGAGAGCTGCGCTGAGCTCTGTGCGCGCTGTGGCTGGTCGCGTGAGAAGTACCGCAAGATCGCGCAGCGTGCACGCTCGAGGCTGCGGGCGTTGATGGCAGCCGCCGAGCTGTGCGTCCCGCTTGCCGACGCGTCGTCGGAAGAGCTCCCAGGACCGACCTATGACCATGTCATCCCCCACACATAGGCCTGTCCTGCATGGCCGCCGAACGTCGGTCAGACGCACGACGACACGGCGATCCGTATCCGCGCGCAGGCGGTTGGGAGCCGGGTCTCTCCCTACTTGGCTCCCGACCGCCAGCGTGGCGTCCGGCGCGAACGGTCGTCCCGTCGCGCTGCGGAAGGCAGCGCGATGAGGCGCGTGAAGCGCGAGCGGTATCGCGTCTACGCCGAGGATGAGTTCTTCGGCGTGGACAACCTAGGGACCCCGATCGAGCGGCCATCGTCGTGCGATCAACCATTACGGGCAGCTCGCGTGGCCAGTGTGGCCGTGCTCGTTGGGATTGCCGGTGCGCTCGCGGCCGCAACTGTGGTCAATTTGCTTGCGCATGGTGGCACCGGTCGGGAGGTTGCGAGCTCACGCGTGACGCGAGCTCGGATCGACGCCACGCGCGCGATAGCGCTTCGCCGAGTCCGACTCCAGCGAATGCAGCTTGCCCGAGCGAGCGTCGCGGCTCGTCGCGGACGTGCGTGGCCGGTGTCGCCGTCTGCCTTGCCGATGACGGGCTTACGTCTGGACTCTGGCCGCCGTTCGGTGGTGAGTCGCGCATCTGTCAATCGCCGCCAGGGTTACGTCACGACCGCGGCCGTGGTCGCAAGCACGGACTCGGTGACTCCCTATCGTCTGCCGGCGGAGTTTGGGTTTGAGCGATGAGCACAAGCCTGCGCATACGCGGCGCCCGGGTCACGAAGGGAGCATCAGTGAGCGTGTCTGCCCGCCCGCTCTGGCAAATCCGCCTCGTCCGAGGCCTGCCTCGCTATGTGCTCTATGCGGCCTGCGTCGCCGGACTGGCGGCGAGCGCTCGCTTCACACTCGCTCCGCCACGTGTGAGCGCATCGACCGTCGCCGCGCCGGATGTGGCAGCGGCTGACCCTGCGGCAGAAGGTTATGCCGTCTTGTTCGCGCGTCGCTACCTCAGCTGGGATGCGTCGCAGCCGCAGCTGGCCGTGCAAGCTCTCACGCCGATGATCGGCACTGCGTTGGCGCCGGGTGGCGGCCTGACGCTCCCGCCAAACGGCGAGCAGCATGTGCTGTGGGCGGAAGTGGTCCAGGTGCGTGCTCGCAAGGCCGGGGCGCACGTCTACACGGTCGCTACGCAGACCGACGCGACGGGGCTCGTCTACCTGGCTGTCGGTGTTGCGCGCGAGCCCGATGGATCATTGGCGCTCGCGGGCTATCCAGCGTTCGTCGGCCCGCCGGATGCGACTGGTGCGGACGCGCCGGCGCGAGCTACTGAAGTCGACGAACCGGCGCTCGCGGCGGTCATCGGGCGCGCGCTGCGCAACTACCTCGCGGGCTCTTCGGAAGAGCTTGCCGCAGATCTCTCGAGCTCCGCGCGCGTATCCGCACCCGGATTTGCGCTGACGCTCGAATCGGTGCAACGGCTCGGCTGGTCGGCCGACCGGCACTCGGTGCTCGCAACAGTGATGGCACGCGACACTCGCGGCGTCCGGTACACGCTCGGCTACGAAGTCGACGTCGCCGAGTTCAGCGGCAGGTGGGAGGTCTCGGCGATCGAGATGGAGCCGCAGCGATGAGAAGGGCCGCGTCGCGATCGGTCGCTTTGTTGCTGACCGGCTGCATTCTGCTGCTTTCACATGCTGCTGCTGCGTCGGCGGCCGTCGCGACGCCGCCTTCTCATACGACGAGCGGCGAACGCGCGGCCGAGCCGGGGAAGAGCACGAGCTCGCTCGAAGCTGCCGCGGCGAAGGCGGGCGAAACGGGACGAGCGGTCGCAATGAGCTTGATCGGCCTTGCTTTCGCCGTCGCCGCGACGGTGCTCGCATTCCGGCGCGATTTCAAGGAGGCGGCCGGCGTGTTCGCCGTCGGGATCGTGTCGGTGCTGCTCGCGACGCCAGCCGGTGTGAGCCTGCTGCGCGACACCGTCGGCGCGCTGTTTGGGACGCAGTGATGCAGATCCGCTCCTATCGACACGTATTCGATCTCGAGCGCCGGATTTACCGGATCGACCGCATCCGGCTCAACCCGGGCGGCGTTCCGGTGCGCGGCGTCGTCTACTTTTTCGCGCTGCTCGTGGCAGCGCTTGCCGCGGCACACCTACCACTCGTCGCAGCCGTGGCGAGGATCGCGCCTTGGTACGTGCGCGATATCGCGGCGCCGGCGGCACTCGCCGCACTGCTAACGGTCGTCCGCATCGAGGGCAGGCCGTTTCATCTGGCTGCGCGTGCGGCGCTGAGGTTCTGTCTAACGCCACGTCAGATCGCCGGCCTCGGAGCCGTTGTGGGCAGTCGCGTTCGCGTGGATGATGCGCCCGGAAAGCGCTGGTATCCGTCACCGCTGCTGATGCTCCCGGATGGATCCGACAGTGGCGCTCGTCGCCTGCGTTACACCGGGCCGGGCGCGCTGGTCGTGTCGGTAGCGCACGAGCGCAAACCGGCGCGCGGCCCGCTGGTTTGGCTTGGGCTGCGCGCGCATCTGCTGCTGCGCGAGACGCCCGAGGCGCCGCGTCTGGGCGGCGGGGAGGTCGTCCTACTCGAGCGCGCGACGCGATTGCGCGTCGGTTGAGATGCGCGCGCCGATCAGCTTCACCTATGGCAACTGCGTGTTTGCGGAGGATCCGAGCGACGTCTGGGCTGCGTTTGCGGTCGAGCTCTCGTCATATCAGTGGCTGAGCGATGATGTGAAGCGCGCGCGCATGCTGGCTCTGCTCGGCGCGCTCGAGGCGATCGAAGCTGACGTGCAGATCCTGCGCATCGGCTCGGGCCCGGCTCTCGGACGCTACGCGCGCGAGCTCGAACAGGACGCGGAGGCGAGCCCCTTCAGCGGGCCGCATCGGGCAGCGTTGTGCGGCTACACGGCAGAGCACGTAGATCGCCTCGCCGAGCTTGGCTCGGCGCAGCCGGCGCTATTCGTGCTCGTCAGCTTGCGCGATCCTGAACGCGATGTCGCGAGCTACGTCTCGCGGCTCGCTGCTGGGGGCCCGGGTGAGTGGCGGAAGTTGCTCGGGGATGTTTTCTCATTGCGCGCAAAGCGTGCGATGAAGGCGACGGAGCTCGAGCGAGCACGCGTGCGGGCCGACGAGGCGCACGCGAGGCTCGCGGACTTCCTCCCGGTGCGTCAAGCACGCGGCGTCGAGCTGCAGTGGTTGATTCGGCGCGCGTTCTGCCGCGGCCTCGACGAGCCGCAAGTCGATCGACTGCACGAGCCGCGCGCGTTGCTCTTCGAGCGAAACGGCGAAGCGGTGCTCGCGCCGCTGGAGGCGGACGTGATGCGCTGGTGCAACTCCTATGTCGAGCATCACGGGCGGCTGCTTCGGGTCGAAGCGGAGCAGGGCACGAGCTGGCAGGCGCAGCTCGTGCTCGGCGCGTTGCCGGATCACTGCGAGTTTCCGGGCGCGAGGGCCGAGCTGATGTTCGCCCCGCCCGAGGACCTGCCGTTCGCGATCGACCTGTCGCTGAACGCGCGCTTTCTGCCAAACGAGCTTGCGCTGCGCCTCGCGCGCCGGCGAATCCAGGATGCCGATCAGATTGTGCGCGCCGAGTCAGACGGAGAGCAAGGGGTCACGGATCTCGGCTATGCGCGGACGCAAGAAGCGCGTGACCTGTTGAGTTACCTGCAGGCCTCGAGTCATCCGCCGTTGCTGCGCGCAACGCTTGCGATCGCCGTCGCCGCAGCTAGTGAGCAGGAGCTCGAGAAACGTGTCGAGATGTGCAGACGGGCGTACGGCGACATCCGCCTGCACCGTCCGCTGGGGGACCAGCTGGAGCTGTTCGTTCAGCATCTTCCGGCTCAGCGGACGAGGGTCGTCGGCTACGACGACACGCTCACAGCGGAGCAGGTCGCGGCGATGATGCCAACGGCCACGCATGTGGCCGGCTCGCGACGCGGCTTCTACCTCGGACACACGCTGAGCGGATCGCGCCGTCCGGTCAGGTTCAACCTTCGCGAGGGGTCGGACAACGACCGAAACACGACGATCCTCAGCGTCGGGGCGCTCGGCTCCGGCAAGACGACGCTGGCTCAGAAGTTGAAGTACGAGGCATTCCTGCTCGGCGCGCGCGTGATCGACTGCGATCCGAAGGGCGACCATCGGTTTCATCTGCTCGAGGACGTCGCGCCGCATGCGGAGTGCATCACGCTGCGCCCCGATCCGGCGCTGCGCGGGGTGCTCGATCCGCTGCGTGTTGCGCCGGCGCATCTTCGCCAGGACGTGACGGTCTCGTTCCTGCTCGACCTGCTTCCGGCGCGCGCCGAGCCGGCGTGGGAGACGGCCGTCGTCGCGGCCGTCGACCGCGTGATCGGCAGCGCGGCGAAGCCGACCTGCCTAGAGGTAGTTCGCGCTTTGCGCGCCGGCGGCGCGGTCGATGCGCAGGTCGGCAGCGTGCTCGAGGTCTATGCGCGCTCGGGCCTCACGCAGCTCGGCTTCGCCGATCCGGATGTAAGCCTCCCGGCTGTCGGACACCGGCAAGTCACGTATCTGCCGATTCGCGATCTCCCGGGACCCGAGCCCGGCACGCCGCGCGTCGAGTACTCGCAGTCGGAGCGGATCGGCGAGCAGATCGTCCGGCTGATCGCGATGTTCGCGATGCACCTGATGTCGAGTGAGCGCGAGCGCTTGAAGCTGTTCTCTTTCGACGAGGGCTGGCGGCTGCTCGGCGATCCGGCCGGCCGCAGCCTGCTCGCCGCATTGCAGCGGATGGGTAGGTCGGAGCTGGCCGTGCCGATCATCAGCACGCAGCTGGTCACGGACACGTTGATGGGCGAGCGCGAGTCGCTTGAGAACCTGCTCGGCGCGACGTTCGTCTTCGGGATGCGCTCAGAGGCGGAGGCCGGTCGGGCACTCGCGCTGCTGGGAGCCGATCACGAAAGCCGCTCGCTGCGACAGAGCCTGCTCGAGCTTGAGGCTGGGCGCTGCCTGTTCCGCGATCATCGCGGCCGCGTCGAGGCGATTCAGGTCGACGTCGTCGTGCCGGCGTTGCTGCGCGCGTTCTCGACGACCCCAGCGCGCGCGTGAGCGCGATGCTTCGCGGCGTCAGCTGCTGCACGCGCGCGGCGACGGGAATGCTGATCTTGACGGTGCTCCTCGCGGCTTCGGCGAGCGCGCGCGAGCGCCGGGGCCGCGGCGCTGTCGCACGAGCTCATCCAACGTACAGTGTGCTCGAGGCGAACGCGACGGCAGCGCGCCGTGCGGACTCGCCGCCGGCGCCGAAGCCGGGGGGCTCCGGAGCGAGGGCGCCGGCAACGCCGCCGCTGACCGGTGGCGCAGGCGCTGGCGGCGCTGCGAGCGGCGTCGAGCTTGATCGGGGTGTCCGTCCAGGCGGCGAAGCGGACCCGCTCGTCAGCAACGGTCTCGGCAGCCCGCTGTGCAGCGGCAGCGCGGCCGGTATTGCGCTTTCGGCTGCAAGCAGGCACGACTGCGAAACATCGGGATTCGTCGCCGCGGCGGCTCCGACCGGGAACTTTGGCATTGACGTGCACATCGACACAGGATTGCTCCCGTCGAGCTCTGGTGGTCTGCTGAGGATCGTCCAGGATCTGTTCGTGACGCCGCTGTGGATGGCGCTCGTGTGGATGGTTCATGCGCTTGTCGTGATGCTCGAGTGGTGCTTCACGATCGACCTGCTCGACAGCGGTTCGGTGAGCACTGAGCTTGCCAACGGCCTGCGCCAGATGCAGGCGGCTTTCACGACTCCATGGCTGGTGAGCGTGCTCGCGGTCGGAGCGGTGCTCTGCGCGTACAACGGTCTCGTACGTCGGCGCGTCGCCGACAGTCTCGCCCAGGCGCTGCTCGCGCTCGCGATGATTGTCTGCGGCAGCTGGGTGATGCTCGACCCTACGGGCACGATAGGCGCGCTTTCGGGGTGGGCCAATCAAGCGAGTCTCGGGACGCTTGCGGTGACGGCGCGCGGCACGCCAGTGGGAGCCGAGCAAGCGCTCGCAGACAGTATGGGGACCGTATTCGCAGCCGTTGTTGAAGTGCCGTGGTGCTACCTCGAGTTCGGCGACGTCGGCTGGTGCAGAAATCCGGCTCGGCTTGACCCGAGGCTGCACTCGGCTGCGCTCGCGATCGCGAGCGCGGAGCTCGACGGTATCGGGTGCGGGTCTGACGGAACGTCGCTTGGCGCCTGCGTGAGCGCTCAGGGCGCCGAAGCGAAGGCGCTCGAACGCGCTGCGCGCTTGCTGCGCGCGGCGCGCACGAATGGCGCGATCTTTCTCGCGCTGCCGGCCAACGGCTCGGCGCGCAATGCGATCAACGACTCGAGGTCGCTGCTGCGGACGCTGTGTCAGAGCGATGAAGCGACTAACTGCCGCGGGCCGACGGCGGCTGAGGCCGAGTTTCGCACGAATCACGGCACGTGGCCGAGAGTCGCCGGGCTGCTGTTGATCGCGTTCGGCGCGCTGGGAATGTTGTTGCTGCTCGGCTTCGTCGCGCTGCAACTGCTCACCTCGGCGATCTTCAGCCTGCTCTACCTGATGCTCGCCCCGGCGGTCGTGCTCACGCCGGCACTCGGTGAGGCAGGGCGCGCGTTGTTTCGCCGATGGCTCGCACGCCTGCTCGGTGCGGTCGTCTCGAAGCTGCTGTTCTCGTTCCTGCTCGGCGCGATTCTCGCGATCCTCGCGAACCTTGAAGCACTCGGCTGGTGGACTCAATGGCTGCTGATGTCCGCGTTCTGGTGGGGTGCGTTCACGCAGCGCCACCAGGCGCTGCAACTCGCAACGGGCCGCTACGAACGGGACAGAGCGGGCGGCAGGCGCGCTGTCGTACGCCGCTTCAATGAGGCGCTCGATGCGCGCCGCAGGGCATTCGAGGGCGTGCAAGCGGCACGAAAGCGATTCTCCAAGCCGGCGCCGGAGGTGAGCGGTGAAAGCTCGAGCGGACTGCCGGGTCGACAGGCATCCCGGAGCACGAAGCCGGCCACAGGCGTACCCGAACGAACGCGACTGGCAGGTCTAGGCCGCGCGAACGACTCGACCGGCGCTCAGGCGACTCCTCACGCGTCGTCAATCGCGTCGCGTCGAGCACGAGTCGAGCACATCGACGCCGAACGAGCCCGCGCACTTGCGGCAGGGAACGCGCGGCGCGCGGCGCTGCTTGGTAGCCGCGCACAGCGCCTCGAAGCTGAGCAGTCGCCAGAGCGGTCGCATCTCGTCGCGCCTGAGGACGGCTTGGATCGCAGCCGTGCCGCTGCGAAGCTGAGCGATTCCACTAGTTCGCGCGCGGAGCGGATGCGGCGACGGGAACGCTTCCTCGACGCGCAGCAAGCGCGAGCGCCGAGCGACGAGGCTCGACGCTCGGACGTTACGCAACGCAGTTACGGGGCGCTCGCGGGCCTGGCCGGTTATGGCCGTCGCGAATACGCGCGGCTCGGCTCGAACGAGCAGCGCGTCGCACGGGTGCGGATTGATCGAGAGCTGGCGCTGCGCCAACAGCAGGTCTCGATTGCCCGAGGAGGCGCGACGCTACGGGAGGTACCGGCGGCTGCGCCGGAGCACGCGACCGTCGTCGCACGCCGACGTCCGACGCAGCCGCCGAAACGTCACGATCCGCACGGCTCGGCGGAATCGGAGTTGATGCGAGACGCGCGCGCGGTGGCCGCGAAGCGAAAAAGACAGCTCGGCAAAGGTCGGCCGTGAGCGCTGGGTCGCTGACGACGCACGAGCATCGCGAGATTGGCAAACCGGCGAAGCTCGCGGCGTGCTTGGCCGTGCTCGTCCCGGTGCTCGCGCTGCTGATCGCGATCGCGGCGGTGATGGGCGCGAGCCTGGAAGGTGCGCCTGAAAGGAGCACTGGCGAAGCACAGCCATCGGCGTTGGCTCGCGCTGAGATTCCAGCGGTGTATCTGGGCCTGTATGAGCGAGCGGCCCAGCGCTACGGGCTCGACTGGGCGATCCTCGCGGGGATCGGCAAGGAGGAGTGCGATCACGGGCGTGATCGAGATCGGTCGTGCCGTAGCGAGGGCGCGACGAACGCGGCGGGCGCGGGTGGGCCGATGCAGTTCCTCGCGCAGACCTGGGCACGGTACGGCGTGGACGGCGACGGTGACGGCAGGAGCGATCGCTGGGATACGGCCGATGCAATCTTCGCGGCGGCGAACTACCTGCACGCCTCGGGTGCGCCGGGCGACTACGGCAGGGCGATCTTCGCGTACAACCACGCGGGCTGGTACGTCGCGGACGTCGAGCGCTGGGCTGGGAGATACAGAGGATCTGCGCTCTCGGACGCCTCGAGCGTGGCGCTCGCGGTAGGGGGCTCCGGCGAGGAAGGGGCTGAAGCGGGAGGGTGGGCCGCGCGGCTGCAGGCGCAGACGACGACACGGGTCGAATTGATCGCGGGGGTACGCGCGGAGCTCTCGCCGGCGAGTGGCCATCAAGCGCTGATCCCGATCGGCGCGCCGCCGGTCGTGCAGGCGATGCTCGTCGCCGCAAATGAGCTGCAGATGCTTCCGCGTGGCGCACTCGAAGAGGATTGCTCGAGCACTGTGAACTACGTGCTCTATCGCTCGGGGATACGCGCAATTGCAGAAATCAGAAGAGAGAATCCACTCGCGCTGGATTACGTGAAGTGGGGCGCGCCGGGGCCGGGACGTTGGGTGACGATCTACGCGACGACGAGCCCGACGAATCACACATTCATGACGATCGCGGGACTGCGCCTCGATACGAGCCACGACGGCACGGATTCAGGCCCGAATCGCGCCGAAGACGGCCCGCGCTGGCGCATCCTCGATCGGATTCCGACGTGGGCGCACTGGTCGGTCCGCCATCCGCCGGGGTTGTAAGGTGCGCACATGCCCGCACGCAACGTCGACTACCTGCTGATCGGCGGTGGCCTCGCGTCGGCGAACTGCGCGCGCTGGCTGCGCGAGGAAGGCGCAGACGGGGAGATCGTGCTCGTCGGACGCGAGCCGGACCCGCCATACAACCGCCCGGACTGCTCGAAGGGCTACCTACAGGGCAAGGAGGACCGCTCGGAGGCGTTCTTTCGCCCGAACGAGTGGTGGGAGGAGCAGCAGATCGAGCTGATGCTGCGCACGAGCGTGACGGCGCTCGACCTGCAGGCGCGCACGGCGAAGCTGTCGAACAAGGAAGAGGTCGAGTTCGACAAGGCACTGCTCGCGACGGGTGCGAACGTGCGCAGGCTGAACGTCGATGGCTGCCAGCTCGAGCAGATCCACTACCTGCGCACGCTCGGCAACTCGCAGGCGATTCGCGAGGGCGTCAAGGACGCGCAGGAGATCGTCTTGATCGGCGGCTCATACATCGGCTGCGAGGTCGCTGCGTCGCTGACGCTGCTCGGCAAGCACTGCACGATCGTGATGCAGGAGGAGCACACGCTCGAACGGGGTTTCGGCGCGAAGGCGGGCGCGTTTTTCCAGGAACTGCTCGAATCGCACGGCGTGACGATTCACGCGAGCGACGAGCTCGAGCGCTTCGAGGGCGAGGAGAGCGTCGCGCAGGTCGTCACGCGCAACGGCCTCGAGCTCGACGCGGATGCGGTCGTGATCGGCGCGGGCGTGACGCCGGACGTGCAGCTCGCGCAGCGCGCGGGCGTTGAGATCGGCGAGCGCGGCGGCGTGCGTTGCTCATCGCGCCTGCAGACGAGCGTGCCGGGCGTGTTCGCGGCGGGCGATATCTGCGAATACGAGTCGCTCATCCACGGCGGCGCGCACGTGCGGATCGAGCACTGGGACGTCGCGTTCAACCACGGCAAGACGGCGGCGCTGAACATGCTCGGCCGGGACGTAGCGCACACGGAGGTGCCGTACTTCTTCTCGGTCTTCGCCGATTGGGGCGAGCTCGAGTACGTCGGCCCGGCATATGACTGGGACGAGGAGATCGTGCGCGGCTCGCTGCAGGACGGCAAGTTCACGAACTGGTATCTGAAGGACGGCATCGTCAAGGCGGCACTGACGTTCGGTCGCTCAAGTGACCTCGACGCGGCGCGCGAGCTGATCGTCGCCGGCGAGACGCTCGATCAAGCGCGTCGCGCGGCGCTGGCCGATGCGAGCGTCGATTTGAAGAAATAATCGAATCTCTGCCGCGCGTTGCTGACGTGCGCCGGTCTGTGGGCGGGGCCTATGCCCCGCCACGAAGCGCAGTCGCTCGCGCTAATCGTCTCCACCGCTGACGCGCCCGGCAAACCCGGTCGGTAGCCGGTTGAGCTCGTGTGACGCGATCACGCGGTCGATTAGCCCGTACTCGCGCGCCTGCTCGGCGGTGAAGTAGCGGTCGCGGTCCATGTCGTCGTGCACGCGCCCGAGCGGCTGGCCGGTGTGCTTGGCGTAGATCCGATCGATGTGGCGGCGCAGCTGCAGCGTCTCCTTCGCGTGGATCTCGATGTCGGCGGCCTGGCCCTGAAAGCCACCTGAGGGCTGGTGGATCAGGATGCGGCTATTCGGTAGTGACATGCGCTTGCCGGGCGCGCCTCCTGCGAGCAGCAGCGAGCCCATGCTCATCGCGACGCCGAAGCAGATCGTCTGCACGTCGGGCTTGACGAACTGCATCGTGTCGTAGATCGCAAGGCCGGAGTAGACGACGCCACCGGGCGAGTTGACGTACAGCGAGATGTCCTTCTCGGAGTCCTCTGACTCGAGGTGCAAGAGCTGCGCGACGACGAGGTTCGCGACCTGGTCGTCGACGGGCGTGCCGATGAAGACGATCCGCTCGTTGAGCAAGCGCGAGTAGATGTCGAACGAGCGCTCGCCGCGCGCACTCTGCTCGACGACCATCGGAATCAGGGGCATCTTGGCTATCCTTTCGACAACTGGACGGTTGTCAACGGACCATAGCAACCAATCGGTTGTCAAGGAGGGTCGGGATGGCGGAGCAGACACAGGAGCGAAAGGCGGCGCGCACGGAGGTCGACGTCGAGGCCTCGCCGGAGGAGGTCTGGGAGGCGCTTGTGAGCGAGGAGCGACGCGAAGATTGGCTACAGGAGCCGGATCGCGAGGTGTACATCGAGGTTGTACAGACGCCGAGCAGGCTCGTCTGGTGGTGGGGCGGCGAGGACGAGCCGGCGACGCGCGTCGAGTTCGAGATCGTCGCGGTGCCGCGCGGCACGCGCATCGTCGTCACCGAGTCAGAGCCGGACTTCCCGATCTCATTGCTCGCGATGAGCTTCGCGCGGGTGCTCGCTTGAGCGGTCGACTCAGCTCTGGGGCGCCCGCCGCGAGCGGCGACGCGGACGAGCTCGGGCGGGTCTTCGCGGCGCTCGCCGACCCGACGCGGCGCGCGATGATCGAGGCGCTCTTGCGCGAGGGCACGACGAGCGCGCCGCGCCTGACCGCTGAGCTACCGATCACGCGCCAGGCGGTCGCGAAGCACCTCGCGACGCTCGACGAAGCGGGCCTCGTCGAGCGCGCTCCGGCGGCCGGGCGCGAGGTGCGCTACCGCCTGCGCGACGGCGCGCTCGTCTCCGCCGGCGCGTGGCTCGCCGAGACGGAGTCCGCGTGGGAGCGGCGCCTCGCGCGCCTGAAGGGCGCCGTCGAGCGCAAGCGCTGACGCTGGAGTACGATCTCGAAGTTCAACGGCCGGTGGTCAAGGGAAGTCGGTGCGAATCCGACGCGGACCCGCCACTGTGACCGGGGATGCCAGTCGCAGCGCGCGAAAGCGCGCAGCCACCGGGACCGCTTTCGCGGCTCGGGAAGGCGCGGCGAGGTAGGCCCGGGAGCCAGGAGACCAGCCTCCGGCCGAAAGCCCACAAGCCCTCGTGGAAAGGGGTTGGCTCATATGTCCCGCTGTCTCCGTAGTGCCCGAAAGCCCTCGACGCTGTCCGCGTCATTGCTCACAATGTCCTCCGCGCTGATCGTGTTCGCGCTGCTCGCGATCGCATGCGCCCCCGCAGCATCCGCTGCGGCGACGGTGACCGTTCGTGCCGAGGGGATCAACCGGACGCTGCTGCCTCCGACCCAGATCACGACCGACACGACGCCGGTTGTGAAGGACGGCAATTCGGCGCACAGCTGCAGCGGCCTCACCGCCGCCGGCGCGCTCGAGCGGGCGACCGCCGGAAACTGGAGTGGCAAATGGTTCGAAAGCTTCCATGGCTACTCGGTCGAAACGATCCTCGGTGAGACGCTCGCGTTCGAACCGGAAGCCGCGGCCAACTACTTCTGGGGCTACTGGCTCGACAACAAAGCGTCCTCGATCGGCATTTGCGAAGGCGAGCTGCAGCCCGGCGAGAGCATCCTCTTCTTCCCCGAATGCTTCAGCGAAACGGGCGCGTGCCCGCCGCCGCCGAACCCGCTTGGCGTCTCGGCGCCGCCGGTCGCCGAACGCGGCGCGCCGATCGCCGTGACCGTGACGTCCTATGACAACGTCAGCGGCGCCGCATCGCCTGCTGTCGGCGCGACGGTGGCCGGCGGCGGCGCGAGCGCGACGACAGACGCGCTCGGCCACGCGACCCTTGCGATCGCGCAGGCTGGGAGCATCCAACTGCAGGTCAGCGCGCCGGGCTCAGTGCGCACGGAGACGACGGTCTGCGTGCACAACGGCAACGACGGGACGTGCGGCACGACGAGCCCGTCCGGGGCCTCGACGCCCGCGCCGCGTGTCGCGGTGGCCTACAAAGGTCCGTATGCGGTCGTCGCGCAGGCGACGGGCGTGCAGGACGGGCACTTCTACCCACACGGGCGCGGGCCAAAAGTGCTCGCGGGCACGATCGCGACACACACGAGCGTGGCGTCGGTCAGCCTGAAGCTGCGCCGCTCCTACCGCGGCCGCTGCTTCGCCTACGACGGCGTCGCCGAGCGCTTCAAGCGCGCGCACTGTGGCGAGGGAGGCTTCTTCAGCGTTGGCTCGGCGCCGAGCTTCTCCTACCTGCTGCCGGGCGCGCTCGCGCCGGGGCGCTACGTGCTCGACGTGCAGGCGACTGACGCCGCCGGCAACCGCACGACGCTCGCACGAGGGACATCGAGGATTGTCTTCTATGTCCGCTAACGCGAACGGATCGGGGCGCGTGCAGCGATGAGACGTGCGCGCCGCGGGAGCCTTCAGGCGGGCTCGCCCGCGGCGCTGCCCGCGCGCGCGCTTTTTGCACTTGCGCTGATGCTGGCGCTGGCGTTGCTCGCGTCGGGCTGCGGCCTCGGCGCGGGCAAGGCACCGAGCGCTGTCGGCCTCGTCGTCACGCGCGACTTCGGCGCGAGACTCGTTCGCGGGGCGAGCGCGCCGAAGGTGCGCGGGCAGGAGACTGTGATGAGCCTGTTGACGCGTAACGCGAAGGTCGCGACGCGCTACTCAGGTGCGTTCGTGCAGAGCATCGACGGGCTCGCGGGCGGTCAGCAAGGCGGCGAGCCGGTCGATTGGTTCTATTACGTCAACGGCGTCGAGGCGAGCAAGGGCGCGGCGTCGACAAACGTGCATCCGGGCGACCAGATCTGGTGGGACAGGCGCGACTGGAGCGAGACCGACGATGTCTCGGCGGTCGTCGGCTCGTTCCCACAGCCGTTTCTCAACGGGATCGGCGGCAAGCGCCTGCCGGTGCGCGTCGAATGCGCTGACGCGACCGCGGCGGCGTGTCGCACGGTGACGAAGCGACTGCGCGCAGCGGGCGTGCCGGCGGCCGTGTCGGCGCTGGGAAGCGGCGCGGGGGCGACGCAGACGCTGCGCGTCGCCGTCGGTCCGTGGCGCAAGATCTCCGGCGAATTCGCGATCCGCGAACTCGCGCGAGGCCCACAGGCGAGCGGCGTCTACGCGCGCTTTGCGCCGAGCGGCACGACGCTCGCGCTGCTCGACGCGCAGGGGCGCGCAGTGCAGACGCTCGCGGCCGGCGCTGGGCTGATCGCAGCGACGCGCATCGGCGAAGACGCGCCGGTGTGGGCCGTGACGGGCACCGATCAAGCGGGCGTCGAACGCGCAGCGCGCGCCTTCCGCCAGCAGACGCTAAGAAACCGCTTTGCGGTCGCGATCGGCCCGAGCGGCCCGCTCGCGCTGCCACGCCCGGGGGCTTGAGCGTTGGCTGGCTCGCTGATGTTCTATCGGCGCCTGGCGAGCCCGCTGCACGCGGCACGCGCGAGCGTCGGCGCGCTGTGGGCGCTTTCGCTGACGGCCGCATCGCTGATTCTCTACCACCCGCTCGTGCTGCTCGCGCTGCTGCTCGGCGTGCTCGGCGCGGCGTGGGGCGCGGGCGTCGGCCCGCGGCTGACGCGCTCGCTGCGGATGGCCGTGATCGTCGCGCTGCCGATCGTGCTCGTCAACGTGCTCGTCAGCCGCGACGGGCTGACGGTCTTTGCGCGCCTCGGCGACCTCGGCCCGTTCGGGCAGGGGAACCTGACGCTCGAGGCGCTCGTCTACGGCGGCGTGATCGCGTTGAAGGTGACGCTGCTGATCCTCGTCACGGCGCTCGCTGGGCTCGCGATCGACCCGGATGAGCTGCTGCGGATCTTCCGCCGGCTGTCGTTTCGCTCGGCGCTGACGGCGACGCTGGCGACGCGGATGCTGCCGCTGCTCTCGGCCGACTCGCAGCGCCTCGCAGAGGCCCAGCGCACACGCCCAGGCGGCGCCCGCGGCGGCGCGCGCGCTCGCGTCGCGCTGCTCAGCGCGGTCGTCGCCGGATCGCTCGACCGCGCGATGGACGTCGCAGCGACGCTCGAGGTACGCGGCTTCGCTGCGACGCGGCGCTCGACGCGCAGGCACGGTTCGCTGCGCCGGCCGCTCTCACGCCACGACATCGCCTTCGCGGCGTCGGCGGTCGCGATCCTCACGCTCGCGCTGATCGGCCGGCTGACGAACGTCGCGTCGTTCGAGGCCTATCCGCAAGTCGATCTGCCGCTCAACTTCGGCACGCTCGCGCTCTGCGTGGCGCTGCTCGCTGCCGTTCTGCTGCCGTTCTGCGACCGGCGGGGGATCGAGCCATGAGCGGCGCGCTGCTCTCCTTCGAGCACGTCACCTACCACTACCCCGAGTCCGCACGCGCGGCGCTGAGCGATGTCAGCTTCGCCGTGCAGCCGGGCGAGTTCTGCCTGCTCGCGGGGCTCTCGGGCAGCGGCAAGTCCTCGCTGCTGCGCGCTGCGTGCGGCCTCGCGCCGCACTTCCACGGCGGGCGCTTTGCGGGCCGCGTCGAGCTCGCTGGTCTCGACACGCGCGAGCACGGCCCGGCGCGGCTCGGCTCGTTTGCCGGCGCGCTGTTCCAGGATCCAGAGACGCAGCTCGTCACGAGCACGGTGCGCGCTGAGCTTGCGCTCGCGCTCGAAAGCCGCGGCCACGGCGCGACGGCGGTAGCGCGCGGCGTCGAGGAGGTCGCGCTCGCGCTCGGCATCGACGCGCTGCTCGATCGCTCGACGCAGGAGCTCTCAGGCGGCGAGCAGCAGCGCGTTGCGCTCGGCGCGGCGCTCGCCGGGCGACCGCGGATCGTGCTGCTCGACGAGCCGACTTCGCAGCTCGACCCGGTCGCCGGCGATGAGCTCGTCGCGCTGCTGCGCCGCCTCAACCAGGACTGGGAGACGACGATCGTGCTCGCCGAGCATCGCCTCGAGCGCTGCCTCGCGGCCGTCGACCGCGTAATCGCGCTCGACGGCGGTCGCGTCGTCTGCGATGGCGAGCCGCAGGCCTTCGCGCAGTGGGCATCTGACGCGGCGCCGGCGCTGCAGACGCCCGGCGCGAAGCTGTTCGCGCTCGCGGGCCTGCACCCGGCGCCGGTCGGCGTGCGCCAGGCGCGTGCAGCGCTGCGCGCTCGCGCGTTGCTGCCCGCGCAGGACACGACGGGCGCGTCGTCCGATCCGGTCGGTCCCGCCGATCCGCCCGCCGCACGCTCGCGAATGCGGCGTGCGAAGCGGCCGCCTGCGGCGCTCGCGCTGCGCGGCGTGTGGCACGAGCTGCGCGACGGGCCGGCGATCCTGCGCGGCGTCACGCTCGAGCTCGCGCCGGGCGAGAGCGTCGCGCTGATGGGGCGCAACGGCGCGGGCAAGTCGACGCTGCTGCGCCACGCCGCGGGGCTGCTCGAGCCGACGCGCGGCAAGCTCGAGCGCGCCGGGCGCGTCGCGCTGCTGCTGCAAAACCCTGGCGACTACTTCATCCACGAGCGCGTCGAGCAGGAGGCCTCGGCCGAGGCGCTCGCGCAGGTCGGACTCAGCGACGCGGCGACGCGCAGCCCGCGCGACCTCTCAGGCGGCGAGCGCCAGCGCCTCGCGCTCGCGATTGTCACCGACACGTGCCCGCCCGCAGGCACAGGCGACTCGAGCGAACGGCTACCTGCGCCGGCGGTGCTCGCGCTCGATGAGCCGACGCGCGGGATGGACAGGCTCGCCAAGGCAGAGCTCGCCGCCGAGCTGCGCCAGCGGGCCGCAGCAGGGCAGGCTGTGATCGTCGCGACGCACGACCCAGAGTTCGCCGCTGCATGTGCGCAGCGCGCGATCCTGCTGGCCGACGGGCGTGTGATCGCCGACGGCCCGACCGCCGAGCTGCTCGCCGGCGGCTGGTACTTCGCGACCGAAACGGCACGCATTCTCGGCGGCGCCGGCGGCGCGCTGCTGCCCGAGCGGGGCGCCGAGATCCTGCGTCGCTCAGCGCCCGTGGAGCTGGCGTCGTGAGCTGGCCGCTCGCGTCGTTCCTGCTCGTCGCCGTGGTGCTCGCGCTCGGCTGGCTCGCGTACGAGCGCGCGCGTCCGTCGGCGCGGATGGTCGCCGTCGTCGCGACGCTCGCGGCTGTCGCGGCGCTTGGGCGCGACGCGTTCGCGGCCGTGCCGGACGTCAAGCCAATCACGGCGATGACGCTCGTCGTCGGCTATGCACTTGGGCCGCTGCCGGGCTTCTCGGTCGGCGCGCTTGGGATGCTCGCGTCGAACTTCGTGCTCGGGCAGGGGCCGTACACGCCGTGGCAGATGGCCGCGTGGGGCCTCGTCGGGCTCGCTGGCGCGGCGCTCGGAGCAGGTAGCGGACGGCGCCTAGGTCGCATACAGCTCGCGCTCGCGGCGGCGCTCGCGGCGTTTGGCGCAAAGGAGCTGATGAACGTCTACCAGTGGACGCTCGGCGCGAGTCACACGCCGGCGGCGTTCCTCGCGATCGCTGGGACGGGCTTGCCATTTGACCTCGCCGACACGGTCGCGAGCTTCCTCTTCGGCTTCGCGTTTGCGCCGGAGCTCGCGCGGCTGCTGGCGCGGATGCGTGCGCGCATGGACGTCAGCTGGGAGGCGGTCGACGTCGATGCGGGCGCCGCTCGCCCGGGCGAGCTCCCGCCGGCCTCCGGTGGCGGCGTCTTGCACTCGTTCGGAGGCGCGTCGGGCGGCGTCGCGGTGTCGCTGGCCGCGCTCGCGCTCGGCGCAGCGGCGCTGCCGGGCCGGGCATCGGCCGCGTCGCTCGGCCGCGAGCTCGCAGTAGCGAGCTGTATACGGGCTGGGCCGCGATGGGCCTCGCCGCGGCGGGACGCAACCCGTCGGGCTTCGAGCGCGGCGGGCATTCGCTGCTCGACTCGCTGCGCGGCGAAGCTGCGACGCTGCAGAGCCTCGGCGACGTCGAGCGCACGGTGCTCGCCGTGCGCGCGTGCGGCGCGTCGGCGTACTCGTTTGCCGGGCGTAACCTCGTCGCTGAAGTGCTGCGTGCGCGCGCTCGTGACGACTCGTTCTCCGAGCAGGTCAACCTGACGTCGTTCGCGATCTTCTCGCTGCGCGCCGTCGGGCACTCGACGAGCTTTGCGCCGATTCGCGAAGCGGCCGGCTGGATCGAGCGCCAGCAGAACAGCGATGGCGGCTTCGGCTTCGGCGGGCGCGGCTCGCACAGCGACGTCGATGACACCGGCGCGGCGCTGCAGGCGCTCGTCGCCGCGGGCGCGCGCAACTCGCGCGTGCTCGGTCTCGCGACGGGCTACCTGATCCGCTCGCAGAGCGCCGATGGCGGCTTTCCGCAGCAATACGGCGGCGAATCGAACGCGCAGTCGACGGCGTGGGCCGTGCAGGGCCTGATCGCCGCCGGCCACAGCCCGGACACGGTGCGCCGGCGCGGCAGCCGCACGCCAACCGGCTACCTCGAAAGCCTGCTCGCGCCGAACGGCAGCGTGCGTTACTCGCGCACGAGCGCGCAGACGCCTGCGTGGGTGACTGCGCAGGCTTTGATCGCGCTGGCCGGCAAGACGTTCCCGGTCGCCGGCTGACGCCATTCAGCGCGTCTTTAGCGCTGCTCCTACCCTTGAGGCATGGCAGAACACGCATATCGGGCAGCCGTACTGCCGCGCGAGCGGGTGGCTGGACGGCGTGCGCGCGCAGGCGCGTCGGCGCCACTGCTGCTTGCCGCGCTGTGCGTGATCGCGCTCGCACTCGTCTGGGCGATTGCGGCGCACGTCCACGTTGCGCGCGTCGCAGACGCACGGTTGCTGCACGACTTCGCGCAGATCGAAGACCCGCGGATCAACTCGTTTGCGCGCATGCTGCTGTATCTGCTGAACCCGGCGCAGTTCGTGATCTGGGCCGTCGCGCTCGTGCTGTTCGCGCTCGCGCGAGGTCGCGCACGCCTCGCGCTCGCGATCGCCGTCGTGCTGACGCTGGCGCCTTATACGGCCGAGCTACTCAAGCCACTGCTCGCCGTTTCGCACGTGAGCATCGGCGATGACCGGCCGATCGGCGCGGCGTCGTGGCCGAGTGGCCACGCGACGGCCGCGACGGCGCTCGCGCTGAGCGCCGTGTTGATCGTCCCAGCGCGCTGGCGCGTGTTCGCTGTGACGCTCGCCGTGACGTTCCTGCTGCTTGTCGGTGTGTCGCTACTGATCCGTGCGTGGCACATGCCGAGTGACGTGCTCGGCGGTTATCTGCTCGGCGCCTTCTGGGCGGCACTCGCCGTGGCCGGCGTGCGTGCCTCTGAGCGGCTATGGCCCTCGCGCGAGTCGCGGCGGCGAGCGAGAGACGAAGCGACGCTCGCGATCTAGTTGCCGGCCGGTGGCTCCTCGGCGCCGTGTGCGCCGGGGTGCCATAGCGGCTCACTGCCCGCTGCGCCCGGCTCGTTGTTCGCGGCGCGGCTGAGGATGAACAGCAGGTCGGAGAGCCTGTTGAGGTAGCGCACGACTTCGCTGCTGGCGTCCTCGCCGACGGCGATCGCGCGCCGCTCGGCGCGGCGGCAGACGGTACGGCAGATGTGCAGGTGTGCCGCAGCAGGCGTCCCACCGGGGATCACGAACGAGCGCAGCGGCGCGAGCGTCGCGTTGACCTCGTCGCAGGCACGCTCGAGCCACTCGGTGTATGCGGGGCCGACGCGCAAGCGCTCGCGCGCACCGGCGGCTGACTCGGGCTCAGTCGGCGGCGGAACTGACAGGTCCGCGCCGACGTCGAGCAGATCGTTCTGCACGCGCCGCAGCCACGCGGCGAACTGCGTAAACATACCTGGCTGCAACAGTGCGACGCCGATCGTCGCGTTCAGCTCATCGACGGTGCCATACGCCTCGACGCGCGGGTGCAGCTTGGAGACGCGGCTCATGTCGCCGAGGTGCGTCTCGCCGCCGTCGCCGAGCTTTGTGTAGATGCGTGTCAGGTTCACTGTCATGGCGTCGGCCGACGCTGATCGGCGACTTCGATGATAGGCGTGGAGAGCGCTTCTGTGCTGAGGAGCACACCGCGCGTCTTCGCGATGGGATACGTTCTCGCCCTTCATGCGGATCGGTGTTCCGAAGGAGACCGCGGGGGGCGAGCATCGCGTTGCGCTCGTGCCTGAGGTCGTGAGCAAGCTCAAGGCCAAAGGCCTTGACGTCGTCGTGCAGAACGGCGCGGGTACGGACGCCCTCGTGCCGGACGCGGCGTTCGCCGACGCCGGCGCAGAGCTGAGCGCCGACGCGGCTGAGATCTGGGGCTCGGACGTCGTCGTCACGATCGCGCCGCCTGACCCCGAGCGGATCCGCTCGCTCGGGCAGGGCTCGATCCTGATCGGCTTCCTCGCGCCGCTGTCGAGCCCGCAGACGACGAAGGCGCTCGCCGACGCCGGCGCGACTGCTTTCGCGATGGAGGCGATCCCGCGGATCTCGCGCGCGCAGTCGATGGACGCGCTCTCCTCGCAGGCGAACGTCGGCGGCTACAAGGCGGCGCTGCTCGGCGCCGAGGAGATGGGCCGCTTCTACCCGATGCTGATGACCGCAGCGGGGACGATCCCGCCGGCGAAGGTGCTCGTGCTCGGCGTCGGCGTCGCCGGGCTGCAGGCGCTCGCGACAGCGAAGCGCCTCGGCGCGCGCACGACGGGCTACGACGTGCGCCCGGAGGTCGCCGAGCAGGTGCAGTCGCTCGGCGCGCAATGGCTCGACCTCGGCCTCGAGGCGAGCGGCGAGGGCGGCTATGCGCGCGAGCTGACCGATGAGGAGCGCGCGCAGCAGCAGCAGGCGCTGACGGACGCGATCAAGGGCTTTGACGTAGTCATCACGACGGCTCTCGTACCTGGGCGCCCGGCGCCGAAACTCGTCACGGCAGAGGCCGTCGAAGGGATGAAGTCGGGTTCGGTGATCATCGACATGGCCGGCGAGACGGGCGGCAACTGTGAGCTGACCGAGCCGGGGCAGACGGTCGTCAAGCACGACGTGAAGATCGTCTCGCCGCTGAACCTCCCGGCGAGCATGCCCGAGCACTCCTCGCAGCTGTTCGCGCGCAACGTGTTCGCGCTGCTGGAGCTGCTCGTCGGCGAGGACGGCGCGCTGAAGCTTGATTTTGATGATGAGATCGTCGCCGGAGCGTGTGTCGTGCGCGACGGCGAGATCGTCAACGCGGGCGCGAAGGCGACCGTCGAGAAGGCGAGCGGCGCCGCACCGGCGGCTCCGAGCGGAGGTGCGCAGCAATGATCCTCGCAAGCACACTGACGACGAACCTCGCGATCCTCGTGCTCGCGGGCTTCATCGGCTTCGTCGTGATCTCGAAGGTGCCGAACACGCTGCACACGCCGCTGATGTCGGGCACGAACGCGATCCACGGGATTGTCCTGCTCGGCGGCCTGCTCGTCGTCGGCGCCTCGGGCAACGGGACGTTCAACAAGATCATCCTCGTGATCGCGATCGCGTTTGGCACGATCAACGTCGTCGGCGGCTTCCTCGTCACCGATCGGATGCTCGAGATGTTCAAGTCCAAGCCGAAAGCCGCGGCGAAGGACGACGCGCCGGCGGGCGACCGCGACGGGAAGGGCCCGGCGCAATGATCCTCGGCACGTTCCTGCAGGACCAGAGCTTCCTCGACGTTCTCTACATCATCGCCTTCGGCCTGTTCATCCAGGGCTTGCGCGGTCTCTCGGGGCCGACGACGGCTGTCCGCGGCAACCGCATCGCGGCGCTCGGCATGACGATTGCGATCGTCGCGACGCTGCTGAACAAGTTCGAGGGCAACTGGGGGCTGATCGTGCTCGGCGTCGCGCTCGGCGCGGCCGTCGGCATTCCGGCGGCGCGCCAGGTGAAGATGACCGCGATGCCGCAGATGGTCGCGCTGTTCAACGGCGTCGGCGGCGGCGCGGTGTTCCTGATCTCGTGGTCTGAGTTCCGTCTGACCGACGGCTTCACGGGCGTCGCGACGTACATCACCGTCTTCTCGCTGTTCGCCGCGATCGTCGGCTCGGTCTCCTTCTGGGGCTCGAACATCGCCTTCGGCAAGCTCCAGGAAATCATCCCGGGACGCCCGATCAGCTTTGGCTCGGCACAGCAGATTGTCAACCTCGTGCTGCTGATCCTCGCGCTCGCCGCGGGCATCGACATCGCCGCGGGCAACCACTCGGAGGCGATCTTCGTCGGCCTGCTCGTCTGCTCGGCGCTGCTCGGCAACGCCGTCGTGCTGCCGATCGGCGGCGCCGACATGCCGGTCGTGATCTCGCTGCTGAACGCCTTCACGGGTCTCTCGGCCGCGGCGACAGGGATCGCGCTGGACAACACGGCGCTGATCGTCGCGGGGATGATCGTCGGCGCCTCGGGCACGATCTTGACGAACCTGATGGCGACTGCGATGAACCGCTCGATCCCGGCGATCGTTGCCGGCGGCTTTGGCGGCGGCGGCGCGGTCGAGGGCGCCGAAGGTGCGGGCGAGCACGCGGGCACGGTCAAATCGACAAGCGCCGCCGACGCCGCGATCCAGCTCGCCTATGCGAGCCGTGTCGTGATCGTCCCTGGCTACGGGATGGCCGTCGCCCAGGCACAGCACGCCGTGCGCGAGCTGACGAAGGAGCTAGAGAAACGCCAGGTCGAGGTCAGCTATGCGATCCATCCAGTCGCTGGGCGCATGCCTGGGCACATGAATGTGTTGCTCGCAGAGGCCGATGTGCCGTACGACCAGCTCAAGGAGATGGACGACGCGAACCCGGAGTTCCAGCGCACCGACGTCTCGCTCGTGATCGGCGCCAACGACGTGACAAACCCGGCGGCGAAGAACACGCCGTCTTCGCCGATCTACGGGATGCCGATCCTCGAGGTCTCCGACAGCCACTCGGTGATCGTGATCAAGCGCTCGATGAACCCTGGTTTCGCGGGGATCGAAAACGAGCTCTACTACGACCCGAAGACGGCGATGCTGTTTGGCGACGCGAAGTCGGCCGTCTCGGAGATCACTGCCGAGCTGGGAGAGCTCTAGCGCTCTTGCGCCGCGCGCCGCACGATCGCGCCGTGCGCGCGAGGCGCGCAGGCGTCTCGTCGGGGCTGTCGCTGCTCGTCGGCTTGTTGCTCGCGGCGCCTGCTGCGGGCGCGCATCCGCAGCCGCGCATCGTCGGCGGCACAGAAGCGAAAATCGAAGACGCTCCGTTCCAGGTCGCGCTGTATGACCCGTCCCGGCTGAGCCCAGGCGAAGCGGAAAACCTTCGTGCGGCGCAGTTTTGCGGCGGCGTGATCCGCGACGCGACGCACATCGTCACGGCCGCGCACTGCGTCACATTCGGCGGCTTCGAAGCGGCCGCGCCGCACGAAATCGAGGTGTTCGCAGGTGGCAACGACCTCGAACACGCGAGCACGGGCACGCGCGATCCAGTCGTCACGACGTCGTTTGACCCCGATTGGGATCCGTTTACGAACGAACACGACGTTGGCGTGCTGACGCTCGAGAATCCATTGTGGGCAGCCGGTGAATCGCCGCAGATCGACGGCACGAGCAAGATCGCGCCGATCGAGTTCGCGAGCAGCGATCCGCTCAGCGGAACGAGTGCGACCGTCAGCGGCTGGGGCTTCACCAAAGCGCTCACGCGCGAACAGGAAGCCACGCCGCAGGAAGAACTCGTCGGCTATCCGCCGATCATGCAAGCGGCTGAAGTCGTGATCGTCGACCGTGCGGAATGCTCCGCGGACTACGCCGAAGAAGAAATCGAACCGTTCGACGAGCAGTTCATTTGTGCGGCCGGCAGCGAACCGGCACGCGACTCGTGCTTCGGCGACAGCGGCGGCCCGCTGTTCAGCGGCACTCCCGGCAAAGCCGAAGACCGACTGCTCGGCCTCGTCGACTTCGGCGCCGGCTGCGCGCAGGAAGAATCTCCGGGCGTCTATCAGAGCGTCGTCGAATCGCAAAACCGTGCCTTCGCGAGTTCCGACCCGCCGCAGGCGCCGCGCAATGAAGGCCTGCCGACGGTCGCCGGCTCGCTGCAGGTTGGGCAAACGGTCACGTGCAACCCGGGAATCTGGCTCGGCGCGCCCGAATTCTTCTACCGCTTCTATCGCGATGAATCGACGCTGCTGCGGCCGGCCGTCAAAGCGCTGACGGGGAAATTGACGAGCAGCGCGAGCTACACGCTGCAGAGCGCCGACGCCGGCACGCGGATCTTCTGCCAGGTTGTCGCGCTCAACGGC
>Ga0193728_1000260_pt1 | contig 24869 bp, 25 predicted proteins | sample U1c1metaG_FD_143037 | JGI IMG/M metagenome (GOLD analysis project Ga0193728, IMG submission 143037) | Soil microbial communities from a riparian zone of the East river system, Colorado, United States - U1c1 | ecosystem: Environmental > Terrestrial > Soil > Riparian zone | place: USA: East River... | reverse complement strand
AACTCAACGGGCTGGCTCCTTACATGAATCGCCTCGCGGCCCGGCTCTCTGGCGGATGGAAGCAGCGTTTGGCACTTGGTTGCGCGATGCTTCACGAGCCAAAGCTTTTATTTCTCGACGAGCCCACTGCGGGCATTGACCCCGTCGCGCGACGCGAATTATGGGATCTGCTGTTCGAACTGTCCGGGCATGGGATCACGTTCTTCGTCACCACTCATTACATGGATGAAGCCGAGCGCTGTAGTCACGTCGCGTACATCTACTACGGCAAACTCATTGCCGACGGCACTCCCGTCGAGCTGAAGAAAATTCCCGACGTGCAACCGGCAGGCACCAAGCGCGTCGAAATCAGCACCCCTGAAGTGACTCGCGCGCTGCGGGTGGCGCGCAAAATTCCTGGAATTCGCAGTGCCACAATTTTTGGCGAATCCATCCACGCCCTGGTGGAAGACCGCTACGACCTTCCCGACCTTCGCGCGCAATTGCTCAAAAACGATATCACCGTTACGGACATCCGCCCGCTAACTCCCAGCCTCGAAGATGTCTTCGTCGAGCTCACCTACAAACATCAGGCCCAATTGGAGACCGCCCGTGAATAATCTTTTTCGCGGCTTCGGCGCGGTTTTTTACAAAGAAGTGCTGCACGTGCGGCGTGATTCCGCCACGCTGTTTTTTTCTCTGTTCATACCGCTGATTCAAATGTTTGTGCTCGGTTTCGGCATCGATACCAATGTGCGCCAGATCCACACCGTCGTTTTCAATGGCGACGGCCGGCGCGAGAGCCGCGAGCTTATCGACCGTCTCAAAAATTCCGACACCTTCAATATCATCGATTACGTAACCAACGACCGCGATCTTAACGACGCCATCATCTCCGGACGCGCACGCGTGGGCATAAAAATTCCCGTGGACTATTCTGACCGCCTGATCCACAACATGAGCTCCCAGGTCTTGGTGCTCATCGACGGCTCTGATTCTTCTGTCGCCGGTCAGGCCATCAACGTAACTACGGCCATCGGGCTCGACGAATCGCTGCGCCGCGTCCTCGCCAACCGCGCTTCCTTCGCCGTGGACATGCGTCCAAAATTACTGTTCAATCCCGACTCACGCTCTCCAAATTTCCTGCTCCCCGGCCTCACCGCCATTTTGCTGCTGAACGTCACCACTTTTCTGACCGCCTTCGCCATCGTGCGCGAAAAAGAACGCGGCACTCTTGAGCAACTCTTCGTCACGCCGGTGCGCCCGTTCGGTTTGCTGCTGGGAAAACTTCTCCCTTATTTCTTCATTGGCTTCACCGAGCTTTGCCTGATTCTTACTTGCATGCGTTTCATTTTTCAGGTGCCTATCCACGGCAGCGTCCTGCTGCTCGCCCTTCTGTCATTGCCTTACCTGTTCGTATCGCTTTCGCTAGGCATCCTGATTTCCAGTAAAGCCGGCACGCAGGGCGAGGCCATGCAACTCGCCTTTGTTACCATCCTCCCGAGCATTTTCTTTTCCGGCTATATCTTCCCGCGCGAGACCATGCCTATCTTTTTTCGCATCATCAGCTACTTCGTTCCCGCCAGCTATTTCATCAACATCACCCGCGGCATTATTCTCCGTGGCGCCGGAATTCAACATTTATGGATGGACGGCCTGGCCCTTTTCGCCATGGGCACATTTCTGCTGATCGTCGCGGCGCGCCGGTTCCAGAATAAAGTCATCATGGCCTAAGTACCGCTCGCATACCGGCGGACGCATCTTTCGCATTCCGACCGAAGCAGGCCGACGCGTTTTCCCCTCGTTCGTCCGCGAACGAGTCGGCCTGCGCAGTGGAGAAATCTCTCTTCGGGTCCCTCGTTCAAGCCAAGCCGTCCCGAAAAATCTCTTCAAGCACTGGATACCGCAGCCCCCGCTTTGCGGTGGTTTTTACACTCTCACGAACCTAACTCGCCTTACCCAGCGAACAGTTTTGGATTTGCGCCAATCCGCGATTCCCGCCTCCGCCATTCCATGAAAGTGACATCTGCGGGCAACCTCCGGTTCGGGTCCTCTCTTCCCAGGGTCGCGTCGAAAATCCGTGCTCTTTACGAATTTTTGCCACGCGCTCTGCCACCTTTCGCCGGTATTCTTCCGGCGCATAGCCGTTTTTTGCATACCACTGCTCATATTGCTTCGCCAGCCGCGGAAACTTTTGCCGAACAAATGGCAAGAACTGCTTCGCTGAAGAAGGCATCAAAAACAACGCATTCGAGAAAAACCATTGTGCTCCAGCGGCACGCACCGCCGCAGCTACCGCTTCCAGATCTCCATCGCGATCGGTTATTCCAGGAACCAGCGGCGAAGCCGAAACTCCTACCGCTAATCCCGCGTCGCTCAATTGCTTCACCGCCGCGACGCGCAAATCCGGACGCGGAGCGCGCGGCTCCAGGAGGCGGGCTAACCTTGGCCGCAAAGTGGTAATCGTTACGTTGAGAGAGAGTGAGGAACGCTCCGCAATACGTTTGAATACGTCAATGTCGCGCACGATTTGATTGGACTTGGTGATTACTGAAATGCTCAGGCCCTCGCGTTTCGCCAATTCCTCCAGGCACGCCCGGGTTACGCCGTACTCTTTCTCAGCTGGCTGGTAGGGATCGGTCGCCGTGCCAATGGCGATGTGATCCGGATGCTCGCCGCCGGAGGCCTGCGACTGATACGAATATTTGCGCGTTACATCCCACGCCAGCAGCGCCGCTGCATCTTTTTTCACGTAGATCTTTTTCTCGAACTCACCGCCGTCCAACTCCATGTATTCGTGGGTGTACCGCGCGTAGCAGTAATGGCAGCCGAATTCGCAGCCGCGATATGGATTAATGGTCCATTCGAATGGTACCCGCCGCGAATCGCAGCGGTTCAGGATCGATTTAACCGGCAACAGAAAGTATTCGGGCCGTTCAGAAGAAGTCCGGCGAGTTTCTGCCGGAGGAGATTTTGCTGCGAGGCGGGCTATACCTACCAGCGGCGGATTTACGCCGTTGGCAGGCACCACAACAGCAGCACGGGTACCGGTCTCTGACAGATTTTGGGAACCTGCCGAAACCGCTGGTGGCGGGGGGCAATCCGCCACGTTCGTACCCGGGTTGCTGTTGTGTGGACCGCTAACGACCGGGGCAAGGTCTGCGATCCCATTCTTAGGGCTTTGCGTGTCAGGGACATCGGGAAAGAGTGATGCGGTGGTTGGTGGTGCGTTGCGCCGTCGAGAAACTCTCGCCGGCGAGGGGAACAACGTTGGGGACATAGCCCACCTCGAAGCACGGCGACAGTATTTCGCTTTTTATTCGCCTAGTCAACAACTATCTTCGCTTTTTATTCGTATCACGACGTTTTCTTAATTTCCCTCCCCGGCATTCATTCCTAAAGCCTCTCCTCCGAATTGCCTACCCGGCTTCCGGGGAGTATTCTTCCGTAGCCTTATGGCCGCTGATCGGCGCACGCCATCCTTGGGGGATACACCGAGTATGTTTTTGCGGTTACTCTGTCTGACATGCTCGTTGCTTTTCTGCGCCAACTTCCGCGCTAGCCAGTCCTTTGCTCAGCAGCCCGGGGGATCGCCCCAGCAGTCCGCCCAAGCGCCCAAGTCCGTGCAGGCTCCCGCGAGCCCGCAATCGACGCACTATCCCATCCTTCTTCTCGGCCACGGAAGCGATCCTGTTTGGAGTGTTTTGATCGGCCAGAAAGGTCCGGAGCGATTTGACCGCGCCAATTACCCGCCGATCACCCTGGAGCCGGCAGGTGTCAGCGCGGAGGGGTCTCCGGACTCCTGGGTCTATCGCGCAAAAGATATCGCCACCGGCGCGGATATAACCATTCATCTAACGCGCGAAGTTTGTATCGATTCCTCAGACGCCGCTGTTCCAGAAACCGCGCCGAAGCCAACACCCGCTGGAAAACCCGCAACCTCCTCTACACCTTCGTCAACAATTGCGAAGAATGCGTTTCGCATTGTTCTGGAACATGGACAAATCGGCACATTCCGCGGGTGCGCTCGCGTGGCCGCGGAGCTTTTCCCCAAAATCGTAAATCAAACCGCGGATGACGACGACCCCGACAAGAAAAATCCGCCGGTTGCGGCCATCACAAATTTTAAAGCTCCCACGGCGATAGCCTACGTAACTTTGAGCGGGAAAATTATCGTCAGCCGTGGCGCGGCCAAAAAAATTGTTCCTGGCACGGGCACCGAGCTTGCGCTTTCTCACGACGGTAAAAAACTTCTTTACACGCGAAACGACTCCAAGATGGGTTCCGAGCGCACCATCGTGCTCTACGATTTCGACACGGCTCGCTCGAAAGATTTGGTTCATGGCACGGTGCGCCAGGCTTTCTGGTCGCCCGACGACTCACGGTTCGCTTATCTGCAATCGCAGGATCAGAAATGGAGTGTTGTGGCTTCTACCGTCAGCGCGCCAGAAACTTCTACACCTCTTTACAACGGGAATGCGGATTCCCTGCAAGGCTGGGCCGACGCACACACCGTGCTGGCGAACGATGCGCAGAGCCTTTACTGGATCGCCGATGATCGGCCGCAGCAATCTTCGCCGCTAAAAGAAATCTACGGAGACACCTTCCGCGTATCCGGTTCCGACACCATTCGCGTAAATCCCGTGAACCCGGATTTATTGTTGGTCTCCGCAAAGTATTTCACCGCGCCAGCCGGAGCCCCACCCGATGCGGCCGCAATTTTCCTGTATGAAATTCGCGCCAAGCGGCGTGTCGTTCTTACTCCTCCGGAGCAGTGGTCCAGCCACGGCGAATGGTCTCGCGACGGTATCCAAATCTTTTATACTCGGCGCATGTCGGCCACTTCGTCGGTAACCTACCGGATTTTCTGGGACGGCAGCGCCGCTCGCCGTTACTCGGATGGAACCGATTTTGTAGTCGGTCAGTAAAAATTGGGAGAAGAAATCATGGCCATCAACGCTCGGGCAAATGCGGTAAAGAGAGTATCGGTCGCTTTCGGCATAATCGTGTACGCGGCCCTCGCCCTTATCCTGTTGATCGTGCCGTCGCTTCGAGCGCAGCAACCGTCGCCTGATCCCGGCCCCATACCTCCGCCATCACAACCGGCTCCCAATTCACCAAGTGCGCCCACCGCGCCCGTGGCTCCAGCCAAGCCTCCCGCCGGCGCTTCTCCTTCGGCCCACATGATGCGCACCTGGCGCCGGCTCACGTACACCTGCGATGGGGACGCCAAAGTAGTAGTCAACTTACACGCAAAACAGGCTCGCGTGGTCTTCAAAGGTCACACCTACAACCTGCAGCAGGCCGACGAATCCGATGGCGAGAAATATACCGACGGCACCATCGTCTGGCGCAATAAGGATGACGTCGGGACCCTCGAGCGTTCCTCCAAATCCGGTGGCAAGAAATCTCTGGCCGCCGGCTGCCACCTGCAAAGCGCCGGCACCGCGCCGCCGATACCACCGTCAACTCATCACTGAGGCGGATTAATCAGCATTCAAATCACTAGCCGCGGCGGTCGATCCGCGTCCAGAAAAGCCACCCCACAATTGTCCTTTGTTCATTGGCCGATACGCGGCACCTGTACTCTTGCAAAATCGCCGCGCCTAGCCGGCGGTTATAATCGAAAGATGGAAAGCAGGACTCCAAGCACGGCTGAAAAACCTCGCCAGGTGGCCATCCTCGTCCTTGAAGAGGACGCCGAAAACGCCGCTGCCGTTCGCCAACTGCTCGATTCCGAAGGCTGGCGAGTCCACATCGTCACCGACAGCATTCTTCTTCTAAACGAACTTCGCAATGGCGAATGGGCGCTGGTAGTGGCCAACGTGGCAGTCACCGGCACAGACAGCGCCGCTTTTATTACCTTGCAGGAACTGGCGTCCGTTTCCGCGGACGATGGTGGACGCATCCGCGTGCTTTTTATCGTCCCGGAAATGGCGGACATCAAATATTCGCAATTGCTGGAGCAGGCGCGTCTTCCCTACGTCGCCCGGCCCTTTAATTTCCACGATTTCATTCAGAAAGTCAGCGACTTGTTATTCGAAGTGCACGCCATTGCCGCTCCGCTCCGCCAGGTTAGTCGTGAGTTTGGCGTGGTGCGCAAGAAGAAATTGGAAGCCAACCGCACTAACAAGAGTATGTTCTCATCGCGCGAATCCTACTCTTACTCAGAGGAAGAAGTGGCGGAATATGAGCGCCAGGAAGCCAGTTCCAGCAGGCGCCACAAACCGCGCATCAATCTCGGCGACCCTCATCAGTAGTTCCGCCGTGCCCATCGCTGAAATTTAGCCTGAGGTTCAGAACGCAAGAATGAAACTGCAGTTTAATCATGCCGTGCGACGCGCCTTTACAGCTTTGCCATTCGCATCGTAATCTGAGTGTCATCATGTGGAATATTGAAGAGAAATTTTCCCCCAAAGCCATAGAACAATTAGCGGCGCTGGGATTTGCCGTGGGCAGCACCCGTGGAGTGGTGCGTGTGGAAAAATATGGCGCCGGCGCGGAATTTCGCCAGGACCCTGACGGCCAATACCGGCTCACCATCATTCCCACGATTATGCTAAACGGGAAGTTCACCCGGTTGTGGGACGCCGGGTATCAGAAGTTTTTGCTGACGGACGCCGGGTTAAAGTTCCCCGCGCTGGCCAGCCATCTCGAAGGTCTGCGCAAATTTAACGAAGAGTTGCGCACCGCGCTGGGCATACCTACCTTCTATAACGAAGCCATCGGTTCAGTCAGTCAGATCAGCGTGTACGACCGAGTAAGAGGACGCGAGGGCGATGTTCCTGACGAGACCGTGGGTGCTCACAATCCGAACACCGGGCATTAATCCTGGCTTCTCGCGGTAATTTCCCAAATATTTGCTAACGAGCAATTGATTTGGCTTGCGGCATCGGTCCCGTCAGGACGCGTCCTGAAGTTGACGCCGAAATTGTTCCAGGTTGACGCGGTGCTTGGCTGCTTTTTTGCGCCCGATATAAATTACCGGAATGTCGCAACCGAAGCGCTCCATCAGCGTGGGGTCACCGTCAATGTCAATCTCGCGAAGCGTCGCACGAAATTCGCGTAATAACGGAGCAATCGCTGCTTTAGCTTCGTCGCAGAGGTGGCATCCGGCTTTGCTGTACAACGTCACATCCGGACCGGTACGAATCTGTGCCGGCGCGGTGCCTTCTCGTTTTGGTGCCGAGTCGCTCATGATCGGTGGTCGTCCCAGTGCATAGACGCATCATACCCGTTGCCAGTGATCGGCTGCGAGTTGGCTGCCGAATAAGCAGGCATAATAGTCGCCAGAGGGTCGAGTCTATGGGTCGCGTGGTAGCGTTGATGGATGATATTTTTTTTCAGATGAAAGTTGCGGAGACTGCCAAGCACCTGGGCATCGAATTCAAGGTGGCCACTACTACAGACGCGCTGCTGGGCTTGTTGGACCCACGCCCGCAACTGGTAATTGTGGATCTCAACGCGCGAAGTCAGCCCATCGACGCCATTGTAAAGCTGCGCGCAGCCTCGAAAGATATTCGCGTAGTGGCATTTCTTTCTCACGTGCAAAAAGAATTGGCCGAGCAGGCCAGAAATGCCGGTTGCGACGAGGTGATGCCGCGCTCGAGCTTCACGCAAAATCTTGCCGAAATATTGAGTCCCTCGAAGGCGTGAATGAAATTCTCGCGCACATCTTCTGCCAAACCCTCACGACTATCGTTCGCTTTCGCCGCATTCGTGTTGATGATGCCAGCGTTGGTTACAAACACGCGGGCACAGGAATCTTCTTCCCGGCCAGGCGACACCTCGACAAGCCCAGCCAATTTGCCCAGCATGCCTGCGGTCAAGAACCCAGATGCCACGACGGCACCAGCTGTCGTGGCAAATAGCCCGGCAGCCGCGCTTCGCGATGTTTTACAAGCCGCGTGCTCCCAAAGCGCCAGCGATTTTTCGCGTTATCTGATGGCGCGCAGCACACAATCTTTCGAGCGGCTTGCACCGGCAGCCCGTGTCGCTCTGATGAAGCGCCTGGTGCTGCTGAACGTACCAGGCAAAGCCACCACTACCACAAATCCCGCAGGCCGTCCGATAGTTCGCTGCGAAACGCCGGACGTGACCACCGAAATGTCCATCGGCGGAACGGACACGCGCGATAACCTCGCGTTCCTGCCCATGGAGTTGCGCGATGTTACCGATTCGACGGGAGCAAATGTGCGCCAGATCACCATGGGCCTGGTGCGCGAAGATGGCCAATGGCGCTTGCTGTCCATCGGGGTGCTGCTCCTCGATCTTCCTTCATTGGAAATCGAGTGGGATGCAGAGGAAGCAGAAGCGAACGAGATTACCGCGCTGGGAAATCTCAGAAGACTTGCCGATGCCGTGGAGACTTATCGCAGAATATATTTTCGCTTGCCCGAATCGCTGGCGAGTTTAGGTCCGCCACCTTCGCGCGCTGCCGGGAAAAACCCTCAGACAAAACCTCTGGCGGCAACTCGCGAGCACGCCGGATTACTGGACGACGAGTTTGCTGCCGGCAACAAAGACGGCTACGAATTTCGCATCATCATCGCGGGCGCCGATACGCTGGGCGCTCCGGCAAAATACCAATTGTCCGCCATTCCATCCGCCTATGGCCGCACCGGTAAGCGCTCTTTCTTCCGCGATCCCGACGGCGGATGGCACGCTGCGGACCATGGCGGCGCCGTCGGCAGCGCCTCCGACCCTACGCTCCAGTGATCGAAATTCCTCGCTTTCGTTGCAGATTGAGGGCTTTCGCTTTCAATTCGCCTTGCGCAACCTCGCAGCGCCATCTAATCTTGGTTGCTATCCCGTGGCAGGCACATATCTAACCGTGAGGAGTCACCATGGCGTCTTCGGTCTGGAAAGGCTATCTGTCGTTCGGCCTGCTTTCGATTCCTATTCGTCTTTTCACCGCCGCGCGCGGTGAGCGCATCAGCCTTAATCAACTCCACGAAGTTTGCCACACGCGCATCAAGATGCCGCTCTTCTGCCCCACTTGCGACCGAAAAGTGGAGCGTTCCGAAATCGTCAAGGGTTACGAATACGAGAAAGATCAATACGTGCTGTTCAGCGACGAAGACCTGGACAAAATTGAGCCAGACTCGGCACGCGCGATGGAAATCCTCGAATTCGTAAAGGTGGATGAAATCGATCCGTTGTATTACGACGCCTCCTATTACTTGACACCGGAAGACGAAGGCAAAAAAGCTTACTCGCTTTTGCTGAAGGCCATGGAAGATTCCGGCTACGCGGCCATCGCCAAGGTGACCATGCATCAGCGCGAACACATCGTGGTGATTCGCGCGCGTGAGCAGGGCATGACGCTGCACACCATGTTTTATCAGAGCGAAATACGCGAGGTTGCGGAATTCACTCATCAAGATAAAGTGGAACCCAAGGAGCAGGAAAGGAAGCTGGCCATGCAATTAATCGAAAGCCTGGCAGCGACTTTTGAACCGGAAAAATACCGCGACGAGTTCACCGAAAGCATGCGCTCGCTGATTGCCGCCAAACAAAAGGGCCAGGAAGTTACCGCGACAACTCACCCGGTGCGCGCTCCGGTCATCGATCTGATGGATGCACTGCGCAAGAGCATCAACGCCAAGCCGGCCGCCAGCGCCAGCAAAAAACCTCCGGTGCGCTCCATCTCTTCGGCGTCACAGGCATCGCATTCGACTCGCAAGTCCAGCAAGAAGGCGGTAGGCTAGTTTTTCATTGATGGCAACGTCCGATCGATTCTCGCGTCTTGAATTTCAACGCATGCTAGATGTGACTGAGAAGCAGTTAAATTACTGGGAAAAATTGCGCCTGGTGGCGCCGCGAAAAAGCGGTGCCGAGAAGTCTTACGACTTCCGCGACCTGATCACCCTCCGAACCGCCAAGCAACTCATCGAAAAAGGGGTCCCAGCGCAACGGCTGCAGCGCTCCATCGTTGCGTTGCAACAACAACTCACCGAAGTGCAGTCTCCCCTGACCGAGTTGCGCATTCGTTCGAACGGCCGAGACGTAATCGTGGAGCGCGCCGGTGTGCAGCTCGAGCCAATCTCCGGGCAAATCATGCTCAATTTTGAAATCCGCGAGTTAACCGAAAAAGTTCGCATGATGCCGCAGCGCAGCGCCAACGATTGGGTAGCCCTGGGCGTGAAAAGCGAAGAACAAAATGCATCAGAAGCTGGGCCACGTTTGGCCGCGGACGCCTATCGCTCTGCCTTGGACGCCGACCGGAACAATGTTGATGCGCTCAATAATCTGGGCACGCTGTCTTACGAAGAGGGCAACCTCGAAGATGCCATAGCTCTTTTCCGCCACGCCGTAGCGCTGCATCCCGACCACATGCTCTCGCACTTCAATCTTGGAAGCGCCCTTGAAGAAACCGGGCACGACGACCAGGCCCGCCGGCATTTGCGCCGCGCGGTTCAGCTTGATCCGCAGCACGCCGACGCGCAGTACAACTTGGCATTTGTGTGCGACAAACTCGCCGCGTATGTCGAAGCTCGTCGCCACTGGCAGAAATATTTGGAGCTCGATCCGGACAGTTCTTGGTCGACTTACGCTCGCCAGCGGCTTGCCTACCAAAAATAATTTCGATTCACCCTGCTAAGTTTTCTTGACTCGCAGGGATTTTGGCTGCGCGTCACCCCGACATGGGGACAAAAGGGAGGATCACCAGAACACCGTAAGCACACAACGTTGTCATTCCGAAAGGACCCTCCGGCGGGGCCAACGTTGTCATTCCGAACCCGCCGCCTCTTGGCGGGTGAGGAATCTGTTTCTCTCTTTTAACTATGGCCATCAAGACCATCGATCAGCGCATCGTGCTACCAGTCAGCGAACCGGGGCGGTCGCTACGCCCACGGTTTTATCCGCGCCGCCATAGTAAAACAGCCAGCGCTTGCCATCCAGCACCGCGCCTTCCACGAACACCACGTTCGGAACCTGCCCGACTTTTTCCCAATCGAGCTCCGGCCCAAATACCGGCTTATCAGAGCGTGCCAGAACTTTGGTCGGATCTTTCTTGTCAAACAGCGCCCAGCCCGTGGAATAAACCAGGTTGTCGTCCGCGCCGTTGTAAATCAAAAATATTCCCTGCTTTGTGATAACCGGCGCTGGTCCTGGTTCCACGACTTGTGCATCGAACGACCCGGGGCGACTAGCCAGGACGGGATGGTCCAACGCTTCCGTCCAGTGCAGCAAATCTTCCGAGAACGCCACGCCCATTTGGCTGCCTTTGCCTTTAGCGTCGCCCAGATAATACATCCAGTACTTGCCGTTGATTTTTTCCGGAACCATCGCGCCAGACTTGGTCCACTTCACATTCCATTTGCCCTTGTACGCGGGAATGATTATCCCTTGACGCTCCCAATGAAGCAGATCCTTGGAAGTTGCCAGACAGAGCTGTGCATCTTTCTTATCGGCGGCCACACCATCCACATTGTTGTATCCGGTGTAGGTCAAATAATACGTATCGCCAAATTTTTGCAACCTGGGATCTTCCACGCCGCCGCCCTTTTCGTAGGGAGCTTCTGCGATTAGTACCGGGGTTGGCCGGCGGTTGAAATGAATCCCGTCTTCGCTGGTGGCGTATCCCAAGGAAGAAGTACCCTGACGGTCCTGCGCGCGATACAGCATCACGAACTTGCCGTCCTTTTTTACCACCGCGGGATTAAACGTTCCGGCCGATTCGAATCCGTTCCCTTGTGGTGAAAGGATGGGCCGAGGAACAAGGCGTGTCCATTTTCCAAATGGAGGTGTGAAGGCGACCGCTTCGCAAACCATCAGCACAATCAGCGTTACCCCAAAGGCGACCGATATGCGTAGCAGTTGAATTCCGAAATAATTACGATTGATCACTGGAAGGCAAATAAGTTTAGCCTGCCTCTCGAACCAGAAGCAATTTGCCTATTACTATTAACTGAGATTACTGGATGGCTCGAGAAAAAATTGAGAATCTCTCGCTCATCCAGCGTATCCCCTCCGCGGTGTGCGGATAACCTGTGTTGCTGGCCTGGCCAGACTTACTTGCTTGGGGTTTCCTTCGCGAGCAACTTTACTGCCTGACGGTCGCCGTGAGCGGCTTCCCGGGCAGTCTGTGCCTGGGTTTCCTTGGATTCCTGAAGAGCCATCTGAGCAGCGGCGCTGATCTCAACGGTGTCCTGAGACGCGCTTGGTGCAACTACTGCTTGCGACGGAGCCTGCTTCGGGCTCGGAGCCGCTGATTTTGTGTCTGAAGTGGACTTAACCGCCGGAACTGGTTCAAGATTGGCGGCCTGAGCTGCGGGCGCGGTGCTATGGATGGACACACTCATTAGGTAGAGGACCTTGGTGCCTCAGCTAGGATATCGGCCAGCACCACAAAACCTTTAGTGGCATGTTTCTCGTCTGGCCGAGCGCGGCCTGCTAGCTAAGAACGCTTCTAGTTGCGGAATTCTAATTTTTGCGCAAATCGATTCTGGAAAGGAAACAACATATGAACGAAGGAACAGCGAAATCCTCGGAAGCTTCCTCGACGCTCCCGCCATTTGTGAGGCCGGGTTTTAACAATATCGCGCCCTACATTGTTGTGAAGGGAGCCGGCAGGTTGATTGAATTCCTCAAAGCTGCTTTTCAAGGCACCGAGCGCTTGCGCGTGCCGCGGCCCGACGGTGCGATCATGCACGCGGAGGTCGGCATCGGCACTTCCGTAGTTGAGTTGGCTGATGCGAGCGAGCAACATCCTCCCCGCCCAGTCACCGTCCACTTGTATGTCGACGATGCTGACGCTGCCTACCAGCGAGCTCTGCGAGCGGGCGCAACATCGATCTATCCCGTGGGCGGGCACGTCTCGGGCGACCGCCAGGGATGCGTGCGGGATGAGTCTGGCAACGTATGGTATATCGCGATGGCAAAGTGGGAGCCTGGCCCCGAAGGAATCCGCAGCGTGCAGCCCTATCTACATCTTCGCGGTGCCAAGAAGATGATTCCGTTTGCAGAAGCCGCTTTCCACGCGGAGACTCTCGGCGTAGCCCAGTCGCCGGAGGGCAAAATACTTCACGCCACGATAAAAATCGGGCATGCCACGTTTGAAATCGATGAAGCTTACGGTGACTTCCAGCCGATGCCGTGTTACCTGCACGTGTACGTCCCGGATTCAGACGCTGGTTACGCGGAAGCCATCCGAGCCGGAGCGACTTCAGTCGAGACTCCGGCAACCAAGCCTTACGGCGAGCGTTCCGCAGCCGTTAAAGACGCATTCGGCAACACCTGGTTTCTGGCCACGTATCTCGGATAACGTGGTTTAGGTCGAGTGGATCTCTGTATCCGCCGCCCGCGTCGATCAGTTATCGCGCCTCGGTAATAGGAGAGTAGGTCGCCCCGTCTAGATGGAAGCCTCGATTTGCAAATCCTGGATCATCTTTTCCAGCTCGGCGTTGGCTTTATCACGTTGGGCCTCGGTGGCCTGAATATTTTTTCGGAGCGCCTCTAACTGGGTCTCCTGTTCATCCAGTTGTTTGGTGTAGCGTTGCACTAACGCTTTTTCCTCGGCTGTTCCTTTCAGCGCCTTCATGTTTTCGCGCAGGCGACCCTGGTCTTCCACGATGCGATCGATATCTTTCTGGCGGCTTTCCATGTCTTCTTCCAGTTTGGCTACTGCAGCTTTCTGTGACGTGATCTTGGCAAGGGCTTCTGCCATTTCGCGGGTGATCGTGCCTTGTTTTATAAACAGACCAATCTGATTCTCGTTCAGACTAGACAGCTGATAGGAAGTAGCCAGCGTTCTGACCTCTTCGACCGGCATGGAAGCCGTGCCTTGGGGTGGAACCTCCAGGCGGAAACGGTATACGCCAGGTGCTTTTTCGTCGGGTTCTTTCGACCCTTTCGCGAATCGCCATTCCGGGCGAGCGGGATGTTCAATCACCAATGTTTCCGCAGTGGCTCCCTGATTGCGTGCGGTATACAGGGTTCGCTCGCGCAATTCGCTGATGTGCGTGAGCACCCCGTGTGAAATCTTCACTTGTGATACGTGCTGAGGCTCTCCACTTTTTACGGCTTCGATTAGCAGCCCGAGGTCGGTCGCGTAGGAGATGAGTCTGCGTTCACCCGGCTTGATCGGATCAGTGAGTCCTTCGCCCGCGAATACTTCTTTGTCCAATACGCTGAAACTCCCGCCATCCAAAGTGAGAGGGCTGGTATTTTTCAGCCATAGTCCACGCAGAGGCCGGCCCGACCCGGACGTGCCACTCCAAAGCGATATTTTCTCGGCATCAATCTCCGTCTGCACGATAGGCACGAGCCCGGATTGATTTTTTTTCAGCGTGACACGATCTTTCAATTTATATTCGAACAAATCACCCAAATCCTGACCGCTGGCCGCGGCTTGGCCTAATGCGCGGGCTTCTTCCAGACTCGCCATGGGAGGTGGAGGTACCCCTGCCCTGAATGCTCCTCCCCCCACTCCGCCCGCTGATCCGAATCCCGTTCCAACGTGAGGACGTTTGGCTACTGGACTCAGATTTTTTCCAGCAGCAACCCCTGGTGACAACATAGCTAAACTCGTCGCTACAGACGCCGACTCGGCGTTGACTTCTATAGTCTGGCTCGCGGTTCCGATCTGCAACTGCGAGTTGAAATGATTCTCGCCCGGCGTCACATTGAGCCCGCCTATCAGATTCCTGCGAAACCCGGGACTCTCTACCTCTAGCCGGTAGGTTCCCGCGGAAACTCCTGCGAAGGTGTAGTTTCCGTCGCTCTCTGTATTTGTGGTGGCAAACACGTTATCGTTTTCATCCTTCAAACGAACCTGGGCTCCTGCGACAGCAGCTCCCGTCGCATCCGTGACCATTCCGCTCAGGTGGCCATTTCCACCCGTAAGCATTGCCGCGTGCGTCTGGGGAGAAAGTTGTACGCTTTCCGGCAGAGCCACAACCGGGCGCCTTCCATAAAATGGTTCCGAAAGTTGCTGAATAAAAGAGTGTGGTGCTCCCGCCACCAAAGAAAGTTCCACGCCATCCCAATCTTCCCCCACAGTGTTGTCCACAATCGCCCAGCCTTGCAGTAAGGGTTTCTTGTCCGCTTTCGACGACAAAACGATGCGGTACGTGGTCTTCCAGATGGGCACTTCACTGATGTAGCTCACGTATAGCGAGCGCTCACCAGTTCCTGTCGTTGATATTTCCATGCGGCGCACATCCTGGTCGCGCGAAGAAGCTAACAGACCCAGGTAACGGCCCACTTCCGCTTGCAAATCCTTTTCTGCGATTTTCACGCTCGTCGCCGAATTGAGATCCACGTTGCGAACCTCGCCGCCATCGGTTATCACTGAAATTTCGTCCGTTTCGACTGTCCAGCCGGGACCCGCACCAGTGCGCGTTTTGCGCTCCACACTTAAGAGCCTTCCCGTCAAGACCGGCCCGTTACCGCCACGAATTTCCAATCGCGCCACGCGTAGCGATCCGAGAAACTCCGCGATGGTCGGACGTTCGCCCAGCGACAACCGCAAGCTCGCCAATCTCCGCGCCAGCGGTGCCTCCGAGTTATATTCCACTCCGGTGATTCGGCCACCGGAAAGATCGAGGACCGTCAATGACTTCAACACGTCATTCAGTTGCGCGCTGGTAAAGTCGATGTGCACGCCCTGGCTGCCACGCACATGCCCGAGATGTTCGAAGTAACCGACTCCGTTCTTGTAAAGCACAACGCGCCGGATCGGGAGCTTCGCCGCCGAAAGATTGGCGTCTTTCCATGATTCGGTTTCAGCATCGGGTTGTTTCGCATCTGCGGCGCTGGATGTCTGCTGCGCTCTAAGTGAAAAGGAAAAAAGGAGATGAAGATACAGCAACGGCAGAACCTGCCTCATGGACACCTCCGCCGAACAGTTTGTAAGGAAGCAACCCGGCTATTTCACTATAGTTTACCGAATTGTCGAAATTACTTTCAGATCAAGTACGCCAAACTTGTCATAGCGCGGAGACCATGCGTGCAATGGCGTCGTCAAATGTTGACTTGCCCTCCAGGTAGGGTTGCCAGAACTCCGTAAGCAGTTTGAGGTAACCGTCCCAGCCCCGTTGATAGATGCCTTCGCGAATGGCGTAAGGAGTGTAGCTCGTGGTGGACACTTTACCGGAGGTGCTGTCCGTGGTCGTGGAAGAGATGACTGGGCGGATGACTTCTCCCGTGGTGTAAAAGATCAGCGCGTGCCACAGATCGCGCGGGATACCTTTTTGGCGCTGGCGGCATTCGCGGATGATAGCTTGCTGCACCGGTTCGGCGATGCCGTGTGAGGCTTCGTGAAAAAGCACTTCCAGAGCTTCAGCGCCTTGATTGCGCGGGTCAGTGCTGGAAATCGTGACACGCAGCGGATCGAGCGTGGTGTACGCGCCCTGTCGATTTGCATAGACGCACACGTCAACGCGGATTTTATCCTTGGGCCATTTCGTTTGATAAATATCCGCGAGCCGCTGTGAGAGCCCCAGGCCCTGTTCGCGCACAAGAGGCGCAACGCGCATCACCCACCGGCGATTGGCCAGATCGTGGCTCGGCCATTGATGCGCGCGATAGACGGGCGCGGCCGCTTCCAATACGTGCGTGAGATTCGCGGGCAGGCCCGCGTTGCAGGTTTCCTTTTTTCTTCCTGATAATTCATCGCAGCCGTCGAAATCGCCGAGCTGATTTTTGATGAGGATCAGCTCGGTGGTGAACAATAAATCTTTGTCGATATAGTTTGCAGTGTAATAGCTGACCGCTTCGTTCCAGGCGCGTTGCTCCGCAGGCGTTAGAGGAAACTTTGCCCCCGGAGAAGTTTTGAGCGTCGGCCGGTTTTTTCCAGGCGCTTTATCGTTGTCGGCCGCCGATGATGAATCCTGTGGCGCCCCGAATTTGGCTTCCTGATAGAGCGTGTGATGTAAATTGACCCAAAAGCCGCTGTGGAATTCAAAAACGGGCAGCGGTCCGTACGTGGAACCTTCATTGATTTGAGCCGCGGCGCGCGGAGAACCCGTTAGCGTGCCAGCAAAGAATAAGCATAATAAAACGATGAATGACCGGGTCATGCGATGCGGAAATAGTAGCGTTAAGTTTGCGCGTGCACAAATGCGGCCCCAGTCCGACAACGACAAGCTTAAATTCTTTAACAATACCTCATTACAAATGGTGTGCTTGGCGATACTCGCGCACCACCACGGCCACGTCGCGTTGCTCCGCATCCACAAGGTAGTTCAGGTGGCGCATATCTGCCCCGGTGACCTTGCCACCTAACTCCGCCAGTGTGCCGCGAAGCTGCGGAAATTTTTCCAGCGTGGCTCGGCGAACAATCGGCACTGCATCATACGGAGGAAAGTAATGGCGATCGTCCTCCAGAATCACCAGATGCAGCGAGTCGATCACGCCGTCGGTGGAGTTCCCGGCCACGATATCCACCTTGTGATCCTGGAGCGCGCGGTAAATCAGGCCCAGATCCATCACGCTCGGTTGCTGCGCAAAGTGCAAGCCGTAGCGCTCGCTCCAGCCACGAAAGCCATCGGAGCGTTCCAGAAATTCAAAGCCCACGCCAACGCGCCACTTGGGCGCGACCGCAACGAGGTCAGACATCCTCCGCAAGTGAAGCTGCTGCGCGTCCTCGCTACGTATAACCATGGCGAAGGTGTTTTCGAAGCCCAGCGGCTCGGTGACTTCAAAATTGAATCGCTGGCCGTAAAGCTGCTTTACCCGCTGGTACACCGCGGAGGAATCGCCGGTCGGACTTTCATTAAGAACGGCATTGAGCGCCGTGCCGGTGTACTCGACGTACAGGTCGACTTGCCCGGCTTGCATGGCTTTATGCACCAGCAGCGTGCCGCCAAGATTTGTTTTGCGCTCCACATGGATGCCGGTGCGGGCTTCGATGTGCTGTGCCAGCAATTCGGCGAGCACGACTTGCTCGGTGAAAAATTTTGAGCCTATTACGATTTGAGGTTTTGGCCCCCGACAAGAAGTGAGCAACGTTACGGCCAGGATCAAGAAAAAGATTCGGCGCATCAGCGCACTAATTTCTCATGGGCGGTACTAAAGAGGAAGCAGGAAGTATTCTGATCGAATCGGTACCGGCGTCGCGGATAAATATTATTGGAAGCGCAGGCGGCGCTCGATTAACGCGAGAAACACGTCGGCGAGTATCGCTAACAGAGCGGCCGGAATGGCCCCTGCAAGAATCACCGCATCGCTAACCATGGCCACTCCTCGAAAAATGAACGTCCCTAAACCACCAGCGCCTATGGCTGCGGCGATGGTAGCTACACCAATAGTGATTACTGTCGCGGTGCGAATCCCGGCCAAAATAATTCCCAAAGCAAGCGGCAAGCGCACACGCGTCAAAATCTGCGTGTTGGTCATGCCCATGGCTTCCGCGGCTTCCAGCACTGCCGGATCGATGCTGGTGAGCCCCACGTAGGTATTGCGAAGAATGGGCAGCAATGCGTACAGCACCAGCGCCACAATCGCAGTGCGGCGACCGATGCCGCCAATAAACGGAATGGGAATCAAAAACCCAAACAGCGCCAGGCTGGGGATGGTCTGAAAAACGCTGGCCAGCCCGAGAGAAAAAGTGCGCAGCGCGGGCCGCTGCACGATCACCATGCCCAGCGGCACGGCAATCGCGATGGCAATCGACATAGCGATCAACACCAGCGCCATGTGGTCCAGCGTGGCGCTCCAAATTTCCGAGCGGTGCGTGACCATGAACGTCCAAGGCGTCATGCCGGCGCTCCCGGAACGGCGTGGAGCGTAGCGCCGAACGCTTTCACTTCCGGATGATCGATGCGCAAAAAGTCTTGCGGTCCGGCGCTGGCCACAATTTTGCCGTTCTCAAGCAGCACGATACGCGATGCCAGCAGCAAAGCTTCACGCAGATCATGTGTAACGAAGACAATGGTTTTGCCCAGGCGACGCGCAAGCCCGGAAAATTCGCGCTGCAATTCCGACCGCGTGACCGGATCGAGTGCGCCAAAAGGCTCGTCCATCAGCAGGATTGACGGGTCGGCACCGAGCGCCCGAGCAACGCCCACTCTTTGACGTTGTCCGCCGGAAAGTTGTGCAGGACGACGCCGTGCAAACTCTTTCGGATCGAGGCCCATAATTTTTAGCAATTCATCGGTGCGCTCGGCAATACGCGCGGGATCCCATTTTTCCAGTTTGGGAACCAAACCAACGTTTTCTGCGACGGTGAAATGCGGAAACAAACCGGCCTCTTGAATGACATAACCAATGTGGCGGCGCAGTCGAATAGCATCCCAATCCACGGTGGACCGCCCTTCCACCACAACCTCCCCGTTCGAAGGCGCCAGCATTCGATTAATTAACCTTAATAGAGTCGTTTTTCCGCTTCCACTTCGACCCAGTAAGACTAATGTTTCCCCAGAGTTAACCTCCATCGAGAGCTGCGATATAAGAGGCGCGGTCCTACCCTTAACGCTGTATGTCACCTCCCGAAACTCGATGATAGGGTCAGCGATCGCTGAAGAGATGGGAGCCTCGTTCCCGGGGGGCCTATTGACCGGCCGCACCGGGGGCCTATCATAGTGCATCTAACTCCCCGCACCGCAAGTGAATCAGTCTAATATTCGGGCTCGTCCTATGACCATCTCCACCAACAACAGGGACTACGAATTATGGGCACGATAACCAGCGCTGCGCGCCTGCGCCATGATCTGTCGGCGCGAATAAATGACGCTCGAACGCGTTCCGATGAATTGTTCGCGATTGTGCGAGACGAGTCCATGTACGATCGCCCCATTTCCGAGCGCCACCGCATCATTTTTTACCTCGGACATCTGGAAGCATTCGACTGGAATCTTCTCGCCGAAAGAGCTTTCGGTTTAAGACCGTTCCAGCGCACTTTCGATCAATTGTTTTCTTTTGGCATAGATCCCGTTGGCGGCGGGCTTCCCATCGACACTCCGTCCGATTGGCCGCGGCGCGATGAAATTAGCTCCTACGTGCAAGCCGTTCGCGACAAGTTGGACGAAGCGATAAACGAGGCGCTGAATAAGCCCGATAAAGGCCACCCGCAACTGAAAACGATGCTTGAAGTAGCTGTCGAGCACCGCTTGATGCACGCTGAAACGCTCGCGTATATGCTGCACCGCCTGCCCAGCGAGAAAAAAATTGGCGATAAGATTATCCGGAAGCCGGCCAAAGCCCGCGTTAAGGCCGACCTGGCTGAAATTCCCGCAGGCCAGGCTACCTTGGGTCTGGTGAAAGAAACTGGCGACGAGTTCGGCTGGGACAACGAGATGGAAGCGCACCAGGTGGACGTTCCGGCGTTCTCCATCGAGAAGTGCAACGTCACCAATGGCGATTATCTGCGATTCATCCAGGCGGGCGGCTACAAGAATCGCTCCTTGTGGGACGACGAATCCTGGAATTGGAAAACCGCCAACAATGTGGAGCATCCCGCGTTCTGGAGCCGCGATGGAAATTTGTGGCTTTACCGCGGAATGTTTGGCGAGGTGCGTTTGCCCCGCGACTGGCCAGTTTACTTGAGCCACGCTGAAGCCACGGCTTACGCGAATTGGTTGGGAAGAAAATTGCCAACCGAGGCGCAGTTTCATCGTGCAGCATACGGAAGCCTCAAAACTCCGGGAACTACAAGGTTCTATCCCTGGGGCAATGAAGCTCCGACCGCGCGCCACGGCAATTTTGATTTTCATTCCTGGGAGCCGTCACCGGTCGGTTCGCACCCCGCAGGTGCCAGTGCTTTTGACGTGCAGGACCTGGTCGGCAACGGATGGGAATGGACCCGCACGGAATTCGCGCCCTTTCCGGGATTCAGGGCCATGTCTTTCTATCCCGGATATTCGGCGAATTTTTTTGACGGCAAGCATTATGTGATGAAGGGCGGTTCACCGCGTACCGCCGCGTGCCTGTTGCGCCCATCATTTCGCAACTGGTTCCAGCCTCACTATCCGTATGTATATGCAACATTCCGTTGCGTGGAAGACTAACCCAAGGAAAAGCGTCCTTTATGTTGACTCAAACCGTTGCAACTCGACCCGTATCGGAATTCGCCGCGGAAGTTCGCGCGGGATTAACCAAGAGCGGACAGCGAGAGCTGCCGTCGAAGTATTTGTACGACGAAGTTGGCTCGGCGCTGTTTGAAGCCATTTGCGTGCTGCCCGAATACGGCCTGACACGCGCGGATGCGCGACTACTGCAAAATCACGCGCGCGAGATCGTGAATCGATTGCCTTCGCCGCTGCAGGTGGCGGAGCTGGGCAGCGGCACGGGAAAGAAAACCCGATGGATTCTGGAGGCGCTGTCGCAGCGCCAGAAAACTTATTACTACCCAATCGAGATTTCGCCCTCAGCTTTGGCTGCCTGTGAAAAAGAAATGGGGCAGCTGGATCTGGTAAGCGTCGTCGGATACGAACGGCCGTACCTGGAAGGGCTTCGCGCGGTCGCGGACCGTCGCAAGGAAGCGGATCATCTCTTAGTTCTCTTTTTGGGCAGTACCATCGGCAATTTTGACCGCGACGCCGCGCACAACTTCTTGCGAGAAATACGCGAGATTTTACTTCCTGGTGACGCGTTGCTGCTGGGCACCGATCTGGAAAAAGATACTAAAACACAGGTTCTGGCGTATGACGACCCGGCTGGAGTCACTGCCGCATTTGACCTGAATATTCTGGCCCGCATGAATCGAGAGCTGGGCGCAAATTTTGATCTTAAATCTTTCCGCCACGAAGCGCGCTGGAACGCAGTGGAACGCCGCATTGAGATGCATCTCTGTTCCCTGCGCATGCAAGCGGTGGAAATACCCGCAGCGGGTTTACGTTTGATGCTGAATGAAGGCGAAACCATCTGGACGGAGAGTTCCCACAAATACAAAGCGGAAGAGGTTCTGGAAATGGCAACGGATACCGGCTTCCGCTGCGAAGGCCAGTGGATCGACGCGGAATGGCCATTCGCACAGAATTTGTTGGTGGCGATTTAAACGGCGGAAAACAGAAAAGGCACGCGGTGAGCGTGCCCGGAAATTTTCAGATAATCTTGCCTTGATTATTTTGCAGTGAAGAAATCGGAGTTTACGGGAGTATAGCTCTGCCACTTCTCCGGCAGGTCCTCGAGAGCAAAAATGGCGGTCACCGGGCAAACCGGAACGCATGCGCCGCAATCGATGCATTCCACTGGATTGATATAAAGTTGTGGGACGCCTTCAAAGCCGGGTTCGTCCTTGCGCGGGTGAATGCAGTCCACCGGGCAAACGTCCACGCACGCGGTATCCTTGGTGCCGGTGCACGGTTCGGCAATTACGTAAGCCATTCAAAATCTCCTTTGAATCAAAACACGGGCGAGCAGCGCGGGCGTCTAACTATTGGGAATATGCAACTGTGACGACGCTTCGGCGAAGACGCATACTCATTGTACGTTAACGTGATTCAGATTCTCAACTTTCGCTAAAATATTGTCTGACGAACGGACCAGGATGAAAAACAGGATCATCAGAAGAATTGCAGGCGTGGCGTTCTTATTTTGCTTAAGCGGCGTTTCTCTCGCGATTGCTGTGCCCGCGCCTCAGGCATCAAAGCGGCCAACCTTGCGAGACCCCAAAATCATTGACGCTAAGGGCTATCAGGAGTTGGTGGAACAGTATCGCGGCAAACCCTTGCTGGTAACTTTTTGGGCCACCTGGTGCGAACCCTGCCGCGATGAATATCCCATGCTGAATCAGTTGGCCAAGGAGTACGCGCCGAAAGGATTGCAAGTGGTCGGCGTGAACCTCGATGACGATGGCGACTTGATCCTCATGCGTCGATTCATGGCCCGCTATAATCCCGTGTTTCCTAATTTTCGAAAGAAAAAGGGCGGCGAGGCTGATTTTACTCAGGCGGTATTGCTGGGCTGGAATGGCGCGATACCTGCCTCGGTTTTCTATGCTAAGGATGGACGCCAGATCGGCCACCTGGTGGGCGAAAATAATCGCGACACCTATGAGGCTGCGATCCGCATGGTGATCAGTTCTGGCGACGGCAGCACCGCTACCTCCAAGTGAAGGCATCAAAATATTAGCCGCGATTATTTTTTTGAGGCTGCTCAAGCGTCAGCAAATAATCCCACCTCCGGAGACCGCACATGTTGGATATGAAGGGCAACAAACTTACTTTTTTAGGTCACAGTACGTTTTCTGTTACCACCCCAAGGGGTGAGGTCGCGCTACTGGATTCCTGGGTGACCACCAACCCGAAGTGTCCTCCCGAATTGAAAAAGATAAAAAAGCTCGACGCCATATTTTTGACCCATGCCCACAGCGATCATTTTGGAGATTTGCTGACGCTCGCCAAAAAACACAAGCCCGCCATCGTCGCTATTTTTGAAACTGCAGTGTGGATTGGCGAGCAGGGTTTCAGTAAGCAGGTCAAGCCCATGGGCAAAGGCGGCACAGTCCGCGTGGGCGATTTTGAAGTGACCATGAGCCACGCGTTTCATTCCAATTCCATCGAGGTAAAGGGCAAGCATATTTACGGTGGCGAGCCGGCTTCCTTTATCGTGAGGCTGCCAGGCGGAGTAACTTTATTCCATGCTGGAGACACAACTGTATTCGGCGATATGAAATTGATTGGTGAACTGTACAAGCCGGATATTGCTTGCCTGCCGATTGGAGATAATTTCACCATGGGTCCGCGCGAGGCCGCGCAGGCCATCCGTTTGTTGGGTGTGAAGCATGTCGTCCCTATGCATTATGCGACCTTCCCCGTTCTCACCGGGACGCCCGAACAATTGCGCACGGAAAGCAGAGACATCCCTGGACTTGAAATTCATGCCTTGAGACCGGGAGAGACGCTGTGAAGCTTCCAGAAAATTTGCGTAGCGGATTCATGAACGAAGAAGTAGAGGATTATCTCTACGAGTTGCTGCCCAAGCGCGACGAGGTTCTCAGCGATATGGAGGAATATGCCGCGCAGCATAAAACTCCCATTATTGGCCCTGCGGTAGCGCGCATGCTGGCCCTGCTGGTGCAAATCTCCGGAGCAAAAAGAATCTTCGAATTGGGCTCAGCCATCGGGTACTCGACAATATGGCTGGCCCGGGCGGCCGGGCCGCAAGCGGAAATTACTTACACCGACAGCGACCCCGAAAATGCCAAGCGCGCCAAGGCATATTTCGAACGCGCCGGCGTCGCTAATCAAATTCGCGTGGAAACCGGCGACGCGTTGACGCTTTTGAAAAAGACCACCGGCGAGTTTGATTTGATTTTTAACGACATTTATAAACGCGAGTATCCCGAAGCGGCCAAAGTTGCCTTACCGCGAGTACGCCGCGGCGGTTTGTTCATCACCGACAATACTTTGTGGTCGGGAAAAGCTGCGCGAAAAGCAGCCGTCGATGATGCGGATACTCGCGGAGTACAGGAATTGAACCGCATGGTGTTTGAATCCAACGAATTGTTCAGTGTATTGATCCCACTGCGCGACGGTGTGACCGTTTGCCGCAAATTGTAGAATTCAGGCTTCTTATATTTTGCTACTCATTTTCACCTAGTACCCCGCTGGCACCTTGGAACCATCCATCTCAAAACTTTGGTCCCAAGGACAGGTACCACCAAAAATGTGCCCTTAGGCCAGTGACCATCGCCCGTCCGAACGGCACACTTGACTCAGTTGCGGAACAGAAAATTCCTTCTCCGCGGCACTGAGGTGGTAAGTCATGATGCTCGCAGCCATCCTATTGTTGAGCCATTTTCCGCTAGCGGGGAGTGCCGACATTCCGGTTTCGAATCCCGCCGCCATCCTCGGTGAAAGTCCAAACACTGCTTCGCCCGCTGCAACCCCGAAGAGCCTCAAGGAATTTATTGCGCCGCGTGCCACAACACCAGTGGCCGTCTCGGAAGTGTCGACAGCTCCGCTGAACGGTTCCGAAGTGTCCCTCCCTTTCATGCCGCA
>Ga0193728_1000259_pt1 | contig 24992 bp, 24 predicted proteins | sample U1c1metaG_FD_143037 | JGI IMG/M metagenome (GOLD analysis project Ga0193728, IMG submission 143037) | Soil microbial communities from a riparian zone of the East river system, Colorado, United States - U1c1 | ecosystem: Environmental > Terrestrial > Soil > Riparian zone | place: USA: East River... | reverse complement strand
CCTGCGAGCCCGAATAGCAGTACGATGGTGAGCATGGTCAGTCCAGCCGTAACGTGAAAGGCGTGCAGGCCAACTAGTGAGTAATACGTGGTTCCAAAAAGATTCGTCGAGATGGTCAGCCCGTGTTCGTAGATCAAGCGGTGCCATTCCTGCCCAGTGCCGTAAAGAAAAAGCCCGCCCAAAACGATTGTGAGTAACCACAGAACCAGAAAAGCGAGGCGGCTATTGCGTTCCAAAAGCTTTCCCGCAAAGTGAACCGTCAGGCTGCTTGATAGCAGACAGATCGTGTAGAAGATCGGCGTTTCCAGAACTTCGCGCGGAGTCGGACCTGAGAGACTTTTTCCGATGTAAAACAGATAGGCCACCACGAAAATCGTGAAGATGGCGGACTCGGCGATGATGAGGCACGCCATGCCGACCTTACCGCGATAGGGCAGCTTCCAGGCTGCAGTGGTTTCCGAGAGCGGAGTTGCGATTGCGCTCATTGATCGCTGTCCTTATTCATAGTGGCTGTCCGGATCTTCCGGGTGTTTCAAGTCCCACAACGGTCTGCGGCTCGAAACTGCAGGGATCGTGGCGAAGTTATATTCGGGGGGCGGCGAACTTGCAGACCACTCCAGAGTCCAAGCATCCCAGGGGTCGTTTCCTGCTTTTGCTCCCTTGAAGTAAGAAATGACCAAGTTCGCGACAAATACCAACGTGGCGATTCCCTGGATGAACGCACCGATGGTCACCAGAAAGTTCAAGGTGTCCCAGCCGCGCCCGGGCTCGTAGGTGTAAATGCGCCGCGGCATCCCAAGCAAGCCGGGAATGTGCATCAGATCAAAGGTGAGATGGAATCCAATCAGAAACAGCCAGAAATGGAGCTTGCCCAGGCCTTCGTTCAGCATTCTTCCGGTGATTTTGGGGTACCAGTAATAAAACGCTCCGAAGAGGGCAAACAAAATTCCGCCTACGATCACATAATGAAAGTGGGCGACGACAAAGTAGGAGCCGCTGAGCTGCCAATCGAAGGGCGATGAAGCCATCATGATGCCGGTGAGGCCGGCAATCAAAAACTGGAATAAAAAGCCGATGCAGAACAACATCGGCGTCTTGAACTGGATCTTGCCTCCCCACATCGTGCCCAGCCAGTTGAAAATTTTAATTCCGGTCGGCACGCCCACCGCCATAGTCGTTATCGTGAAAAAGCTGTTGGCGTAGGAGCTCATTCCGATTGTGAACATGTGGTGGGCCCAGACACTCATGCTCACAAACGCGATGCAAACCGTGGCGCCCACCATGACCGGGTATCCGAAAATCGGCTTGCGTGAAAAGACCGGAATAATTTCGGAAGCAAACGCAAAACAGGGAATGATCAGGACATACACCTCGGGATGTCCAAATATCCAAAAGAAGTGCATCCACAGCGTGGCTGAACCACCCGCCTGCGTATCGAAAAAATGACCGCCAAGATAGCGATCGACGAGCAACATGATTTGAGCTGCGGATAGAGGTGAAATGGCGAGCAAAACCATTCCAGACATCACCAAGTTCATCCATGCGAACAGCGGCATGCGGCTCAGGGTCATTCCTGGGCAGCGCATCGAAACAATCGTGGCGATGATGTTGATGGCCGTGGCGATGCTCCCGAACCCCGAAGCCAATAGAGCGATCGTCCAGTAATCCGAGCTGTGGCCCGGCGAAAACGCACGAGAAGCCAACGGGGCGTACGCCCACCAGCCCACGTCCGGTGCGTTGCCGGCGCCGTACAATCCGTTCCCACCCAACAAACTAAAGTAGAGCAGCAATCCGCCAAAGGCTGTCAGCCAGAAGCTGAAGGCGTTCAGGCGGGGAAACGCCATATCTCGCGCGCCAATCATCAGTGGCACGAGGTAGTTGGCAAAGCCGAACAGAATGGGCATGGCCACGAAGAAAATCATGGTGGTGCCATGCATGGTGAACATGCGATTGAATACCTGCGGGGAAACAAAATCGTTGTGCGGATGCATCAGCTGGATTCGTATGATGGTGGCTTCGATACCGCCGATAACAAGAAAGAACAGGGCGTAGAGAATGTACAGAACGCCCAGGCGTTTGTGATCGACCGTGGTCACCCATTCATGCAGTGTTTCAACCCATGTTCGGCCCGCGACTTCTGCGGTTTGAATGGCTATGGCATCCGACGACATTGCTGATTCCGCTCTCTTTCTCTACTGCAAAGTTTCGAGATATCGCACGAGCGCATCCAGTTCTGCGTCGCTCAACTTCATTGCCGGCATGAGTGATCCCGGCTTGATCGAATCCGGATTTTGAATCCACAGCCGAAGATTTTGCGAGTTGTTCTCCGCTGCGCCTGACGCGATCGTGCGGCGGCTCATCAAGTGGGTCAGGTCCGGACCAAAACGCCCGGTGCCGTTTGTTCCGTTGATTGCATGGCAATTCAGGCAAGCAGTTTTTTCGAAGACGCGTCTTCCCGCCGCTTCTTTCGCATCCTCATTCGCCGGCCGTTGTTGTGCGTGTACCCAGAGCCTGAAGTCCTCCGGACTATCCACATACACGCGCAACAGCATCTTTGCGTGCTGCGTACCGCAGTACTGCGCGCATTGACCAAGAAATAAGCCGGTCTCGTGAGGATCGAGCCAGGTTTCGTTCACGCGATTCGGAATCAAGTCGGTTTTTCCGGCAAGCTGAGGTATCCAGAAACTGTGATCGGTGTCAGCGGAAAGCAACTTCAAGAAGGTTTGTGTCGGATGAGATTGGTCGCTCACGGGAACATGGAGTTCATTCGCTGTGACGACGCCCAGGCCGGGATAGCGAAATTCCCACCAAAACTGATGCCCGATTGCGGTTATTTCCACCGCCTCAGCAGGCTTGGGCGCGTCCTGGATTGCGTGAATGACTCTTGCCGTCGCGAGAAAAAGCACCACAACGATTAGGATCGGAATGATGGTCCAGGCGAGTTCAATCTGTGTGCTTCCATACACTTGCGCAGGCTCGCGCTCGGTGTCCGCCGCTCGGCTGCGGAATTTCACGACCGCGTAACTCAGTAAACTGAAAACCACAAGAAAAATCAGTCCGGTGACGCCGAGGACGAAGAAAGAAAGATGACGGATCGAATCCGCTGGCGTGGAGTGCGAATCGAAAATGCTGGTAACGGAGTTGGCTTGCGGAGTTGCGGCGCACAACCCTGCGGAGAGGAGCACGCCGGCGAGGAGAAGAACAACGCCCGTAGCTCGGCTAATGATCGCCGGCCAATCTGCCTTTTGCATTCTCTCGACGATCCTCATCAAGCATCCCCACGAAGAACTTCAGGTGAACGAGCGGTTGGTGACCAGCAATCGCAGTTGAAGACCAAGATCGCTTGCACACCCTGAACCATGCAATGCAGTCTCCAGGCGATTGCGCGGGAGCGCTAATCAAGAAACTGCGTTGATTGAGCGTCTTACGGATAACGAAAACAAACAGTGGCGAATCGCTGCGGGTGCTGTTGCGTCTCTTGATTGACATAATCGTCGAGGATTTGTCGCGGCTAGCCTGACAAAGGTGACGACGCCCAAGTGTCAACAACCGCAGACAGAACTGTCAAAGCCTTGCCATTCATTTATCCATGGCGATGCGCACTCGGACTCTCTGGCGCTAGCCAAGCATCTGTCAAAAGGGTATTTAAACGAGCTTGGAAGAATTCGATTTATTGGAAATAGCGGTGCTTTGTTGTTTGCAGCTCGTGTAAGGCATCGGCGAAGCAATCAAGGAGTGGATACGTTCGGAGCACCTATAAATTCGGGGATAATCACGGCCTTGGCGGCTATCGCTGGTTCGCTCGTCGGCGCATTGGGCTCGGCCGTCGGGACGTGGATCACAGCAAGGCATCAGGACCGGCGCGACTTGCTGGGAAAGCAGATTGCGCGACGCGAGGTGTTGTATTCCGATTTCATTGGCGAAAGCGCGCGCTTGCTGGTCGACGCCATGCAGTACAACGTCAGTGATCTTCAAAAACTGGTACCAGTTTACGCGCTGCTAAGCCGCATTCGGCTCAGTTCTTCGGAGCCCGTTCTGCAAACAGCAGAAAACGTAATAAAGACTATTGTGAATACCTACCCGCAGCCCAACCTGACGGCTGACCAGATTGAGTCTCAGGCCATAAGTGGCCAAGATCCGTTGAGGCAGTTCAGTGACAGCTGTCGCACCGAACTGGAGTTGTTGCAACGACAACTGTAGATTACAAGGATGTCATTCCTGCAGACCTTTCCGTCTGTTTCGTTGTTAAGTCCGCCACAGTGATTCAAACACTTTGATCTTTTGTCCGACAGACAACGTGGTTTAAGTCCACCGAGATTCATTCCGGGCGCATCAACTAATCGGCGTTTAAGGCTGGATAGGCGCATATTGACGCATGCTGGTCCTTGCCTCGGCGGAAGCTTTCGGAATTCTTGGCGCTGAACTCCGGCCTCCCGCAAAAGCGTGTGAAGAGTACAGCGCGATGGGCCACACCAGATTTGCCCCTATTGCGCTCAGAACGAATGCAATATTCATAATGTTAAAGAGCGCAAAGAAGAGAAGCGCATATGGAAAAAAACAGCGGCGCACGATGAACTCAATGTGCCGGGCGACGTACAAAAATGGATTCGATGGCCGGCTCTCTGCGTGGGCCTGCCAGATTTTTAAAAGCTGCTCGGGTCGATTGGCGGCGAGCCGGTGACGTTCCCATCCTATGGCAAGGAAGCTTGCCATCGCTCCGAACAACAACATGCCGCCCCATACCAGGTACATCCGAGATCCGGAGCTTCTCCACAGGCCTACGGTCATCCCTACGAAAAGAAACAGGTAGAACAGGTAGTCGCATACGGTTTCCAGCCAGCAACCGAAAGCTGATTCTTGCAACTTTAAGCGAGCGACTTCGCCGTCACAGCCGTCCAGAATGCTCGCGGTTAGACACAAAAAGGCGCCGGCTAAGGTGTTCCAGTAGCCGCCAAGAGCGAAGTAAATAGCGGACGCAATCCCGACTCCAAGAGTGAAGAGTGTGACCATATTGGCGGTTATGGGGAACTTGATTAGCTGTCGGCTGATCGGTATGGAGATGCTCCGGTTGAACCGCGCGTAGATTCCGTCGGTGGGTTTGACGAGCCAGCGATCCAGTTTTCTTTCGGCGGAGCTAAGATCTTCTTCGGTATCCACGCGTTGCCACAAGTCTTCCGCGACCGAAATGCGAATGACCAGCGGGTGTCCGTCTGAGGGAATTAGTAATTGCTGCAGTGTGGCAGTCTGTGCCTCGGAATGCTTCGCGAGACCATTGCAGGTTGCGGTGGTCAACGTATAAATGCCGACATCTTCACCGTCGCTGTCAAGAACCACATCAATACCTTCGGCGTTCGACTCCCTGGCCTTTTGGAGCAACGAGAAATGGTACGACGTCTTTCCGTCGACGAGGATCACGCGTTCATCGCACGCACGCGCCGCAACGATCCGCAGCCGTTGCGAGAGCGTAAGGTCAGCACGCGCGTCGATCCATTGGACAGATTCCGGAAGACGCCCAATGGAGGACAGCTCGGACTGGACCCACGACCTGAGAATTGGATCAACCACAACTAGGATCCGTGAGGCTCCGAGCTTGCGCGCCGCCAAAATATTTCGAAGCAGAATGGGTAGTGAACCGACGCGAGCGAGTCCGGCCCTTAATTGTGCGCTGCCCGCGGTTCGGTCGCTCAGAAGAAGCGCAACGGTGAAGTCACTCTCCAACGCAACGCCCAAAGGGTGATCGGTTTCTTCCCGCGCATTTTCTTCCGGCGCGTTCGGCGCGGTCCTTCGCCCTTCGGCATTTCCCCGACTATTCGACTTAGTCAAAATGAAAAGACAGATTCCGCCGACGGCGGTCCAGAAGAGTGCCCGCATCCGTCTGGCTAGTGCCAACGTCAATCCAATGGGGGTGCTCAGCCCGAACATCTTGGCGATCAGTATGTTTCCACCCTCGAAGGTTCCGAAATTTCCGGGATTGATGCTGCCTACCAGATTTACAAGTTTGGTCATCGCTTCGATGGCCAGGGCGCTCAAGAGACTAAACCTCACTCCCATGAGACGTAGAATCAAACAAACCTCCATCACGGACATGAAATGAGACGCCAGGGTCAGAAAGAAACTTTTCCAAAATGCTGCGGTGGAATTGTGGTGAAAATCCAAGAGTGCATTCTCAACGGACTGAATGAGAACGTATTCTGCTTCTATCCATCTCTTGAGAAATGGCACCTTGGCAAAAAACCGCGCGCTTTGCGAAATGACCTGCCAGCGCTTTCGCACAGCCAGCAGGGTCAATAGCAAGAAAGTGCTCAGGACTACGGCAAATAGACTCACATACAAGCGGAGTGTATGAGAATGCGAAAGCACCGGCAGAGCTCCCACAAGCCCGGCGACGAGGATGATGATACCGGTTGCGAAGTAGAGTCCCCGATCGAGAGTCACAGACGCGAGGCCATTAGCTTTTGGTATGTCAGGGCTTAGATGCGCCACTCGGACGGAATCACCAAACGTTTGGCCAACGATACCGAGTTGTCCAGCCGCCTCCGCTCCAAGCCTTAGTCCCAGGAGTCGAGAAAAAGAAACCTTATGTTTGTGGCCATCGAGAGTCAGGCGCCAGGCCCAAGTCTTGAAAACGTGCGAAATTCCTGCGGCCGCCAGGGCCCAGATAAAACCCCAACCGAGTTTGACCGCGTTCTCCCAAAGCCTGTCCGGGCCAGCTTGCCAAATAAGGTAGCCGAACAACACCGCGCCCAAGAAACCTGCGAGAATTCTTAGCGGGCTACGCGCCGCTGGTGGGATCCTAAGCATGGACCAGACTCTCCGCTTGCTTCCCGCAGAAATCCCGGTCGAAGATTCTCTCAATGTGTTCGAGTGCCTGGGGGCTGTCGACATCCTGCCAATGCCCACCGCCAATATCGAAGGCCCGAAGTTTCCCTTGTTGTGCCAGCATGCGCATGCCGTCTGATAACGAGCAGTCTCCGTTTTTCTTCACTGTTTCAAGGCAGCTGAAGAGCGCTGGGCTGCACAAGAACATTCCGGTATCGAGAGCGTTGTAACCGGAAAGCTGCTTGCCTATGTCGACCACGTAATTTCCTTCGCAGCGGACTTTGGTCGCGTCGTCGAGGTCAAAAATGCGATCAATTTTGGGGTCGACCGCAAGGATTACCTCATCGTCGGCGACAGACTGGCGCATCAACGCTTTAGCCGTTGCCGGCTCAAAAATGTGGTCCGACATCAGCAACAGGAATGGCTGGTTGAACTCTGCCTTTGCGGCCAAGGCCGAAATGCCGTTCGCCTTGTGGTATTCCGGATTTTCGATCAACGTCACCGAAACGCCGGTGATCGTTCGGTGGCTCAGCCATCGGCGAATCAAGTCGGCACGATAACCGGCAACAATCACAAATCTTTGGATTCCAGCTTCGCGGGAGGACGTCATGACGTGCTCGAGAAGCGGCGCACCGCAAACCGGCACAAGAGGTTTGGGAACACCGGCAGCGAGACTAGCAATTCGACTCCCGTTGCCCGCCGCAAGAATCAGACACTGAGTAACGGCACTCATGGTCTTGGCGTCGCTTTCGCAGACATGACCGAGTTGCCCGACGAGTTCGGCATCTTAGGCGCGTAATCGAAATACTCGATGCTTACGTCCGTGGTTCCGAACAGACGAGCTTCCGTTACACTTTGCGTGGAGAGTGGAAACCAGACAGGGCCACACTTCTGATAGACCTGCACGAAATGGATGCTTTTCGTCCAAAAGGAAGGTTTCTTGGCAGGTTTGCCTTCGGCACGGACGAGCGCGTAGTCCTCGGTGTCCACCCAAATACGGCCCTCGAACAAGTAGTGTTCATTCCGTTTGGGACGAATCTCCAAGACATAGGCCGCACGGCCGGCTACGAGTTCCGTTCCGATAAGCGAAAACTCATAATTTGTCGAGTTCAGCTTGGCACTGGCGCGCATCTCGGGCCGCGACGTTTCCGACTCCGACTCGAGCATTTTGTGCAAGACGTGCTTGTGTGCCGCTTTCCATCCGTCCTCAGAAACAACCTCGAAATGCTTTGTGCCGTCCTTGTCGCCTTGCACCTGCACGAGCATTTCAGCGCGTTTGTGAAATTTCTGGCTCTCGAGGACGTATCGGCGCATCCCCGCGTAGCCCTCGATGGAACTCTGCCGTGCCAAATCGTGAGCCGTCATGCGGGCCACAATTTCCTCAGCCGTGGAGGGCTTCGCCGGATCCTGCGCTGCGGCAGGGAGTGCCTGCATCAGGAGGAAAGCAGAGAGTAACAAGTGGGCTTTCATTTCTAAAACTCCATGACAAATTTGCCACGGTATTCGCGCCAGCTCGTGTTGAAGAACTGCCCGAACCTGGCACTCGCAAGGTTGTTTTGCACATCCCGCGGGTCGAAGTGATTGAAGAGATTGAAGACTCCCATCCCTACGCGGGCGTGTAGATGCTTTTCGCCAAGGGGCAACGTAATGTGGCGCGTGATCTGGAGGTCGAAAGAAGAAAAGCGGGGGAAACGAGCGACGTTCCGCGGTCCAACGTATTCGCGGAACTCGTTCTCGACGGAATAGGGAAACCCGGTATGAATCTCGTAAACCGGGACTAGCGTCAGTTTCCACGGCGCCGCTAAAGTGCCCCAGAACAGGAAACGATTAGGCGCGTCAAACGACAGCCGACCGCGCGCGTTCGGTTGGATCACCGGCTGCGCGAGGTTGCCAAAGAACTGATTGAAGTCGTTGAGATCGCCAAAGGCCCGGGACCGAACATACGAAGCGTTCAACACGTGGCGAGCTATCTGATAACGAGCCGCCACCTGAAATTCGCGGTAGGAATCGCTGCCGCGATTGGAAAGTTCAAGGACTCCCGTTGTCCCTGGGGAGATAGGTGATACGACAAAGTCCCTGGTCGTGTTGCGATGTTCATACCCGAGCCGAAGCGACAAGCCTGCGAGAAGCTGGCGGTCGAGTTCGAGATTCCACGATGTGCTGCGCGGGTTTTCGAGTTGATTGGTGATTTCATTTTGATAGAACGTGGAATTCACGATAGAGGCGCCCCGGCCAATCAGGCTCACCGTTCGATCCGGAAGATCAGGAAAAACGGGGACCATGAGTGGAATGCGGTCGTAGAAGAGACCCACGCCGCCCTTCAGCAATGTCTTGCCATCTCCGGTGACTGTAAGGAGAAATCCGGCACGAGGAGCAGCGTGAGTGGAACTTGTGATCGTGTCTGAGTCGAAACGGACACCGAGGTTCAGCGTAAAACGCGAGTTGATTGTCCACTGGTCGCCGGCGAACCAGGCGGTTTCGTTTTGATTTACTTGGAACAACGACGGAGAGGTGAAGGAGATCCGTTCGATTGGCATGCCGGACACGCCGTCGATTTCCACGGGCAGGAAGGACTGGTGCCCGTCGTAGGAGGAGTGCTCGTAACTCATCCCAACGGTGAGCTGATGCGAGCCGGCAAATCGCTTGGGGGCAAACTGATAGCTTTCCTGGAAGCTGCTACGGGAAGTTCGGCGCGCCTGCCGGTTGAAAAAGCCGCCTTCGGTTGTTTCGAGCAGCAGGCGATACGGATCGTCGCTTTGAGCAGTAATGTCAGCGTCAAATCGTTTGTAGCTGAACTGCGAAATTAGCAGACCCTTGTCACCGACGATGAAGCGGTGCTGAAGGTAGACTTGAAAGCCTCGCTGATGAAAATCGGGTGTTGAAGGCTGAGGCGTGAAGGTGTTCAGGCCGAGGAAATCGAGTTTCTGCGGATAGAGTGCAAGCGATGCGGTAGCAGTTTGTTTCGGCGTGATGTTGAAATCGAATTGTGTGTAAGAGTCAAAACTCTCTAGTTTCGTATCACGCTGCAAAGGAGGAAGGCTGTTCACGGGCGTGCGTATGTAGCGGTACTCGAAGGACTGCGTAATGGCGATGCGGCCCTTCATAATTGGCCCGGTAAACGTCATCCGCGGCGTGGCGGCGCCGAGGCCGGCAATGGTTCCGTCGCGATCGCGTAAACGCGGAACGATGTTCTGGATGGAAAAGTGAAATTTGTCGTAGTCGCTTGTTTTTGTAGCCACGGTGGCAACGGCGCCGGTGAACTTCCCATACTGCGGATCGTAGGGATTCGAAATGACTTGAACGGACGACACCACATCGATGGGGAGATTAATGGCCATGCCGCCGGTCACAGGGTCTGTGACGTTGGCGCTGTTTACCAGCGCACCACTCTGCGTATTGCGAGTACCCTTGAGATTGATGTGGCCATCGGGCCCTCGTAAAACTCCGGGAACCAGAGGAAGCGAACTTTCAAACCGTTCGTTCACGTTGGGGGCATCACGCAGTGTCTTTTCAGAAATGGTTTCAGAAGGAGCGGGGTCTTTCGTCTCAGGCGCAGTTGCAGTTACGGTGACGGAGCTCTTCACATCGGCAGGCTTCAATTGCAACTCTGCTCGAACAATCTTGCCGGCCTCGACGTTTATCGTGCGTGCGGCCTCGAGACCGGAAAGGAAACCTTCTAGTCGATAGGTTCCGGAAGCGACTGCCGCGAATGTGTAGTTGCCGTTCTCGTCCGTTTCCGTTTCAAGAACCACAGGACCGGATAGCCTGACTGTCGCGCCCGCCGCGAAGGCGTGCCCGGAAGAAACTCCGACAAAGACAGCCCCTTCCACGCGGCCCGTAGCCGCAGTAGTCTGCCCCAAGACTCCATGCGAAGTCAGGCTGCATGCCGCGACGAAAGCGATGAAGACCCTTCTCATCGGCAATGTCCTTTGCGGCTTCGTCCAATGCATCCATTTCTGCATTCACTTCAACGAAGCATGACTCCTTCCAATGGACGCCGATGGACGGTTCGCGAGTGCCTGCTCCGAATGTTGATTCTTATCAAGCGCTTGAGAAGCGCTCGCACAGACAGGTATGGACTGATCGAACGGGGGCTCGGAAGGTTTATGGCAAGGCTTCGACGGTTTCGACGAGGTGTTGACAACTTGCGCTGCCGTTAACAGTCTCTTAGTTGTTGAAGGCACGGAGCTGCCGAAAGAGCGGAACTCAGGAACGATTCACGGAGCGATCGACGCGTACCGAACCGGTTCAAGACGGAAGACGATGGTGAACCGATGGCCATGTGCATGCACGCTCTGAAAGTAGGAGGATGGAGGAATGTGTGCTTCTTGCCGCTGCGAGGGTCGACGCCGAAGAGCGAGCGGCACGATTCATGAACGCATATGAACGTCATGCAGGAGATTGAAAGCGGCAATTTTTCAGTCCCACGCTGGAATCTTTTTTCGCCCGATTTTGTCAGGATTGTGAGTTGGAACATTGACCGCGGTGCGAAGCTGCCCAAGGTAATCGAGTTCCTAGCCGGCGAAAAGGCGGACATCATTTTGTTGCAAGAAGCGGACCTGAACGCGCGGCGGACTCATCACATCAACGTCGCGAAGGAAATCGCGCAGAAGCTGGCGATGAACTACGTTTTCGGCCGCGAATTTCAGGAACTGACACAGGGATCAAAGACGTCACCTGCCTACCACGGCCAAGCAACACTTTCGCGCTGGCCGCTATCAAAGGCGCGCATCATCCGGTTCCAGAGGCAATCACATTTCTGGCGCCCGCAATGGTTTCTTCCCGAAGTCCCGCCCTTTCAGGAAAGACTTGGAGGGCGTCTGGCGCTGGTCAGTGACGCCAACATTGCAGGCAAAACAATCGTTACCTGCAACATCCATCTGGAGAGTAGAGGGGATGATCAATTGCGTTTCGCTCAGTTAGCGGAAGTCTTGGAGGACAGTAAGCGACACAGCTCGAATACGGCTGTTCTGCTTACGGGCGACTTTAATATGGATGTATCCCAGGGCCCTGCAGCCGGTGCAATCACCCGCGCTCAGTTTCAGGACGCATTCGCGAACCATCACGAGCCAACGACACCTGGGTCATTTCTGGAGCACGGACGGATCATTGATTGGATTTTTACGCGTGGTGGTGTTCGCAGCATCAAACCTCTTGTTCACCGTTCGGTTTCGGCTTCCGACCATTATCCGCTTTCCATCAATGTGGCTTTTGTCTAGCGCCATCCATGTCCCTCCGTCCGTTCGCCGTGCCTCGGTATGCCGCACGTCTCTTCGACTGCGGCCCTAATCTCCAAGCCCTCTTTGGAAATGTGTTGCGATGTTCAGAGCAAAGCGCAATCGCAAGTTGGTCGCAGTATCTCGTTGATAGGAAGGCGCGTGAGGAGAAGAACGTAATAGCGCTTACGAGACTAGTATCTCGGTCACAACTTCGACGTTACCGTCAAATCTCCGCCATGAATAGCGAGCTACAGGATTCTCGCCGTAATTGCTGAGCGCCCTGAGTTTCCACTCTCCGTTGAAAACAAGACGCATAGCTGATTGCTTGGCTAAGCCCCGCCTTGGACACACACTTGCTTCTGGGAGCGAGAGAGAAACGGAGATCGCCAATGACCTACGCATCGAGATCCGCAAGTTTCGTTGGGCGCACCAATGCAGCAGCAATCAGCAAGCCCTTGCCCGTTTTCAGAACAAGAAAAAGGAACGCGCGGTCAACCTCCTGCGAGTCGCCAAGCTACGAAGCCCACAACGTCGCCGAAACTCTTGCGGAGGTCATAGGAACGGAAGCTTTCGAAGAGATGTTTGTGGCATCGCGCCAGAAATTCGTAGCTACGGCCCATGCCATCCTTCGCAATAGAGAAGATGCTGAAGACGCAGTCCAAAATGCCTTTCTTTCCGCGTATCTCCACTTGGGGAGTTTCGAGGGCCGATCCGCCCTCAGGACCTGGTTCACGCGCGTCGTCTTGAACGCGGCTTTGATGATCCGACGCCAACGTAAACCATCCACGATCCAGCCGCTCCCCGAGAATAGCAGCTCGCGTGAAGTCAACTGGGCGGAAAATATTCCGGCCTCGGAACCTGATCCGGAAATGGTTCACGCAGAACGGGAGACTTTTGAGTGCATCAACGGGATTCTCGCGAAAATGAAACCGGTGCTTCGACAGGCCTTCACGATGACTCATTACGACGAGCTTTCGGGGCCAGAAGCTTCCGCCGTGCTGGGTGTTTCAGCTGGGACCTTCAAGGCCCGGCTCTTTCGGGCAAGACGACAGCTCTCGAATCAGGCGCAGCGGGCTCTTGAGATTCCCATTCGTAAGACGACCCCTTCTGCATTCTTGCCAAAAAAAAATGTTATTCAGCCCCTTGGTGCAAGAGCGTCGGATACATCGCAATTGGAAGCCTCGTATTCATGACAGTGCCCCTGCTATCTACGGCAAAGGACCAGGCCGAATGGCTCACCAGCATGGAGGCCGTTCTCGAAGTGCTCAATGAGGGCGTTCTTATAATCAACGAGCACCAACAGATTCTCTCTGTGAACTCCCGTTTCATTGAAATGACCGGCATTTCCAGGCAGGACCTGAGTGGATCTTACGCTTCTCAATTCTATTCTCCGCAGGAGTGGGATTTTATCGCGCGCCAGATTAATGTCGGGTTTCAACACGGACACAACCGTTATGCTTTTGTTCTTCCTCGAAAAGACGGTAGCCGTGTGCCCGTCATCATCAGCTCGCGGACTCTCCCACATTCCGGAAGGCAGTTTGGAATCGTGACGTTCACGGATATTTCGGAGCAGGTGCGAGTCACAGAGGAACTCCGCTCCTCAAATGCGAGGCTTCGGAAACGTCAGATGGAAATCGAGGAAGACCTTCGACTCGCTGCGCGCGTCCAGAGAAGCCTCGTCCCTAAGTCACTGGTCTGGGACAGATTGAGTATCGACTCTTTCTACCAGGCTGAGCATTCCGTCGGAGGTGACTTCGCGCTGGTGAACTCGCAGGATGGCGAGCACATTAGCTTGCTCGTCTGTGACGTTTCGGGCCACGGAATTGGTTCCGCCTTGGTCGCGAACCGAATCTATTCCGAGACGATGGGCCACCTGCGCACTGGGATGCCCTTTATCGACATGTTTGCGGAGCTGAATCGGTTCCTCATCGAAGACATCGGTGCGGGAATGTTCATCACTGTGGCAGCAGCGAGCATCGACACGCATCTATGCAGAATGGTCTTTGCCGGTGCCGGGCATCCGCCGGCAATGTTGGTGCGCCGCGGGCAAAGCCCTTTGCTGCTTGAATCGCGGAGCGCAATCCTCGGCGCGTTGCCTGACGCAGTCGATACTACGCCTAGCCTGGAACTGCAGCTCGAACCGGGTGACCGCATCGTCCTGTACACCGACGGCATCACGGAAGTTTTTAATTCGAAGGGAGAAATGCTCGGCATCGAAGGCATTCGAGAAATTGTGCGTCAAGCGGCAGCCCTGCCATCGGACGAAATGAAACAGGGGATTCTTGATGGAGTCGCGGCTTGGCGGAGCGGCCCGCCACATGACGACGTTTCTCTAGTGCTGGTGCAGGTTCGCTGAAGAAAACTAAAGTTTATGAACGAGGGCAAACACATGACACTCAAGTTGGCGACACTCTTTTCTAGGCTTGTGTTGGTTTTAGCAGGCTCCCTAGTTTCCATGGCAAACGCGCAGCAAATCTCACGACCAACCAGTGTGGTCCAGCTCACTGGTCTCGCAGGTGTCAAAGACAATGCCAAAGGAACTCTGAGCGTTGAAAGCGGAAACCTGCATTTTGTCCGTGGCAAAACAAGCTCGGACGTAAGCGCCAGTTCTATCGAAGATGTCGTCACCGGCGCTGACAGTCAAGAGACAGTTGGCAAGACAGTTGGCATGCTAAGCATGGCTGCGCCATATGGTGGCGGCCGCTTCCTGAGTTTATTCCGCACAAAAATCGACACGCTCACGATTCGCTATCGGGATGTAGACAGAGGCTTGCACGGTGCAATCTTTACGATGTCGGCTGGCACAGCCGATGAGATCAAAAAAGGGTTGCTAGCGAACGGGGCCCATGCCACTGCTGTAGAAGACTCAAATCCAGCGGCATTGACTCCATCCAGTTCTTCACCCAATAAGGAGCCAAAACAATGAAACGTCTTTTGCCTGTGGGTATCTCGCTCTGCATGGTTGCCCTGCTCTTCGTTGCCTGCCCTCTGTTGGCCCGGAAAAGCCAGTCCACAAGAATCAAAGCGGGGGCGATTCAGGTCGAGATGATCCAATCTGACGAAATCAAGCTGCCTGCCGAATTCCAGATTGCGCTTTACGAAAACCTAATTCGCCAACTGGGACAACAGGGATTCCAGCATGTCTATCGCGATGGCGACCGCAATGCGAGTGGGATCACTGACCTGGTTGTTCTTCATAGCACGGTCCGAGGATTCAAAGCAGGTAGCGAGAGGGCCCGGCAGGTGACAACCGTTTCCGGCGCCACCTCCATCACGGTTCATTGCCAGTTCTCGAGGCCTGACGGGACTTCCCTCCTGGAGCGGGATGTAAACGGCAAGGTCCGGTTCTTCGGTGGAAATCTCAAGGCTACCTACGACTTCGCTAAGAAGGCGGCCCGAGCAGCACATGAAAACTTTTCTCTGCCCGACCACGAGTAAAGACCAGGAGCGAAAGCCCGGACCGAAAATCTTAAGGAATTCAGAGCAACGATCAAGACTCGTCCCTACACGCTCATTCGTGCAAGTAATCCCCCGAACACAATCCAGGAGGACAACAGTGAAACACTGGAATATTTTTCCGGCAGTAATTCTATGCCTGGGGATCCTCAATGGCTGTGGCGCTGCCAGGCCAAGCAAGTTTTATCAGCTGACTGTCCCCAGCGAGAAAGCGTCGGGAGCGGATCCGGTCCCGTACCCCGTCACTGTGGTGCTGGGCCCAATCACCACCGCGCACCTGTATCGAGACGATTATATTGTCTACACCGGCAGTGGCGAAGTGATGGGAACGTATGAATACCGGCGATGGGCCGAACCACCAACCGAAATGATCAACGATGTCCTGCTCCGGGAGCTTCAACGTGCAGGCCGTTACGAGCGCATCTATTCCCTCGGCAGCGATGTTCACGGGGATTATGTGCTGCGCGGACGCCTGTACGACTTCCGGGAGATTGATGGGAACAGTTTGTCGGCCCGCGTTGCCTTTGATTTCGAACTACGTGACTCCAAGACGGGAAGCACCGTGTGGAAACACTCGTACTCCCATGACGAACCCGTGAACCGAAAGGATGTCTCGGCAGTCGTCGCTGCCATGAACCGCAATGTGCAAAACGGTCTAAGTGAGATCTTGTCGGGTCTGGATCGGTATTTTTCAACTCACGCTTCAGTCGCTGCGACGGCAGTTCACTAAAACGCAGTCTTGGCCCGCAGAACACTCGGAGCCAGCCACATACAAACAAAGGAAGGCATACGTGATGCTCCGTCGTTTCTATTTTGTCGCTGTTGCTTGTCTTGAGCCCAGTTGCCAGTTTGCCACGGGAAATACCGAATGCCGACTCATCGGTGTGGCCCCACTCTCGACTCGCTCGATTGCATTGTTAAAGTATCGGCATTTAAGTCATCCTCCGACTCTTCGGCCAGAGATCACGAACTGCAACCGCTCTAAACTCCGTTTGTTCAGTCACTTTTCCCGCGCCTGAGCCGCACCCTTTGGCAAACCAAATGCCCACATATGTAGGTCCAATGAGTGACGCTGCGGACGAGGATTTGGATTAATGATAACCATTAAGGCGAGCCAAAAGATCTTCACTTATGCCGAGATTGCGAACCTCACGGGAATTTGTGCCGAACATCTCCACAATCTGGCGAAGCGTCATCGGTTAGGCTTTTTCGCCAGCACCAGCCTTGCAAATCAAGGGGAACATTGGTTTTTCACCCCATGGGACTTGATTGTTCTGACGACGCTGTTCCCGCGCTGTCCGCACTAAGGTCGCGTTCTCACTGCTTCATTGGATGGAGCTTTTCGGTCCGCGCCGACTATCTTGGTCAGCTGTCCTTAAGAGGAATTGCGCCAACAGAAGAAGGATTATGACCAGAAAATTTCTACTAGCAAGCGATTTCGATCAGACGCTCAGTTTCAACGATTCTGGAGTCGTGCTGAGCGAGCTCATCGGTTTTCACAGCTTTCACGATAAGGTCAAGGGCCTTGCAGACATCAACCTCGTTCAGCAGGGTGCCGAGCTCAGCTATCTAATTCTCCATGATCCGGATTTTCGCCGCGTGCGTCGCGAGCACCTCGTAGAGACCGGCAGGCGAATTCGCCTGAAGCACGATGTCCCGCTGTTCGCACGAGTTCTAGACAATCTCGGTGAAGAACACAAGTTTAATTTCAATGTGATCTCCGCAGCACCCCAGGAGATTGTTCAGTCGGCACTGGAAGGCATTGTGCCGCCCGATCACATCTTCGGCACCCGTTTCCGGTACAACGAAGCGACGGGCGAAGTGGACTCGATCATCCGCGCCGCCGCGGGCTGGGGCAAGATCAGCGTGCTTGAGGAGCTTCGCGCGAACCTTGGCATCAGCCACGACCACATCATCTATTTGGGTGACGGCAGCTCCGATTTGCCGGTGATGATGCACGTCAATCAGCACGACGGGCTTACGATTGCCGTAAGCGAAGCCAAGTTCATCTCGCGCGTCGCCAAGCGCACAGTTCTAAGCGCTAACGCCATGAGTGTGCTAGTCCCAGTGTTGGAAAGGGTCATGAATTGGAATTCTGGCGAAATTCGGCACTTCTTTGGTTCTTACGGTCTTACGTTGCTCGAATGGGACAGGATGCGCACGGACATACTCACAATTCAGGACTCCAGAGTGCAGGTCGCGACGCTATCTAATGACAACGCCGCCCCTCTGCTGATCGACCAATAGCTTGGAGCCACTGGCGGCGAACCAAGCTGTACAGAGATGATGACTTTAGCTTTTCACCCTGTGTCGCGACCGTAGGAAGCTCCGCCAGAGACCAAGCTCTTTGATCCAGCTGATTTCATAGACGAGCTCGTACTCCTCGCGCGTGTGCTCTTGTTCATTCCACACAACTCGACGTTGTGTCTCCCAGTGCACCTCGACTCCTGCGGGAAAGCCCGAGATTGGGAGGATTGCGGCACTGCTTGCGACTGCGTACATCGGTTCAACCTGCTCTTTCTAAAACTTCACATTCATTCGAAACGTTGCCAGAGTGCTTCCTAGCAATCGCAATTCCAGACATAGCCCTCGGGATGGGGCACAAAAGAGATCGGCATTACGGCAACTGCCGAGAGGAGATACAGACACTCAGCAAGGAATGATCCGAGGTCTTTCGCGCGTGTCGGTGTCAATTGGGTGGCGAAAGTGCTAAACGGTTGGCAGACCTAAGGTCGCTACGCAATGACCAAGGCCCTTCGCCCCTGTAAGCGTCTGTTCCCTCTGCATGTTGCGGTCATAGCGCTGCAATTCAGTTGGCAAACCGGTTGCACCAACACTGACCGACGGCGACAAGAACTTTGCGCCGAATCGCGTCATAGAGCTCGCTAATTCGATACCCAAAAGAGAGGGACACTTTGAAAAGAATCAAAATTTCTGCGCTCCTGCTTGTTGGACTGTGCCTGGCGGGAAGTTCAATGGCAGTTGCTCAAGATACATCTTCGCAAGCGTCCGCCGCCGGCAACACCGCGATCACCGATCAACAGTTGGCGCTACTACGCAGGGATATACGCTCGATGAAGAAGCAACTGATTGCTGTCAATTTGACGCTCACGGATAGCGAAGCGACAAAATTCTGGCAAGTGTACGAACAATACTCGGCGGAAACTGGAAAGATCAACGACACGAGAACGGCGATTATCAAAGAATATTCGGACGAATACGGAACCCTGACCGATGACCAGGCCGACAATCTTATTCGCCGCTGGCTGGACACGGACATCCAACAAACAAAACTTCGTCAGCGCTATGTGCCGATCTTTCGAGGAGTCTTGCCCGGAAAGAAAGCAGCGACCTTCTTTCAACTCGACCGTCGCATCAGCACGATGATCGATGTGCAGCTCACATCGCAACTTCCACTGGCTCAGAGTCAGGAATGAATTGTTTCCTTCTTCTGTGTGGAAGATCTTTGACAGGCAAAGGGGCCTAAGCAACTCAATCATGAATAACGCAGCGCTCGCAGATTTCTTGCTGCTGAAGGAGCAAATTTGATGTCCACCTCGCCAGTACCGGCTAAATCTGGCGCCCCCGTGACGAAACCGCTGCCCGCTGAAAGCGAAAAACCCGCGGCCGCTTCTCACGGCAGTGTCGGATGGAAGAAGTATGTAACTCCTCTCCTTGTCGTGGCGCTTGCCGTGGCCGTTTTGATCACCATCACTCGCAACTGGAATGCCTGGGAGGGCGGCAAGGTCGAACAGATAACCGATGACGCTTACGTCCGCGGCGACCTTACACCGTTGAGCACCAAGGTAACCGGCATCGTGCGCACGGTTCATGTCGCCGACTATCAGCGAGTACACAAAGGCGATCTCATTGTCGAACTGCAGGACGACGATTACCGTGCACAAGTTGACCAAGCCACTGCAGCCGTTGAAGCCGCCCGTGCCGCCATCGAAAACAACCGTCGCCAGCGCGAGTTGCAAGACGCGCGTATAGACAAAGCGCTTGCAGGCATCGATCAAGCGAACGCGCAAATCGCCGCGGCTGAAGCTGGGAAGAATGCCGTGGAAGCCCAACTCGTTCGCGCCCGCTCCGAGCGCAAGCGCCAAGAAGGTTTGTATCAGACTCATTCGGCGACACAGCAGACGCTCGAGGCCGCTGTCGCCAACGACGACCAACTGTCAGCACAGCTCGCCAGCCGTGACGCCGATCTCAAACAGGCTCAAACCATGTTGCGTAGCAGTGAACTCGCTGCCGAAGCCGAGCGGCGATCAAAAGTGGTCCTCGAGTCGCAGGATAGGCAACTTCTAGCCGATCTGCATGCGAAGCAAGCGAGCTTAACGGCAGCTGACGTGAATCTTGGCTACACGAAAATTTACGCGCCGAGCGAGGGTACCGTGGGAGAGCGGCAAGTTCGGCCAGGACAACTTGTCTCTCCGGGCACGCAAGTAATCGCGTTCATTGACGTCACCAAGTGGGTGCTGGCGAATTATCGCGAAACCCAACTGACCAACGTGAAGATCGGTGACCCTGCCGAAGTTCGTATTGACCAATATCCCGGGCAGCTAATTCACGGAAAGGTGCTGGAGATCGCGCCAGCCAGCGGATCACAATTTTCTCTGCTGCCGCCTGACAACGCCACCGGCAATTTCACCAAGGTGGTACAGCGCATCCCGGTCAAGATTGGGCTGGACGATAGCGCCTTCGCCGCCAAACTGCGCCCCGGTCTCTCGGTAATTGCAACCGTCCGGACGGGCCGGTAGCCGGAAAAGTATGGCGGCTTCAACCATTACAGTTCGCCCATCTCCGCTAGATATCGCGCGCACCGCCGCCGCCGCGATACCTTCGGAGGTTTCCACCAAGCCTCTGCTGGGGATTCTCGGCGTAGTTACGGGTGCCGGAGTCGTCACGCTTACCAGCCGCATGATCTCTCTGGGCTTGCCCGATTTCAGGGGCCTTCACGGATTTGGGTACGACGAAAGTGCGTGGCTCAGCAGTGCCTTCGACGCCGGACTGATGTTTATCGGCCCGTTCACCGTATATCTCGGCGGTTTGCTCGGCCCGCGGCGCATCTTGCTCACCGCCGCCGCGCTCTTCACCTTGTTATTTATTTGCCTGCCCTTCGCCCACAGTTACAGCCTGGTCATTGCAATGACACTTCTGGGCGGCCTGACCTCCGGCACCTTCTATCCACTCACCCTCACCTTCGCACTTCGCCAAATTCCGCTTCGATACCTTCCTTTCACACTTGCGCTGTACGCAACCTTCGTGGATGGTGCGGTCAACATCGCGCCTTCGCTCTACGGATGGTATCGAGAACATCTTTCTTCCAATTGGATGTTCTGGAATTCGGCAGTCATCACACCTCTGATGATGATTTGCATTTATTACGGCATACCGAAAACCAACGCACCGAAGAAATCCGGGAGTGCACCAAGCTTCGCTGGATTTTTGTACGCCAGCGCCGGTCTGGCGATGTTGCTGGTCGCCTGTGAACAAGGGGAAAGGCTCGACTGGTGGCGCTCCGGAGTCTTCAACGCATTGTTCGCTGGCGCGGTGTTCTTGCTGCTTTGCGCGCTAATTCGCAGGCTACTCCGTCCCAATCCTCTCGTGGCACTGCCTTATCTGATGAAGTGGAACACCGTCTTGCTGGGAGCCCTGCTCTTCTGGTTCCGCTTCACTCTTTGCTCGACCATCATTCTTATCCCGCAGGCGCTGGCCATCCGCGGGTTCGAACCCGAACAGATCGGACCTGCGATCATCTGGAGCGCTGTCCCACTTATTCCTCTCGCGTTCACGGCGGCGCTTCTGTTGCTGCGCAAATTTGATCCCCGTCTCCTCTTCGCCATCGGCCTCGCCTGTACTGCCTTTGCTGCCTGGTTGAATTCTCAATACAGCAGCACCTGGGCGGCCGAGAACTTTTACCGCACCGAGTTGCTCACCGGTGTCGGGCAGGCGTTTGCTTTCATCGGGCTCGTCGGCTGCATCGTGCTGCAAGCAATCTTCGCGGGGGCTTTGGCCAAACCTGAGTGGGTTCTTTCGTTTTCGGCTTTCTTTCACACCATCCGTATCTTCGGCGGTACTGCGGGCGCCATCTACATGGGCCATTTTTTGGCGCACCGCGAAAAATTGCACTCGAACTTGTTGGGATTGCATGTCAGCAGTGGGGATTGGCTCACAAGTCAGAACATTTATGGCATGACCGCGGGTCTCTACGCCAGGTCCTCCGGGGTGGTAACTGCCGGCGCCCGCGCTGTCGATCTGATTGCTGCTCGCATGCGTCTTCAGGCATTCAGCCTAAGCATTATCGATGGATTCCTGCTGATCGCTTGGAGTTGCGTATGCGCGCTGATTCTTGTCGCTCTCTTGCGCAAATCACCGTTGAACTACGGCGAACTCAGCATGGTCCAGCAGACACTGGCCCTCGAGAAGGAGTCGAAATAATGAAACGAAAAGCAATTCTTCTGCTTATGACCACGACTTTGTCTTGCTCTCTTATCTTGGCCGACGAAACAGGTAGTACTGCGCCGTCACGCCGCATTACGCTTCAGGAGGCCGTTCAGCTGGCCCTTAAGCACAATCACAGTGTCCGCATCGCGGGCTACGCGGTCGATGAAAAACAACACGCGAAAGAGGCCGCGAAGGGTTCCTATTTCCCATCGATACGCAATGACAGCAGTTTTCTGCGTGTTACGGATACACAGTTGATTCAAATCAGCCCCGGCACCCTGGGTACAGTGGCGGGAACGCCGATTCCTGCTGCAAGCAGCGTTATTAACCAAGGAGGCCGCAACCTGACGACGAGTGGAACGCAGATAACGCAGCCACTAACCTCACTGCTAAAGATCAAGCGGGCAAACGATATCGCGCAAGCCGAAGTAAAAGCTTCACGGGAGAAGGCGCAGCTTACCGGAAACGACGTGGCGCTTGCTGTACACCAGGTTTATTACCAAGTGTTGATTGTTCAAGCGCACCGCAGTGCCACAGAGGCAAGGATTAAAGCTTCGCAGGACCTCGAAAGCGAGCGCATCGAACAGGTGAAGTTTGGGAGTTCACTCCAACAGGAATCGATCGAGAGCCGCGCGCAACTATTGCAAGCGAAGCAAGAACTCCTGACGACAGATCTGCAGTTGTCGGATCTCAAGTTGAAACTGGATGATCTGATGGGCTTGCCTCTGACAACGGTTCTGGATCTTGATCCTGTCTCTGCAGAGTCTCACGAGACTTGCCCGCTCGAGGAATGCGTCACGACTGCCACGGCCTCGCATCCGGAAATCCTAGAGGCTCGTGCCGAAGTCGAGAAAGCGGAAGCTGCAGTCCGTTTGGCCAAGACAGATATCTGGGTCCCGGATGTTGAGGCGTTCGGCCGGTACAGCTACGCAAATAATGTTCCATTCCTGGCACGCAATTTCGGCACCTTTGGCGTTCACCTCGGGTATGACCTGTTCGATGGAGGGAAAAAGCGATCCGTGAAGCGTGAACGTGAAGCGCAATTGGCTCAAGCGAAGGAGAATGTGGCAAGGCTGACGGACGAGGTCGAACTTGCCGTGCACTCTGCCTACAACAAACTCGAAAGAACGCAGCAGATGCTGCAGGTGTCGGAAGAGGTGGTGGCTCTGCGCAGCGAGTCGAACCGCATCCTGCAGCAAGAACTGTTGCAAGGGGCCGCGCTGAAATCGCAAGCTGCAATGGCGACCGCTCAGGAATACGACGCTAAAGCGCTCCTCCTCCAATCACAGCTGGACTATTCGCAGGCGCACGACGAGTTCATTCACGCTATTGGCGGCACTCCCGAATGAAACGCTACGTCCCAGCGTCTGACCTTTGAGTCGCGGTCATGGCAATACCCTCCAAGTGACTGCCGGGCGCTGACAATACATGTCATCTCGAACAAGCGATTGCCTCTTAGCCCACATGAATCTGCGAAGACTAGTGGGAGCCCGAGGTGCACCTTGGATTCTCGACTCAGTCCTGCAAATGATCTGCTGGCGGCGTAATACCAAGGCGCTTCATCTTGTAAAACAGCGTGGTGCGCTTCAGGCCAAGTCTGGCAGCTGCACCTCGTGGACCTCCGAGCTTCCAATTGGCGCGCTGGCAAGCTGCGAGAATTTCTCTACGCACCTTGTCTTCGAGGGTGGGGTTTGAAATCTCGGGTTCCAATGGCTGATAGCTCTCTAGAGGCGCTGGTTCAAAGACGCCATCATTGGAGAGAATGACGCCACGCGCAATGTAGTTTTGGAGCTCTCGAATGTTGCCGGGCCAATGGTGGCGCACTAAGGAGCGCATAGTCTCCTGAGGAATCGATTCGATCGATTTGTCCATCGAGGCTGCAAACTGTCGAACGAAATATTCCACGAGTTCGGGAATATCGGGTTTCCTTTCGCGCAGGGGCGGCAGATAAATCGGGAAAACATTCAACCGGTAGTACAAGTCTTCGCGGAATTCACGATCCTGAGCCATTCGCTTCAAGTCTTGGTTGGTCGCCGCAACAACGCGAACATCGACTCGCGTTGTACGCGTGCTGCCGACTGCCTCAAACTCACGCTCTTGCAAGACGCGGAGCAGTTTGGGCTGAAGCTGGCATGTCACCAATTTCATCGAGGAACAGAGTGCCACGATCCGCCAACGCGAACCGGCCGACATGAGAATTGATAGCGCCCGTAAAGGCTCCGCGTTCGTGTCCGAAGAGCTCGCTTTCGAGGAGGCCGGCAGGCATCGCCGCGCAGTTCACCTTCACCAGATTTCGGTTTCGACGGGGGCTGAGTTCGTGAATCGCTCGCGCGATGACTTCCTTTCCGGTGCCAGTCTCTCCGGTTATCAAAACGTTTGTACTCGTGCCTGCGACGGCCTCCACCTGGCTGAGAATGGAGCGCAGGCTGCCGCGACGTCCTACGATCGTATCTAGGAACGAGGATTGCGTGCGTTCTGACTTGCGCGCCATCCGTTCATCAGCACGATAGGGCGCATTTATCGGTGAGCTTTCTGGGTGCCAGGTAAGCTCCATGATTGAATCTGCTGCTGTGCTCATGCTGTGCGCTCCTATTTTTAATCGTTGCAACCCCAGCATCTCTAGTGAATTGTGGGTGCCACTTAAACTCGAGCTTCCGCAGTCATCAGCTGTCCCGAGTTCGGTAAGGGGAGATCAGAAGACCGGTCTTCCTTGTCTCTTAAGAAAACAAGCCCCTCTTCGCCAAGATGGTGATCGATAACCAGCGCATCACCCTGATGCAGTTGTGCAGTCGCTAGTAGCCTGGCAATCGGGTACACCAAGTAACGCTCAATGGCGCGCTTCAGGTGGCGGGCTCCATATCTCTGGTCGGTTCCCTCTTCCAGGAGGTACTCCCGACCTTCGCTCGTGATTCGAAACAAGAAGGGACGCGTCGTCGAGTCCAGCACCCGCTTCTGTACTTGGCTGAGTTCCATATCCAGCACCTCATCCAGTTCATCGCGCTTCAGGGGATGGAACACCACCACTTTGTCCAAGCGATTCATGAACTCTGG